>Ga0207990_1000055_pt1 | contig 62741 bp, 51 predicted proteins | sample ETNtaG_8_FD_185780 | JGI IMG/M metagenome (GOLD analysis project Ga0207990, IMG submission 185780) | Marine microbial and viral communities from oxygen minimum zone, Eastern Pacific Ocean - ETNP201406SV75 (SPAdes) (version 2) | ecosystem: Environmental > Aquatic > Marine > Oceanic ...
TACCACGCTGGTTGCAGTTGCGACGGATGCGCCATTGACTCCTGCGCAAAGCAAACGGCTCGCGATCATGGCGCACGATGGCCTCGCCCGTGCGTTACGTCCGGTACATGCACCGCAGGACGGTGATACCGTTTTTGCGCTTTCCACCACCGGTGCTGTGAGCGACACTGTCACAGCGATTGATGTGCTCGCCCGCATCGGGGCGCTTGCCGCTGACTGTACGGCCCGGGCGATCGCCCGCGGCGTCTTTGAAGCTGACAGCGCCGGCGTTGCTGTATCTTACCGGGATCACTTTGGCGCCGGAGCTAAAGGTAATAAATAGCCGATGCTGAACTCAAGTATTAGCCTTAACGACTGGTCGTGCCCACCAGTGCTAGCTGCCGGGGACGTTAATTTGAAGCGCTCAGCCAGTATGCCGACTGGCCATGCGTCAAAACATAAGAATCTCGGCTTACTTAGGCTGGGGCCGGGATCAACCAGTAAGTCGACCGCTAGGTATTCATGGGGCGCTTTTTTGCGCCCCCGTCACCGGATGTTCCAGTGACAGGCTGACCTCGCCTGCGATTAAGGTTGCAATCGATCCGTCATCGCGCCGCACCCGGTAACAGCCAGTCGCGTCGGCACCGTCCCCACACCCCGAAACCTTCTCACCCTCTACAACTGCCGAGATCTTCTTGCCAGCGAACACATCCAGCGTATTCCACTCGGCCTGGTCGCCAGCAAAACCTAGCTGGTCAAAACGCGCTAAGGCCTGCGCCAGCCAGGTCAAGACCGATGCCGCCAATTCGCTGCGCTGGGGTAGCGGGCCATCAAGCTGGGCCGCAAGATCGGTCACCCGCTGGCCCGCAGCCATACCGACAAGACCAGAATCATCCAGGTTGATGCCGACTCCAACCACCGCGTAACTGCCTGCATTGGCCTGCGGGATCAGATCTACCAGTATGCCGCCCAGTTTTCCGGCCGGGCAAAGCAGATCATTGGGCCATTTCAGGCCGATATTGCGGCCACCCAGTTGGCGCAGTTCGCGCGCCAACGCCAGGCCGATAGAAAGACTGAGTCCGGCAAGCGCGGCGGCTTCCCTCTGGAAACACCACCCCAGCGAAAGCATCAGGTGACGGTATGGGCCCCCCTGCCAGGAACGCCCGCGCCGGCCGCGGCCGGCACTTTGAAACTCAGTGATGCAGGCCCGTCCGTGCATATCGCCGGCAGCGGCCCGGCGAGTCAGCCAGTCATTGGTTGAACCCACTGTATCCAGCAGCGTAACCCGCTCGACAAAGGGAAACCCCCCGGCTGCCAGTGCATCCTTGAGTTGCGCTTCATCTATGGGATCGACCGCAAAAGCCAACTGGTAACCGGATTGATTTGCCACCCGGAACTGAAGTCCCTCTAACTGCAGGTCAGCCAGGTGTTTTTCGACTGCCGCCTCACTGATACCGGTCTCCAGGGCAAGGCTCGTGATACTGGCCGGCTTCGTTGTACTCAGTGCCCGTAGAAGCCGAGTGCGCTCAGTCGTCATCACTCGCCTTCGAGGCCTGGCCACGCAGGCGCGCGAGTTTCTCGCGAATCTTGATCTCAAGGCCCCGCTCTACCGGGTGGTAGAAACGCCGGCCCTGCAGAGTATCCGGCAAATAAGTCTCGCCGCTGGCGTACGCGCCGGGCTCGTCGTGCGCATAGCGGTAGTTGTCGCCATGGCCGAGTTCCCGGGCCAGCCGGGTCGGGGCATTACGCAGGTGCAGCGGCACCTCCTGGGTGCCGGTCTCGCAGGCAGCTTTCATGGCCGCATTGAAACCTTTGTATACCGCGTTGCTTTTCGGTGCGCAGGCCAGGTACACGAGCGCCTGGGCGATCGCGAGCTCGCCCTCAGGCGAACCCAGACGCTCATAGGTCAGTGCGGCGTCCAGTGCAAGATTGAGCGCCCGCGGGTCCGCGTTGCCGACGTCTTCGCTGGCCATGCGGATCACCCGGCGCGCGATGTAGCGGGGGTCGCAGCCGCCATCGAGCATGCGCGCAAACCAGTACAGCACGGCATCGGGATCGGTACCGCGCATCGATTTGTGCAGCGCCGATATCTGGTCGTAGAACAGATCACCACCCTTGTCAAAACGCCGCAGGGGTGTGCCGATCACCTCGGCCAGTGCCTCGTCCGCCAGTGCATGCCCGCTGTCAGTCACGGTAGCAAACTGCGCCGCGATTTCCAGAAAATTCAGCAGCCGCCGGGCATCGCCATCTGCTGCGCCCAGCAGACAGCCGCGGGCGTAGTCCGACAGGGTGAGGTTCAATTTGCCCAGGCCCCGCTCGCAGTCAGACAGCACGTTCTCGAGCAGCAGCTGCAGGTCTTCGCGCGCCAATACTTTGAGCACATACACCCGCAACCGTGAGAGCAGCGCATTATTGAGTTCAAAGGCCGGGTTCTCGGTGGTGGCACCGATCAGCACCAGGGTGCCGTCCTCAACATGGGGCAAAAAACCATCCTGCTGTGCCTTGTTGAAACGATGCACCTCGTCAACAAAAAGCACCAGTTTGCCGGGTATCGCCTTGGCCTGGGCCACGACCTCGCGCACTTCCTTAACCCCGGCAGTCACAGCCGAGAGCACCTGGAAACGGGCATCGCAATAGGTTGCCACCATTCGAGCCAAGGTGGTCTTGCCAGTACCCGGTGGCCCCCACAGCACCATCGAATGCACGTGCCCACCGACCAGCGCCTCGCGCAGCACCGATCCTGGCCCAATCAGGTGGGACTGGCCGACAAACTCCTCCAGCGTACGCGGTCGCATCACCTCGGCGAGCGGGCGATAGGCATTCCCGGCAGACCTGCTGGCCTGGTCTGACAGAGTTTGATCCACGAAATCAGGTTCCGGCATCGCTTTGGCTTATCGTAACCTGACGAAAGGTCAGGTTGATTCGAGGCGCTACCGGGCGGGCGGTCCTGGGCACACTGTGGCGCCAGGCTGCCTGGGAGCCGGCCCCCATCAGCAGCAATGCGCCATGGCCGAGCATAATCTCATGCACCGGCAAATCCTTACGCTGACGGTGTCGCAGCAGAAAACGCCGCGGCCCGCCCAGGCTGAGCGAAGCGATCATCGGTACCGGGCCCAGCTCCGGTTCGTCATCGCTGTGCCAACCCATGCTGTCGGCTCCTGTTCGGTAGTGATTAAGCAAAACACTATTAAACGCGCGTCCAAAAAAAGCCGCAAGACGTTCACGCAACTCCGTTAGTTCCGCCAGCCAGACCAGCGGCTGGTTGACGGTGCCTGAGTAACGGTACACGGTTCCCGGATCGCCGTACCAGGCTGCCTGGCGCGGCGAATCCAGCCAACGCCCGTACAGGTGTACGCGCGGCGTGGTCCATGGCACCTTTTCCGACAATGCCTGACAGTAACGGGACGCTTCGATCGATGTCAGAAAACCCGGCCAGTGTTCAAAGACGCCGTCCTCAATCGGTAACCGGCCTTCGCCGCTGATACGCCTGGGTGCCCTGCGGCCACTCCGGGATAGCGATTGCACAGTCACTTTTCCGGATATCGCGCGGGCTGGCCGCAGTCAGTTAGCCTGCGGTTCAGCGACGGCTGCAGCCAGCGGCGAGGGCACAAATGCTGCCCCGGTGGAGCAGCCACTGGCGGGGTCAAACCGGGCGATCGAAGGACAACCAAACAAGCTGGGATAGACCCCGTGGCCGGCGATCGCCAGTGTGCCCAACTGGTCGCTCAGTTCCTGCAATATCGTAGGATTGAAGGCCGCATCGGCCAACACTTCACCATTGGCGCCGACATCGATGCGCGCCTGGTGCATGGCTTGCCCGGGATCCATCGAAAAATCGGCCATAAACGAAATCAGCTGCAGCACCGCTGAAACAATGCGCCGACCGCCCGAGGCGCCCAGGGCCGTAACAGCGCCTCCCGGCTGCAGCATGATTGCGGGAGACATATTGGATAGCGGCTGCCTGCCGGCGCCAATCGAGTTGGGCCGGCCCGGTTCGGGGTCAAACCACATAATGCCGTTATTCATCAGGATTCCGGTATCGGGCAGCAATAGACGCGAGCCAAAAACCGAGAGCAGCGTCTGGGTCAGGGCCACGACATTACCGTCACGGTCAGTCACGTTGAGGTGGGTGGTGCAGGCCGGCACCCGGCCGTCCGGGCTGTCCCCCATCTGTGCCAGGCGGTGCCCGTAGGCGGCCTGCAGGCTGGCGGCGATAGTGGCAAATGATCCGGCATCGGGTAGCGCAGGCGATACAGCCATGCGCTCCTGCAGTTCGGTGAGGGCCTGGCACAGACTCGGACCACCGCAAAGGCCACTTGGCGTATAGACCACGGCATCCCGATAAGCCAGACCGGATAACTCTTGGCAGTGCACCCGGTAGGAAGCGAGATCCTCAGCACAGAGGTTAACGCCCACCGATGCGGCATCCGTCAGCACACGCTCGGCAAGATTCCCGTTGTAAAAAGATCCGGGGCCCTCATCGGCCAGCTGGGCCAGGGTCGCGGCAAGGCCTGTCAGTTCGATCACTGGCGGCGGGCCGGCCCAATGGCCCATGGGCACATGGCCATCTGGAAGATAGACCGAGCGGGTGGATTCGAAACGCGCGATATCTGGCGCGCTCGAGGCGATCTTGAGGCTCGAATACCAGTCCACAGTGAGGCCCTTCTCGGCCAGCGCGATGGCCGGTGCCAACAACTGGTGCCAGGGGAGCGTGCCAAAACGTCCGGCCGCCTCACCCAGTCCCGCGACATACCCCGGCACCGCGACGGAATACGGTCCCAGCACGTTGCGGTTATCGACCACCCCCGGCCAGGCAAAAAGGTCTGAGTCAAACCCAGTGCTAAGGGGGTAGTCGGCCGGATCGATGCCCGCGGGCGAGCGCACCCCGAATTCCAACGCATAACTACGCTTTTCGCTCGCCCGATAGACCACCATAAAGCCGCAACCGCCAAGCCCGCTCATCCACGGCTCTACCGCGGCCAGGGCAAAACCGGCCGTTATCGCAGCATCTACTGCGTTGCCGCCTTGTGCCAGCACCTGCGCACCCGCCTCGGCAGCGAGCGCATGCTGTGTTACCACGACCCCGCCCTCAGCATGTAGCGGCGGCTTTTGGATAGACCAATGCTCTATCGATTGCACTGACTGCATGTTCTTTGTTGCCAGAAACTAGGCCGAGTCCGCTTTAATGCCAGGACAAGCCAGGCATCACACGCGCACGATCTTGCCCGGATTCATGATGTTATCGGGATCGAGCGCCTGCTTAATTGAGCGCATCACGCTCACTGCCTCACCGTGCTCGGCAACCAGAAAATCCATCTTGCCGTAACCAACCCCGTGCTCACCGGTGCAGGTGCCGCCCATGGCCAGCGCCCGCATCACCATGCGCTCGTGCAGTTCTTGGGCCCGCTGATGTTCTGCCGCGTCATCCTTGCCCACCAGGAGACACAGGTGGAAATTGCCATCGCCAACATGACCGACGATCGGCGCCACTAAATTGGAATCGCGGATGTCCCGCTGGGTCTCGCGAATACACTCGGCCAATCGTGATATGGGAACGCAGACATCGGTTGCCCAGATCTGGCCATCGGGCTGCAACGCCTTACAAGCATAGGCCGCGTCGTGACGGGCCTGCCACAGGCGGTTGCGCTCCTCGGTATTGGCGCTCCATTGAAAATCACTACCACCCGACTCAGCTGCCAGTTCCTGCACAATGCCCGCCTGCTCCTCAACGCCCTGCTCAGTACCGTGAAACTCGAGGAACAGGGTCGGTGCGAGCGCCAGGTCAGTTTTCGAGTAACGGTTGATCGCGTCGATTTGCACCTCATCCAGTAACTCAATACGCGCGACTGGCACGCCGTACTGGATAGTGGCAATAACTGTGTTGACAGCGCTGTCCACGTCCGGGAACGTGCACACAGCCGAGGAGATAGCCTCGGGAATGCCGTAAAGCCTCAGCGTGACCTCGGTAATCACCCCGAGTGTGCCTTCCGAGCCAACAAAAAGTCGCGTCAGGTCATAGCCGGCTGCCGACTTGCGAGCGCGGCGGGCGGTACGAATCACCCGGCCATCGGCCAGCACCACGGTCAGAGCCAGAACGTTCTCGCGCATGGTGCCATAGCGCACAGCGTTGGTGCCCGAGGCCCGGCAGGCGGTCATGCCGCCGATTGACGCATCGGCACCAGGATCAATCGGGAAAAACAGGCCGCTGTTATGCAAGTGATTGTTCAATTGCTTACGGGTAACGCCGGGCTGGACCACCACATCGAGATCCTCGGCGTGCACCTCGACCACCTGGTTCATCTCCTGCAAGTTAATGGAGATACCTCCCTGCAGCGCCGCAACCTGCCCCTCGAGTGCAGTGCCGGTACCATAGGGAATAACCGGCACCTGGTGCCGGGCACAGGTGCGGACGATTGCGCTTACTTCTTCGGTGCTGTGCGGCGTAATCACTGCGTCCGGGGGCGCCGAGGGATGAAAAGACTCGTCCTTGCCAAAACGCTCGCGCACAGCCATGACCTCCGACAACCGGCCCCCGAAATGTTCTTTAAGCTCCGCTATAGCAGTCGCGATAGCCCCGGCTTTTTGTGCAGCTTCTGCCATCTTGATGCACCCTCGTTCGTGCCTGGCATCAGTATATCGCCCCGGCACAGGCCTGGCGCACGATCTTACTGGGTCGGTCATCTCTGATACCATTGATATATTAAGTTCCCCCTGCGCTATCTATCTGCCTGCCCGGCGATCTCAATGTCCAAACTCACTGTTTTTGACCGCTCTGGAGGCAACCAGCCGTTTCTGCGGGGCATCCTGACCCGCTCCCTGCAAAAGGCGGGGCTGTCTTTTTCCGATGCCCACGAAGCTGCCTCTCGGGTGCGGGAGAGCCTTGAGCACTTCGAGGAAGTCACCACCCGACAGGTGCGTGAAGAAGTATCCAAGGTGTTACTCGCGAGCCACGGTGAGGACGTGGAAAGAGGTTATGCATTCATCAAGGATCACACCGGCTGGATCCCTATTACCCGTTCTGGAGGTCATTCGGATTGGTTTTCTCGTAACCTTTTCCAGCACCGCCTGGAAACCTGCGGGCTACCGCAGAACGTGGCAGAACAACTCACCCATGTGGTCTACGAACGGCTACTGAAGCACCATCCCCGCGGTATAGAGCGTGAGTCGCTGCGCAAGTTGACTGAAGAAGTTGTCGCGCTGGAGGCGGGTGAGGAATTTGCTAGCAACTACCGGGCCTGGCGCGACTTTTTTCTTTCCAAAAAGCCACTGATCCTGATGATCGGTGGCGCCCCCGGGGTAGGTAAAAGCACAATGTCGACCGAGATCGCAACCCGACTCAACATCACTCGGTCACAGTCGACTGATATGTTGCGGGAAGTTATGCGCACCCTGGTTGCACCGCAACTTACACCGGAACTCCACCACTCGAGTTTTGACGCATGGAAGGCTTCGCCCTCGTCCGTACACCGTTCCAGTGTCAGCGATCTCATCATCGAAGGTTTTCACCGCCAGGCCGACTTAGTGGAGGTCGCAACTGAGGCGGTGCTGCAGCGGGCTCTGCGTGAGAACGTGTCGCTGCTACTCGAAGGTGTGCACGTCCGGCCGCGCCTGGCCGGAAGTATCTCCGCTGACACGGAGGCCGTAGTCGTACCGATCATGCTGGCAGTGACCCGCAAAAAGACCCTGCAACGGTTTCTCCAGGGGCGGTTCACCGATGCACCTGACCGCCGAGCACAGCGTTACCTGGAGAACTTCGATGCAATCTGGCAGCTGCAGGAATCGCTGTTGGATGACGCTCACCGGGCGAATATCCCAGTCATCATCAATGACGACCGGGACAGCACACTGACTCGGATCATGCGTGTCATCACCGCCGCTGTTGCCGCCTGCCCCACGAGCCAAGCTGCCACCAATACCGATCGCTCGGGTTAAGTTACATCGACGTTTGCGATAACATCCACCCCCCGTACACTCCAGGCGTCAGAGCCTGGGCTACCAAAAGCTTACCGTCAGCCGGGTTTAACCGCGCCGAAAACACTTTCCGCCAATCCAGATACCTGAGCGAAAACACATGAGCCCACAACAAAGCAAACCGCGCTATCGCAAGAGAACCGGAAAATCTCAGGCTGACCAGGCTGATCGCCACTTGCTGTACCAGGAGGCTGTGCAATGTGTCGAAGCTGAAATCGATATGGTGGATAACACTTTTCGAACCTTGCGCGGCCGGCGGGCCCGCACTTTGCGCGAAGATTTCTGTGGTACAGCCAACACCAGCACCGAGTGGGTGCAGCGGCGCAAGACCAACCAGGCTTATGCCGTGGATCTGGACAGTGAGGTATTGAACTGGGGCCGCAACAACAACGTAGCTGCACTGAATGGCACCATTGCAAAGCGGATCACACTGCTCAACGACAACGTGCTCACGGCACAGACCCCACCGGTAGACCTGATCCTGGCGATGAACTTCAGTTATCAGATCTTCAAGACCCGGGATGACCTGCGGTGCTACTTCAGCCGGGTCCGGGAGTGCCTGGTGGATGACGGCGTGTTCTTTATCGATACTTACGGCGGCTACGAAGCCTTCCGCGAGATGGAGGAGGAAACCGAACACGACAATTTCACCTACGTCTGGGACCAGGCCCGCTACAACCCGATCACTGGGGACATGGTCTGCTATATCCACTTCAAGTTCCCGGATGGCTCCAGGATGAAGCGGGCATTTACCTACACTTGGCGGCTGTGGACGTTGCCGGAGTTACGCGAATTGCTTATGGAATCCGGCTTCCAGCGGGTATTGGTTCACTGGGAAGGCACTGACGAGAAAACCGGCGAAGGCAACGACATCTACACGCCAACGGAAATCGGTGAAGCAGACGCGGCACATATTAGTTACATATCGGCTGAAAAATAGTCGACGAGAAACAGCGTTTTCCCCATAGGGTGTAAGCCACGGGGCCTGCACTTCACGCCGTTGACCCTTTTTCACAACCAGGCCATCATCAACGCTCGCTAAATCTTCTCTCAGGCAGCCGGTACCCGGCCAGGCCACAAACTGGCGACAACGGGTGCTTACCAGACGGTTTTCATGGCGCCACCATCCACCACTAGCGTCTCACCAGTAATGTAAGAGGCTGCATCCGATAACAAAAAAGCCCCAGCGCGACCAAACTCGTCGGCCTCACCAAAACGACCCAGCGGAATCGCTGCGCTGCGCTCTGCCCAGACGTCCTCGAACGCGCGGTCGAGCGCCTCGGCGCGGGCACCGACAAGCGCTTTCAGCCGGTCGGTATTGATCGACCCCGGCACCAGGTTGTTGACGCGAATCCCCTCTGGCGCCAGTTGCTGGGACAGGCTTTTGGCAAGGCTCACCACGCCAGAGCGCATCACATTAGACAGGAGCAACACGTCGATTGGCTCCTTGACCGACGATGAGGTCACGGTGACGATAGAGCCACCACCGCCCCGGCGCATGGATGGCAGTACCGCCCGGATCATACGTACGGCACTGAGCAGCGTCAGGTCGAAGGCAGCCTGCCACTCGGCATCGTCAAAGTCGTCGAAACAGCCAGCCGGCGGCCCGCCGGCGTTGATCACCAGACCATCGATACCACCGAGGCGCTCGAGGGTTCCGTCCCGCCAACGCAGGATTGACTCTCGGTCACGGGCGTCAAAAGCAAAAGAGACCACTTCGGCCCCGAATTCCTCAGCCAACCGCTCGGCCGCCTGGTGGATGGCCGGTTCAGTGGGAGCAGCGATGGACACGCGGGCGCCAGCCAGCGCCAGTTGCCGGGCGATGCCGTAACCTAGGCCGCGGCTGGCCGCCGCCACCATGATGCGTTTCCCAGTGAGCCCCAGATCCATTGCTCTGCTCAGTCTGCCCGGGGATCTTCCCCGGAAATCGTTAACTATACTGGAAGCGCCACCGGCATCACCCTTATGCCCACCAGGGAATTGCGCTGCCACAGTTAAGGCACTATGGTTGGGCGCCCCCGACAATCCCAACGCAATCGCCCATGTCCCTTCAGCTCGATGACGAACTGATTCAATTCGCCGGCACCCTTGCTGACGCCGCTCGACAGGTGGCCGGTGGTTATTTCCGCAACCTAACCGCTGTCTGGAGTAAGACAGATAGCTCACCGGTAACGGTCGCAGACATTGAGATCGAAAAACTTCTCCGATCAATGATTCGCGACCGCTTTCCCGGGCACGGTGTCCTCGGCGAGGAAGGCGGTCATGACAAATCCACTGGCCCCTGGCTGTGGGTAATCGACCCAATAGACGGGACCAAGAGTTTTGCCACCGGTAAACCAACCTTCGGCTGCCTGGTGGCGCTACTGCACAAGGGCCACCCGGTGCTGGGTATTATCGATATGCCAGCACTCGACGAGCGCTGGCTCGGCGTTACTGGCCAGGATGCCTTGTACAACGGCATCCGTTGCTGTACCAGCACCACGCAAGAACTGACGGCGGCAAGCGTCTATGCCACAACCCCCGACATGTTCTCGGCAGCGGAACTCAAGGTATTTGACCACCTGACAAGTCACGCCCGTTTCCGCAACTTCGGTGCCGACTGCTACGCCTATGCGCTACTGGCCTCGGGCTACGTGGACCTGGTGATGGAAGCCGGCCTGGGGCAATTCGACTTTCTCGCACTGGCGCCCGTAGTGGAAGGCGCGGGCGGCAGCATCTCCGATTGGCAGGGTGAACCGCTCTCCTTTGACTCACAGGGCCAGGTATTGGCAAGCGCTAACCAAGAACTACACAACAAGGCGCTGGACCTGATTGCGGCCCAGGCAGCGGGGACATAAAGCGGGTGCTGCCCGGGCATCCTCTAGCCAGGTGCGCACCTATAGCCAATGGTGGCACAGGCTTTTCGCGATGCTCTGGCAACTAATCCGCATGCCGCACATGCGCCGCTACCCGACGCAATCGGAAGAACGCCAACGGGTGTCAAACGCAATCTAGGCCAGCCCGGCTGCCGGCCAGACCCGCTCACCCAACCAGGTCGACAGATCCGTGAGTTCCTCCGGCGAGACGTTGTGCTGCATGGCATAGGTCTTCCAGGTGACATCAAAGCCGCCGTCCGCCAGCGCCTGGTGACTGGCCTCACCCAGCGGCAATGCCAACACTGGATCGAACAATCCATGAGCAAGAAAAATCGGGATATTGCGTGCCTGCGCATGACTGTCGCTCGTCAATTGGGCCGATAGCGGCAGATAAGTAGACAGGCCAACGATGCCGGCCAGTGGCTCATCACAGCGCAGGCCGAAATGCAGCGCGAGCGCTCCGCCCTGGGAGAAACCGCCGACTACTATATGACTGCGCGTTACGCCACGGCCTACTTCTTTCTGCACCAGGGACTCGACCGTAGCGGCCGCCTCGGCGAGCCCGGCGGCGTCCTCCTGCTTGACGGCCTCCATGCCGGTGAGGTCGTACCAGCCGCGCATGACCATGCCGCCATTTAGGGTAATGGGGCGCCTGGGCGCATCAGGCAAAATGAAGCGCAGTGGCAGGCCCGGCGGCAGATCGAGCATCTTCGGTAGTTGCTCAAAATCATGGCTGTCGGCCCCAAGCCCGTGCAACCATATCACTGAAAAAACCGGCGCAGCGCCGGTTTCTATCTCAAGCAGTGGTGAATCCTGTTCGGTCATCGCGTTTTCCTTGCGAGGCGGCCAGGGATTGTAACCGTAGTTGCCCCTTATTCGATGGCATCATCCTGTCATCAGCTGGCAGCTTTTGCAGGATCATGCGCCGCCACCTTGGTCACACCATATATTCTGCCTGGCTATACTGCACAGACACTGATACCGTTTTCTGGCTGATGAACTTCGACAGATTAAACCACGATCTTCCGACCTGGGCGGACGTCGAATCCGCGGCACACCAATTAGCAGGCAAAGCCCGATGCACGCTGCTGCTCTCAGACACCTTGCTCGACGAGACCTTTGGCGCACGGATTTTTCTCAAGTGCGAAAACCTCCAGTATGCGGGTGCGTTCAAGTTTCGCGGTGCCTGGAACACGATGTCGCGCCTTGACCAGGCCCAACGTTCACGCGGTGTGGTTACGCACTCCTCCGGCAACCATGCGCAAGCCGTCGCCTTGTGCGGCCAACACCTTGGCATCCCGACCACCGTGGTCATGCCGACCAACGCTTCCCACACCAAGCGACAGGCTACCGAGGATTATGGCGCTCTGGTGGTGACATATGATCCCGCTACAAATAAGCGCGAAGAAATAACAGCAGCACTGCAGCGCGAGCACGATTATGTCCTGGTGCCCCCGTTTGACCATCCCCACGTCATCGCCGGACAGGGAACCGCAGCCCGCGAACTCATCGAGGCAGCGGCGGAGCCACTAGAGCAGTTGCTGGTGCCCTGCGGCGGTGGCGGACTGCTGAGCGGGTGCGCTCTGAGTGCCCGCGCCCTTGCCCCCCACTGCCGGGTAATCGGGGTAGAACCCGAGCAAGCCGATGACGCAGCGCGCTCTTTTCGCAGTGGCTGCATCGAACGGGTCGATAACCCCGATACTATCGCCGACGGAACCCGCACCGAGTCCCTGGGTAAAATCACTTTCGCAATAATCCAAGGCGCGGTTGATGACATCGTTACGGTACCAGAAGCTGCCATCGCTCAAGCAGTGCGGCTGATTTTTGACAAAACCCGGCTGGTAGTCGAGCCCTCCGGCGCACTCGGTATTGCCGCGCTGATAAGTGGCGCAGTACCGGCCACCGGCCGAATTGGTATCATCCTCAGTGGCGGCAATATCGACCGTGGCCTCATGGCTACACTACTGAGCGACACTTGACAGAACCGGAAAAACGCCACGCCCCAACGATGAAGAATTGCCGGGGCCTATGACCTAGTCGTTGGTGTTGAGCGGTATGGTGATGGTGCTCGACGTACCCTGGTTACCCGAATCGAGAATATTGTTCACTGCGCTCGGGCGCAGTCCGCTGAACCACCAGGCGGCCAGGACCGCGGCCAGCACCAGCACGGTGAACAGCAATGGGCGGCGCCAATTCCTGCTCCGGCGGCGCGAGATCCACAGCCCTTTCTTGCTCATTTTCTCGCGCAGCGCTTCCCCGCTCATCACTGGCACCACCGAGCCGATCTGACCGGGCCCGGCATCGTCGGCAGTGCCGAGCACCTCGTCCTCACTAATCTCCATCAGGCGGGCATACGCCCGCAGGTAACCGCGCACAAAGGCCGGCCCCGGCAAGCCGGCATAGTCACCAGACTCCAGGGCTTGCACCGTCGCGACAGTGAGATTCAGGTTGGCGGCGACATCTTCGACCGTCCAGTTGTACCCTTGCCGCGCCTTGCGCAGCAACTCACCCGGACCTTGTGCCGTCAGAGGCTGGGAAATATCTTCCATAATCAATGGTAACGGCTTGAAATAACGACTAATACTATAGCACTGGCGGGCCGCAACAGCATCGCCCGAGGTAACTCAGCCGATGCTGTAGGCCCCGGTGCCTACGGCGATCAGCGTGGCCTCATCATTGTGCAACTCCATGCGGGTGACCACCACCTTGCGGCCAGTACGCAGTACATAGCCGGTCGCAACGAACGACTCACCCAGACCAGGGCGCAGATAATCCACCCGCAGGTCGATGGTCCCCAGGCGTGAGAACCGCGCGGCCCCGTCTGCCAGTGACTCAGGCTGCTCCCGTTCGAGCAGGGCAAGAAATGCAACCAGCCCGCCGATTACGTCCAGGCTGCTCGAGATCACACCACCATGCAGACTGCCACGGGTGAAATTGCCAACCAGTTCCTCGCGCATATCAAACCGAATGGCAGTCTCCCCTGCCTTTGTTCTCTCGATATGCAGGCCGAGCACCCGGTTAAACGGGATACGCTCCTCGAAGACCTTGAGCGCATCCAGCAGCAGTTGCTCAGAAACCGGTTCCTGGAGATTATCGGCAGCCATGAGTATTGTTCCGCGCAGTTGAAGCGGTGCACCATACCACGACTACTAGGCGCTGCCATGGCCAGAGCGGCATGGGAGTGCTGGTCGCCAGATGAGCTCTGGGCTAGACTACATCCGGCCGCAAAGGTGTTGTGTGCAGGCCGCGTGGGGCCGTAGCTCAGCTGGGAGAGCGTCGCGTTCGCAATGCGAAGGTCGGGAGTTCGATCCTCCTCGGCTCCACCAATTCCTCCCTTGTGTTATCAGTCAGTTAGACCCGCCTTGTTGATGGACTTGCTGTATTTCAAACCTGCCTTGTCACAACTGTGTCACAGTGAGGTGGAACATGGCGTCAATCCGAAAGCGTGGCGGGCGCTGGCAGGTACAGATTCGACGTAAGGGGCAACCTGCACGGTCTGACTCCTTCGCCAGTCTCAAATCGGCTCGTCAGTGGGTTAACGAGCAAGAGCGTCTTGCCGATCTGGGGAAACTTGAACGCCCCCTTTGCCCCGACAAGACCGTCTCGCATCTGCTCGATGAATATAAAAGGCGGGTCAGCCCCCAAAAACGCAGGGCGGATAAAGAAATCTATTTGATCGAGCGCCTAAAGCGCGGGCCTCTTGGGAGTCACCGGCTCGCAAGCCTGAGCCCTGCCCCATTTGCGGACTATCGGGACGCGCGGCTTAAATCCGTGAAACCGGCCACCGTTCGCCGAGAGTTCTCAGTGCTGCATCATGCCTTTGAACTAGCTCGAGATGAGTGGGGTTGGGAGATGCCCCAGAACCCGCTCCAAAAGGTTCGCCTGCCAAAGGCAAGTAATGCCCGTAATCGACGGCTTGATCTTGGTGAGGAGGAGTGCCTCCTAAGGGCCTGTGCCAAGGCCAGGACGCCGTGGCTTAAACCCGCCGTGGACTTAGCGATCGCGACAGCAATGCGTCGTGGGGAGTTACTGAATGCGCGTTACGAGCATTTAAAAGATGGCCTCTTATTGATCCCACAAACCAAGACCGGCACCGCACGCACCATTCCTTTGACCCCCCATGCCCAGGAGATCATCGCCGCCCTGCCCCGCAGCATCACCGGCTATTTGATACCTACCTCGGCCAACGCGTTAAGGCTCGCCTGGGAGCGTGCCAAGCGGCGTGCGGGCATCGAGGACTTACATTTTCATGACCTTCGCCAACCCGAGTTTGCAAAAAAGTATCGCTGCAAGTATCGTTGTATCAGCCTGTGTTGAAGTGCCTGTTGGTTGAGGTTGGGCACAACGCTGATATTCAAAGGTTTTCTGGTGGGCCGTGCAGGGATCGAACCTGCGACCCGCTGATTAAGAGTCAGCTGCTCTACCAACTGAGCTAACGGCCCAGACTCACATTCGCTATACCCGCAGGGCACAACAAACTGGGGTGACCGATGGGACTCGAACCCACGACGGCCGGAATCACAATCCGGGGCTCTACCAACTGAGCTACGGTCACCACGCTCGCTGGAGCGAACCCGAGATTATCCAACAAACGCCACCAGGAACGCCAGCAAAGCGCTGACGCCCCGCGGGCGGCACGGTCCGAATCTGGCGCGCCCGACAGGACTCGAACCTGTAACCTACGCCTTAGAAGGGCGTTGCTCTATCCGGTTGAGCTACGGGCGCGTGGGTTTCCAGTAAACGGTTCGCTGTCTGGTCGGGGCAGAGGGATTTGAACCCCCGACTCCCTGCTCCCAAAGCAGGTGCGCTACCAGACTGCGCCATGCCCCGTCGGTGTCCGGATCTGTCAATCCGCCAGAAGTGTGATTCTAACGGATTTGATCTTCTTGAGCCTGGCTGACCTCGTCAACTGCTACGCCCGGACAGGCGCCACAGCAGATATCATGCGGCGCTTGATTTTCTGCCCCGGGACCCCATCTCACGCCTTTAACGATGGTGCACAAGCGCTCAGCACGCTATTCAAGGAGCAGATGCCGATGTCCATAGAGACCGCAACTGAGACCCGCAGTTTCCAGACCGAGGTGAAGCAACTGCTGCACCTGATGATCCACTCGCTCTACACCCACAAAGAGGTGTTCCTGCGCGAGCTCATCTCCAACGGCTCAGATGCCTGCGATCGGCTGCGCTTCGCTGGGCTGACCAACGAGGGCTTGATGGAAGAAGGCGAGGTCCTACGCCTGCGGGTCTCATTCGACAAGAACAACAAGACCATCACTATCGAGGACAACGGTATCGGCATGAGCCGAGATGAAGTGATTGAAAACATCGGCACAATCGCCCGCTCGGGTACGCGACAGTTTCTGGATGCATTGAGCGGCGACGAAACTATTGATTCCAACTTGATCGGCCAGTTCGGTGTCGGCTTTTATTCCGCCTTTCTAGTGGCACAGAAAGTTGAACTCACTACCCGCCGGGCAGGTGAGCCAGCAAGCGCTGGTGTGCGCTGGGTCTCCGACGGCAGTGGCGAATACTCCATCGAGTCCGCGGAGATCGCCAGTCGCGGCACCACCGTCACCGTACACCTGCGTGACGAAGACAAAGAATATTCGGAAGGTTTCCGCCTGCGCAGCATCATCGGCAAGTACTCCGATCACATCTCACTGCCCATCGAGATGGTCTCCGAAGAAAAGGAGCGTAAAGGTGAGTGGGAAGCGGTCAACACTGGCTCGGCACTGTGGACCCGGCCAAAATCCGAGATAGAGCATGAGGAATACGAGCGCTTCTATTCATCTTTGAGTTATGACAGTGAACCGCCGCTTTCCATACTGCACAACCGGGTCGAGGGTACGCTCGAGTACACCTCGCTGTTGTTCATACCAAACAAAGCGCCATTTGACCTGTGGGACCGCGAACAGCGTCACGGCATCAACCTGTACGTACGGCGCATTTTCATCATGGACGATGCCAAGTACTTGATGCCGAGTTATCTGCGTTTCGTACGCGGCGTGGTTGATGCAACCGACCTACCGCTCAACGTCTCGCGTGAGTTCCTGCAAAACAACAAGGATATCGACCGTATTCGCTCAGCCTCGGTAAAAAAGGTGCTGGCTGAACTGGCGCGGCTGGCCGACAAGGAGCCGGAAACTTACGCGAAATTCTGGACTCAGTTCGGCAAAGTATTAAAGGAAGGCCTGGTCGAAGACCATGACAACCGCACCACACTCTCGGACCTGTTGCGTTTTGCTTCCACCCGTGGTGATAGCGAGGCACAAACGATTTCGTTGGCGGAGTACTTCAAACGCATGCCGATGAAACAAACGGCCATCTACTACATCACGGCCGAATCCTTCGCCGCTGCCAGTACCTCACCACACCTTGAAATCTTTCGCAAAAACGATGTGGAGGTTCTATTACTCTCGGACCCGGTCGACGAATGGCTGGTCACATCACTCAATGAGTACAAGGACAAGCCCCTGAAATCCGTTGCCAAGGGAGCACTGGATCTGGATGACTTCACCAGTGAAGAAGATAAGAAAGCCAGCGAGAAAAAAGAAAAGAGCCTTTCAAGTCTCACTGAAAAAATGCAGGAAATTCTGGGCGAGAAGATCAAGGCTGTGCGTGTCAGCCACCGGCTGACCGACTCACCGGCCTGCTTGGTGGCGGATGAAGCTGACCTGGGCGGCAACCTTGAGCGCATTCTGCAGTCGATGGGTCAAAGTGCGCCGGAGACCAAACCCATTATGGAAATCAATCCCGACCACCCCCTGATCCGTCAACTGGGCCCTGAGCACGCGAGACTCGAGGACTGGACCCGGGTGCTGTTCGACCAGGCGGCCCTGAGTGAGGGCGCGCCGCTACCCGAGCCGGCAGCTTACGTGCAGCGGGTTAATGACCTACTGACCCGGGCGATGCTTGCCGGCAGTTGAGCGCAGTGTTGCGTCCGTCTTCAATCGACTCTGGGCGCCGCGTTGGTGTCGACCAGCTCATGCACTAGCACGGTGGCGTAACTGCCACGCGCCAGGGTAAACCCAAGGCGCGGTGCAGCTGGCTCACTCCAGTCCACCGTTAACTCTTCGGCCCGAGCCCGCAGTGCCCGCCGGCCCGGCGCGACCCCACATCGCTCAAGATTCGTACACAGTTGCGACTCAGCACTAAGCCATTCGCGCTCACGCTGCCACGCCGGTAAAGGCGCATCGGCTAACTGCCCCCACAGCGGACCGCTCACGTGGATGTCGTGCCGCGCGAGCCGGCCCGGCAGCGCTGGATCATCGGCTGCAGTTTCAAAAAATGCGCGGCTGCCATCGAGCATCATTAGGTCACATGGTAATGGCGTGTTCCAGGTGTCGTCTTGCAGTCGGCGCGCCAATACCTGATTAAACAGCCAGCTACGAGCGGCCGAGAGCAATAGCCCTGCGCGGGGCTCACGAAACCGCGTCTTACCCGACGCTGCCTTGGCCGCCAGCAGCAAACGCGCCTTGCCTATATTGGCCCGCTCGGTGCCAAAACGCTGCTCGCCGAAATAATTGGGAAAGCCTGTCTTTGTCACTTGTGCAACCCGCTGCTCAAGCGCGCTAGCGCTGCCAGTGAAACCATGTAGGCGGATTGAAAAGCGGTTGGCCCGGTGACTGCCCCGGCGCAACTTACGCGCGTGTCGGACTTTTTGCAGCACCAACCAACCAGCGCCCGCAGGCACTGCCTTTGTACCAGTGAGCGCACTTGCGGGAACGCTGAACCACTGGCGAGTGCGCGCCCGACGGTCCTTGAGACCACAGTAACCGATCTCGCGTAGCGACAGGAACAGGCAACAGGCGAGTTCACGGGCTACATCTGCAGTATTGCGATCAACCTTTTCGATTTGCAGCAAGCAGTGGCTGCCGCTGCCAGCCGGGGAAAAACCAAGGACTTCGTCAACCTGGAAGTCCTCGGGCGTCGCTTTGAGCAGCGCATGGATGTCAACTCGCTGCAGCAGGCGGGGGAATTCGTTTGAGACGATGGCCAGGTAGTTATCCGTGGCCTTAAGCGATGGCAGCAACACTGCTACGATTCATGCCTGATCTTCCGGATCTTCCCGATCCCGGGCATCCCCGACCCAGTCGAGCGCGCCATCGACATCCGCCAGGGGGTTACCATCCTGATCCACACAGTTGCGACCAAAAACCAGCGACTCGGTCACCCTGCCCTGCGATCCAATGTGGCTGTACGCAAACAGTATGCTGCGCGAGATGCGCGCACCGCGCTCTATGTGACAACCGTGGCCAATCCAGGTCGGACCAAAGATCTCGCAGCCCGGCTCGATGCGACTGGCCGAACCCACGTAGATCGGTCCTTCAACCCGGACTTCGTCCCAGTCGACGTCGACGTTGAGGCCAGTCCAAATCCCCGGACGCACCTCGGTACCCGGCATGTGCACGTCGCGCAACTTGCCGCGCATCAGTTGTTGGTTAGCCTCCCAGTAGTCGCTCAGGTGACCGATATCGATCCAAGTGAACGGCACCTCGATGGCCTGGAAAGGCAGACCTTTTTCCAGAATCAGCGGAAACAGTTCGCTGCCGATATCAAACTCGGTAGCTTGCGGGATAAGGTCGACTACTTGTGGCTCGAAAACGTAGATGCCAGTGTTGACGAGTTGCGACAGCGCTTCCTCGGTAGCTGGCTTTTCCTGGAAGGACTGGATGCATCCAGCCTCATCGCACACCACCACGCCGTAACTCGAGACCCGCTGACGGGGCACCTCACAGACCACAATGCTGGCACACGCACCTGACTGCCAGTGCTTGCGCACCACCGCAGTGAGGTCCAAGTCGATCAATGCGTCACCGCAGACCACCAGGAAAGTGTCATCGAAAAAGCCGCCGAACTCCTGGATGCGCCTGATGCCCCCGGCAGAGCCGATCGGATGGGCAACCGTGTCGCCATCACGCAGATACCCCTCAAACGAATAGCCGATCTCAACGTCCCAGCACCGGCCATCACCAAAGTAGCCCTCAATATCCTCGGCGAGATGACTGATATTGACCATGATCTGATCAAAACCGTGGCGGGCCAGGTGCTCGACCAGGTATTCCATGACCGGTTTGCCCAGCACCGGGATCATGGGCTTGGGCATGACGTGGGTCAGCGGACGAACGCGGGTACCCTTGCCCGCGGCAAGAATCATGGCCTTCATAAAACGCTCCCTCTGCGGCTGGCCAGGATTCTATCGGCTGGCAGGGGTCCTGACCAACTGGAGACGCAGATGCAGCCGGTATAGCGTTGCCGGCAGCGGCCGGGTGTTGCCCGGTGTTCGAAGATCAGGCCACCTGGGTGGAAGCCGCAGCACGATTCGAGAAAACGAACTTACCGCCAGCCACGTCCACCATGATAGTCTCACCAGGTTCGAATCGCCCGGCGAGGATCTCTTGTGCCAGCGGGTTCTCGAGTTGTACCTGAATGGTGCGCTTGAGCGGCCGCGCACCGTAGACCGGGTCGAAGCCGGTCTCACTCAGTTTTGCCAGCGCCGCCTCAGTCACCTCGAAACCAAGATCCCTTGCCGCCAGCCGCGACTGCAGGAAGCGCACCTGGATGCGGGCGATGTCGAGCAGCTGCTCTTGTGCCAGCGGATGGAACACCACGATGTCGTCCACGCGGTTGATGAACTCGGGGCGAAAATGATGGCCGACCACCTCCATCACCTGCGCTTTCATCTGCGCGTAATTCTCCTCACCGGCCAATTCCTGGATGTGATCTGAACCCAGGTTCGAGGTCATGATGATGATCGTGTTGCGAAAATCGACCGTCCGACCGTGGCCATCGGTCAGACGGCCATCATCCAGCACCTGCAGCAGTATGTTGAAGACATCAGAGTGGGCTTTCTCTACCTCATCCATCAGGATGACCGCGTAAGGACGCCGCCGTACGGCCTCGGTCAGGTGGCCGCCCTCCTCGTAACCAACATAGCCCGGCGGTGCACCGATCAGGCGCGCCACCGAGTGTTTTTCCATGTATTCGGACATATCGATGCGCACCATCGATTCCTGTGCATCAAACAGAAACTCAGCCAGGGCCTTGGAGAGCTCAGTCTTACCCACGCCGGTCGGCCCGAGGAAGAGAAAAGAACCGTAGGGCCGGTTGGGGTCGGACAAGCCGGCGCGCGAGCGGCGGATGGCGTCGGCCACAGCTCGGACGGCCTCGTCCTGGCCGATCACGCGCTGGTGGATTTCGTTCTCCATTCGCAGGAGCTTCTCGCGCTCGCCCTCAAGCATCTTGGATACCGGGATGCCGGTCCAGCGGGCGAGAACTTCGGCGATCTCCTCGTCGGTGACCCGGTTGCGCAGCAGGCGTGTCTCGCTATGTGATTCATCGGTACTGGCCTGGTGCAACTGTTTTTCGAGTTCCGGTATGCGCCCGTACTGCAACTCGGACATGCGTGCGAGATCGCCGGCCCGCCGGGCCGCCTCGACCTCGCCGCGTGCCTGATCGAGTGCTTCCTTGACGTGCTGGCTGCCCTGTACCGCAGCCTTTTCCGCTTTCCACACCTCTTCCAGGTCGGCGTACTCCTTCTCGAGGCCAGAAATATCCTGCTCCAATGCCTGCAGGCGCTTGCGCGAGGCTTCGTCAGTATCTTTTTTCACCGCCTCGCGCTCGATCTTGAGTTGGATCAGGCGCCGATCCAGCCGGTCCATGGATTCAGGCTTGGAGTCGATTTCCATACGGATGCGGCTGGCGGCCTCGTCGATAAGGTCGATGGCTTTGTCCGGCAACTTACGGTCGCTGATATAGCGGTGCGACAGCGTCGCCGCAGCGACGATAGCCGGATCGGTAATGTCTACACCATGGTGCACCTCGTATTTCTCCTTGAGGCCGCGCAGGATGGCAACTGTATCCTCTACCCCTGGCTCCCCGACCAGCACCTTCTGGAAGCGCCGCTCGAGTGCCGCATCCTTTTCCAGGTATTTACGGTATTCGTCCAGCGTGGTCGCGCCGATACAGTGCAGCTCACCGCGCGCGAGGGCGGGCTTGAGCATATTGCCGGCATCCATCGCACCCTCTGCCTTGCCTGCGCCGACCATGGTATGCAGCTCATCGATAAAAAGAATCACCTGGCCTTCCTGTTTGCTCAAGTCATTGAGCACGGCCTTGAGGCGCTCCTCGAACTCACCCCTGTACTTGGCGCCGGCAATCAGTGCGCCCAGGTCGAGCGCCAGCAACCGTTTGCCACGGACGCCCTCTGGTATCTCGCCATCGACGATGCGCTGAGCGAGGCCCTCGACGATGGCGGTTTTGCCCACGCCCGGCTCACCAATCAGCACTGGATTGTTTTTGGTCCGGCGCTGTAACACTTGGATGGTGCGGCGAATCTCCTCGTCGCGGCCAATCACCGGGTCCAGCTTGCCCTGCTCGGCGCGCTCGGTAAGATCGATCGAATATTTTTCGAGTGCCTGGCGCTGCTCTTCGGCGTTTGGGTCGTCCACTACCTGGCCGTCACGCAGGTTGTCGATGGCCTGCTCGATAGCACCGGTCACTGCCCCGCTGTCCTTGAGCCGTCGCCCCAGCTCGCCCCTGTCCTCGAGTGCTGCCAGCACGAATAGTTCGCTGGAGATGAACTGGTCGGCGCGCTTCTGGGCCAGCTTGTCGGTGAGATTCAACAGCCGGCCAAGATCGTTCGACACCTGCACGTCGCCGCCCGCTCCCTCCACCTGGGGCAACCGCTCCAACGCCTCACCCAGTTTGGAGCGCAAGGCATTGACGTTGACGCCGGCACGGGTCAGCAAGTGGCGCGCACTGCCACCCTCCTGGTCGAGCAGGGCCAGCATCAGGTGCACCGGCTCGATGAACTGGTTATCGCGCCCCAGTGCAAGGCTCTGCGCATCAGCCAGCGCGAGCTGAAATTTAGTGGTTAGTTTGTCCATTCGCATGGCGTGCTATACCCCTGAATCCAAGTGTTTCCCAATGATTCCGCGGACAGGTCCGTGGCAATTATTCACTGGCTTAAAGGTGGGGATCAGAAGGCGTCTAATCAAGGCGAACCGCAGCTGGAACGCCGCCCGCCGCGCCAACCGAGCGGACGCATCGGATTTGCCCTGGAGGACATGGCACGATCAGCGGGTGATTTCGTGCTGCTGGAAAAACTGCGGCAATTTGTGCAGGGCGATCTTGCCAAGCGGCGTGCGCGGCAACTCCTCAATCAGGGCAAAACGGCTGATCTGGTTATGGCTGGAGACCAACTGGTTGAAGTCGCGGATAACCCGTTGCGCCTCGGTCTCGGGTGTGCCGCCCGCCATCGCCAGCACCGCGACCGGTCGTGCGTCCAGTTCCAGTACTGCGGCTTCGGTCACGGCGCTGTCGCGCTCAAGCAGAGTCTCGAGCTCCTCCGGATAGACATTTTTGCCCGCGTCGGTGACTATCAGGCGCTTGCTGCGCCCGGTTAGCGTGATCCGGCCTTGAGCGTCGATGCGGGCAATGTCGCCGGTCCGGTACCAGTCCTCAATCATTGCCTCAGCCGTCAATGCCGGGTCAGTGTAGCCCAGCATCACGTTGGGGCCGCGCACCAGCAGTTCACCTGAACCACTCTCGTCGGGATTTTCAATCCGCACCTCGACCCCGGGCAACGGCTTACCCACGGAATCCGGCGCACTATCGTAGCGCTCCTGCAGGCTGACCACCGGCGCAGTTTCGGTTAGGCCGTAACCCTGGCGGACTGGAATCCCCAGGGCGTGGAAGTAACGGGTGATCTCAGGATCGAGCCGCGAGCCGCCACTGACCCAGTCCTTGATGTTGCCACCGAAGCGCTTGCGCAGTGGCGCGTTGAGGGCCGGCTTCAACCCCTGGGGGCATATCCGGATTAGCCCGACAAAAGCCTTCATGCCAGGTCCGGCAGCGGCAATCTTTTTCTCTATGCCCAGCATGACGTTGCGAAACAGGCGCGGCACGGCTACCAATACGGTGATGTGCTCCTCCTCCAGCGCCGCCAGAATCTCGGCCGCCGCCAACACTCGCGGTGAGACCAGGATGGCGCCGTGGTACAGGGCAAGCAGCAGCACTCCGGTCATGCCCATGGCATGAGAGAACGGCAGTAGTGCAAAGAAACGATCACTGTCATCGGCGTCGGTGACGGCCGCCGAGGCCTCGACATTGCAGACGATGTTGGCATGTGAAAGCCGCACGATCTTGGGCTGGCCGGTACTGCCTGAGGTATAGATTAGGCAAGCTTCAGCTGCCGGACTCACCTCACAGGCGATGGCCTCTTCGGCCGCCATCACGGCCGCGTCGGTGTTGAGCGTGATTGGCAGATCGGCATTGGTCAGTGCGCGGCCGGCGGAGAGCACCAGGGCGGGCTTGACCGCTGCCAGTTGCACTTCGATCTCGTGCTCGCTGCTGCCGCTGTGCACCGGCACCATGGCCGCGCCGACCTTCCAGATAGCGAGCGCCGCCGCGGTCCACTCCGGGCCATTGTCTGCGGTGAGTGCCACCGCGTCACCCGCGCCGATGCCACGCGCGCGCAAGTCGGCCGCCAGGTTGAGGGCACCGGCGTAGAGCGTGCTGGCCTGCACCTCGCGGTTGGAGGCGCCACTTTGCCGACATATCCAGACCAGGTTGTCGCCCCGCTGCCTGAGTGCGGGGGCGATGAAGTTCCAGATGTTGTCGGTCATAGACTCTCTCCTGGGAGTATCGTCCCGCGACTATGGCACTATTCTTGCCTTGATCGGCAACCCATGGCAAGCGCGCACTCATGACAGAACCGGGCTCGGGTTAAGATTCTCTTGCCCCCCATTGCTGGAGACAGCCGTGAACCTGCCCCCCGCATCAAGCATTACCCAACAGGTACGGGCCGCTCTCGCCGAGGACATCGGCAGCGGCGACTTGACCGCCGCCTTGGTGCCGGAAAAAGAAACGGCCCAGGCTAGTGTGGTTGGCCGCGAGGCCGCGGTAGTGTGCGGCAGCGCCTGGGTGGACGAGGTATTTCACCAACTCGACACGGCCGTGGCCGTCGACTGGCAGGTCCGGGATGGGCAGGACGCGCCCGCCGATACTACCTGGTGTACTCTCACGGGCCCGGCCCGGGCGCTGCTCAGTGGCGAGCGCACCGCGCTCAACTTTCTGCAGTTACTCGCGGCCACCGCTACCCGCGCACGGGCGTACACGGCACGGCTTCAGGGTACCGGTGCGCGATTACTGGATACCCGCAAGACCCTGCCCGGCCTCCGCCTCGCCCAGAAATATGCTGTCACCTGCGGTGGCGGCTATAACCACCGCCTGGGCCTCTACGACGGCATCCTGGTCAAAGAGAATCACGTGCGTGCTGCCGGCTCTGTCAGCGCCGCGGTGGGCAGTGCCCTAACCCAGGCCGGGGAGACAACGCTGGTTGAAATCGAAGTCGAGAATCTCGCCGAACTCAGCGAGGCGCTCGCCGCCGGCGCTAGCCGTGTGCTGTTAGACAACTTCTCACTGGAACAGTTGCGCGAGGCGGTGCGCCTGAACGCCGGGCGGGCGGAACTCGAAGCCTCCGGCAACGTCACCCTGGAAACGATTCGTCACATTGCACTGACCGGGGTGAACTTCATCTCCACCGGTGAAATCACCAAAAACGTGTGTGCGGTCGATCTTAGCCTTCAGTTCGAAGCTTGACCGTTGCTGGCGGCAAATCTTTCGAGCATACGGTCGAGTTCAGCCCCAGTGATCGGGCCGACATGGTCATGCAGGTACTCGCCAGTCGGTGAGACCAGGAAAGTAGAGGGCAGGCCCTTGAGTGGCTCGAAAGGCAACAACGGCTGACCGCCGATACGCAGTACCGGGTAGTTGATATTGAACTCGGCGACGAAAGCGCGAACCTCTGCTAGTGGGGTCTGCTCGAAATTGATGCCGATCACCACTGCCTGTTCCCGGTGGCGGTCCTGGAAAGCGACCAACTCTGGAATCTCCCGAATGCACGGACCACACCAGGTCGCCCAGAAGTTGACCAACACCCACTGGCCGCGGTACTGGGCCAGCCGGTGGGGTGTACCCGCGAGGTCGGGCAATTCGAAATCGACCGGTGCAGCGGCAGGGGCCATTAGCGGCAACCCGACCAGCAGGACCAGCCCCGGGAGCCAACACGAAAACCTGATGTGGGACAATTTCATTAAGGGATTTTTTTGGTAGATAGTAACGTGATGGTGGCCCAGATCGGGATCCGAGAGTACCCTATGTGACCATGAAGTTTGAATATTAGAATGTATTGACGGAAAAACCATGCGCAGATTTTTGTTTCTTGCCAGTATCTTGTGCTTTCTGAGCCTACAGCCAACGCTTGCTGACGGCCCGCCCGAAGGCGCCGACCCTGCGACATGGTGTCAAGAAAATGAAGAAGCGTGTGCCGAATGGTGTGCTGACAACCCGGAAGCCGAGATCTGTCAAGAACCAGAATGTGATTGATATACCCGTTTTCCGCGTAACCGAGTAGACTTGCTGGTAACTCGGAACGATGAGGCACTTTAGCGTCTCGCCGAGACAACAACCTAATCTGTTTAATCAGGATCAAAGCGAAAGGAGAGATCATGACTTACCGCAAAACAGTTGCCACCAGCATGGTGGCGTTAGCGCTGGCTTTGCCGCTTGGCGCACAGGCCGGTGATCCAGTCGGCATTACCCCTGACCTGATGTCTGTTAGTGTGAAACACAATGGCGCAGCCACTGACATCGTCCGTAATCAGGATAACGCCAATAATGTAAACCCGGCATTTGCCAAAACTTCACGTAAGTGCCCGCCATTTTGCATCCAGCCCTCGACGCTTGCACCCGGGGTTGAAACTATCGGTGAGCGAGAAGTCATCGCTTACGCCAAGCAAATGAGCGATGGAGATTCCTCGATCGTGTTGGTCGACTCGCGCACTCCAAACTGGGTTGCCAAAGGCACCATTCCCAGCGCCATCAACCAGCCGTGGACCACGCTCAACCCGGCCAAGGGTGCCACCCCCATCGAAATCGCCGAAATCATGCAGGAAGTGTTCAACGTTTCCGAGAGTGAAGGCCTGTTTGACTTCTCCAACTGCAAGACCGCGGTGATGTTCTGCAACGGCATGTGGTGCGGTCAATCGCCCAACAACATCAAGAACCTGCTGAAGTTCGGCTACCCGTCCCACAAGATCAAGTGGTACCGTGGCGGCATGCAGGACTGGGAGATTCTGGGCCTGAGCACTGCCAAACCATAAGCGGTTTTCCTGACATTGAAAAAGGCGGGGTTAACCCCGCCTTTTTTTGCCTACCGGGTAACACCATTGCCCAGGAAGCGGCCGGCTACCGCTGGACTGGACCGCTGACAGCGGCCTCCAGCCAGATCAACGAAGCCATTCGCCCACAGGGTGATTCGCGCCGGTGTGAAAACCAGCGCGCGCTGTCGCTGTAGGTACAAACTGGGCAAACGGCCACGTAACCGACCTTTTGCCGCTGCAGATGCGCCAGCACCAACCCCGGCAGGTTCGCCAGGTAACGCGCCCCTGTGGTGACAAAAAGTGCGTGGTCCTCGGGGTAATCGTTCAACAATTGTTTGCGCACCTCGCCACCAACTACAAAAGCACCGGGGCCGATGCCCGGTCCAACCCAAGCGAGCAGGTCGCTCGTGGCCGCTGGGACCGTGGCCAGACCAGCCTCGATGATGCCTGCAGCCAGGCCGCGCCAACCTACGTGTAGAACAGCGGCAAAAGTACCAGTGCGGTCGGTGAGGAAGACCGGCGCACAGTCCGCAGTTAATACCGCGCAGACCACACCAGTTGTGGTGGTGAAGATGCCATCGGCCGCCGGCCGCTCCCCGGACTCCCCGGCCTGTACCACCAGCGGGCCGTGTACTTGCGCCAGCCAGTGTGGCGCTGCGGGTAAGCTGAGCGCCGCGCACAGCAACGCACGGTTAGCCGCCACTGCCTGTGGATCATCACCGACGTGACTGGCCAGATTCATCCCACTAAAAGTACCCACACTGTGCCCCCCGCTGCGTTCGGTGGTCAGTGCCCGCACGTGCGCCGGTGCCGGCCATTGCGGTTCCATCACCTTTATGCCGGCCGCCATCAAGACTCAGCGACGGTATCTGCCGCCAGAATATCGATCAAATCCTGGAAATCAGTCGGCAGCGGACTCTGCCAATGCAGGCTCTCACCACTGACCGGGTGTGTGAGCGCTAGTGCCTGCGCGTGCAGGGCCTGTCGGCGGAAACCGCGCAACTGGTCGGTGAGATCGACTGTTGCCCCCGGCGGCATCTTCAGCCGACCGCCATAGAGCGGATCGCCCAGCAGCGGAAAACCGATGTGCGCCATATGCACCCGGATCTGGTGGGTACGCCCAGTCTCGAGGCTTACACGAAGCAGGGTATGGGCGCGGAAGCGGCGCTCGACCCGATAGTGCGTCAGCGCCGACTTGCCCTTATCAGTCACCGCCATCTTCAAGCGGTGGCGTGGATGGCGCCCAACGGCCGCCGCGATCGTGCCGCCAGCAATAGGACAACCGGTAACCATAGCCAAATAGTCACGCCTGACGCTGCGGCGTTCGAGGTCGCGGATAAGGGCGGTTCGGGCCCGTTCACTGCGAGCGAGTACCAACAGGCCACTGGTGTCCTTGTCCAGGCGATGGACGATGCCGGCCCGCGGCAGGGCTGCAACTTCCGGATACCGGTGCAGTACCGCGTTAGCCAGAGTCTGCCCCGGGTTGCCGGCACCGGGGTGTACCACCAGCCCGGCAGGCTTGTCGATGACGGCGATATCGGCGTCTGCAAACACTATGGTCAGCGGTAATGGCTGCGCAATCCACGCTGATTCGGGCGGAGGTGGCAACTCGAGTCGCAGCGCTTCCCCACCACTCACATTTTGGCGCCGGCTCGGCACTGTGCCGGCCAGGGTGATGCGACCCTGCTCCAGCCAGACTTGCAGTTGCGAACGTGAATATGGCGGAAATACCTGCGCCAACACCTTGTCCAAGCGCTGACCTGCCGCCACAGCAGGCACAACGCCTTCCAATATCTGTTTCTCGTCCTCCATCACAGTGACCGACTGCTGCGCAGGCCGCGCGCCAGCGGGCAGTATAATGGAGCCTGATAGCCCGACCCCGATCTACCCCATGTCCCGACTCTTGTCCGTTGCCGTGCTGTCTCTTGGTTTCGCGCTGCTGGCAGGTGGCTGCGCTAACCTGGAGGCCGACAAAACGGCAAACTGGACGGTCGAACACTTCCTCGCCGAGGGCCGCAGCAAATTGCAGGATGGCAAATGGGAAGAGGCCATTACCACTTACCAGAAGTTGCTGGGTCGCTATCCTTTTGGTAGTCACGCCGAGCAGGCTCAACTCGATATTGCCTACGCCTACTACAAGAATGGCGAGCGGCCACTGGCGGTAGCTACAGCCGATCGCTTCATCCAGATGCACCCCACCCATCCCCGAGTGGACTATGCCTACTATCTGAAAGGGCTGGCCGGCTTCCAGCCGCCCAGCGGGATATTCTCCAGAATCACCGGCGACAGTCCCAGCGAGCGGGATATTAGTCCGGTGCGCGAGGCCTTCGACGCCTACCGCGAACTGATAAACCGTTTTCCGGACAGCCACTACGCCCCTGATGCCCGGGAACGGCTGGTCCATATTATCAACGTGCTGGCCATGCACGAAGTCAACATTGCCCGCTATTACTATTCCCGGGGTGCTTTCGTCGCCGCAGTCAACCGGGCCAAACGCGTGCTTGAGATTTATCAATCCTCGGCCGTCGTCGAGCACGCTCTGGGGGTGATGCTTGACGCCTACCGGAAAATGGGGTTCGCGGACCTGCGTGCAGACACAGCCCGGGTACTCAAATTGAACTATCCGGGCAGCCGTTATCTCAACTGAGGATGTTGCGGCCGTTAACCAAAGCGTGAGGTGATAGGGTAACGCCGGTCGCGACCAAACGCACGGCTAGTGATCCGTATTCCCGGCGGTGCCTGCCGGCGCTTGTACTCGTTGCGAACCACCATCTGTACCACCTGCTCCACCGTAGCCCGGTCAAACCCACCGGCAACGATCTCTGCCACCGAACGATCCTCTTCGATGAAGGCTTTAAGAATGGGATCGAGCACCTCATAGGGCGGCAGGCTATCGGTGTCGGCCTGGTCCGGTGCCAGTTCGGCCGAGGGAGCACGACTAATAACTCGCTGCGGGATAACGGCCTTGCTGCGGTTACGATGTTTGGCCAGGCGGTAGACCAGCGTCTTGGGAACGTCCTTTATCACTGCAAAGCCCCCGGCCATGTCACCGTAGAGGGTAGCGTAGCCCACTGCCATCTCACTCTTGTTGCCCGTGGTCAGCACCAGCCGCCCGGTCTTGTTGGAGATCGCCATCAGCAGGTTCCCGCGGATTCGCGCCTGCAAATTCTCCTCGGTCGCATCGGCCGGCAAGCCGGAAAAAAGTGGGTCCAGTTGCTCGCGGTAACTTTTCACCAACGCCTCGATGGGCAGCGTCAAATGCTCCACCCCCAGAGCCTGGGCCTGGCTGATCGCATCCTCGAGGCTGATCTGCCGGGTATACCGAGAGGGCATCAGTACAGCCTGGACGCGCTCAGGCCCGAGTGCGTCGGCAGCAACGGCCAGAGTCAAGGCCGAGTCAATACCGCCGGAAAGTCCCAGCACAACACCCTTGAAACCGTTCTTATCAACGTAGTCACGAACTCCGCTCACTAATGCTCGATAGACGCTGTCCTCGGGCCCCGGCAAAGGTGTGCAGGTATCCACTACCGGGCCGCCGTCACCAAGGTCAACCCGGGCCAGGTCCTCGGTAAAACAAGGGCTGCGGTGCAGTACTTGCCCGTTCGCAGCGGTGACGAACGAGCCACCATCAAAAACCAGTTCGTCCTGCCCGCCGACCAGGTTGACGTAAACCACCGGCACGGCCGATTCGCGGGCCCGCTCTGCCACCACCTGTTCTTCACGTTGGTGCGCCTTGCCAATGGCAAACGGCGAGGCATTGAGGTTCAGGATCACCCGAGCGCCGGCAGCGACAGTGTCGCTGACCGGTTGCGCATACCAGATATCCTCGCACACAGTGATGCCGCAAGAAATACCATCGACACTGACAACGCACGGTTGCGCACCCGCTGTAAAGTAACGCTTCTCATCAAACACGCCGTAGTTGGGCAACTCACGCTTGTAGTAGCGTCCCAGCACCTGGCCAGCATCGACCACCGAAGCGGCATTGTAGAGGGTGCCATTATCGCGCCACGGATGGCCGACCACAGCGCAGATCTCACCAGCCTCACGGATGACGCGGGCAAGTGCGGCCTCGGCGGCGACCAGGAAATCCGTACGGAAAAGGAGGTCTTCCGGCGGATAGCCGGTTATGGCAAGTTCTGGAAAGACCACCATACGGCAGCCCAACTCGTTACCCGCCCGATGGCAGGCAGCGAGAATCTGGTCTGTATTACCCTCGACATCGCCGACAGTAAAATTCAACTGCGCAATGGCAAGTGGGAGTTTTTTCATTGACAGATAAGACGGGTGTGGAACAAGCGATGATACCGGTGACCGGAGGTGGGAATGATAAGTGGCTTAGGGCCACTGTCACAACACAGACGGCGATATCCGATATCCCAAGCGCACAGTGGAACCACCTGGTACCCACAGATGCACCAATGCTGCGCCACGAGTTCCTACACGCACTGGAGGCAAGCGGCAGTTGCAGCGTTGCCACCGGCTGGCTGCCATGCCACTTAACGTTGTACCTTGGTAAGCGTTTAGCCGCCGCTGCACCATGCTACCGCAAGGACCACTCCTGGGGCGAGTACATCTTCGACTGGGCTTGGGCCAATGCCTACCAGCGTGCCGGCCTGGAGTATTATCCAAAACTGCTCATCGCCGTGCCTTTTACCCCGGTTACCGGACCGCGACTGCTGTTTGATCCAACACTGCCCAACAGTGTACTCGTAACTCAACTGGTGCGGGCACTGCCGGAGGCAGCGCAACAACTCGGCGCGTCTTCCATCCACTGCCTGTTTACCACACCCGCTGATAACGAGTACTTGCGCCAGGAAGGCTTTGTCCACCGCGAAAGCTACCAATTTCACTGGTGTAACCAGGCCTATACCGATTTTAGTGACTTCCTTGCCCGGCTGGCTGCGAAAAAGCGCAAAAACATCCAACGAGAAAGGCGTCGCGTGCGGCAGGCTGGAGTCACTACCCGCTGGCTAGGTGGTAACGAGTTGAGCGATGAAGTGCTTGATCTTTTTCTCGATTGCTACCACAGCACCGCCATGGAACACGGCGCACACGCATACCTGAACCACGATTTCTTTGCACGCCTGACTCGGGACATGCCTGGGCAGGTGCGGCTGCTGGTTGCAAACCGCTTAGGTCGTGATATCGCCTGCGCTTTTTTCCTCGAAGGCAGCGAGTCGTTGTACGGCCGCTATTGGGGCGCACTCGAGCACGTACCAAACCTGCACTTCGAGGCCTGCTACTATGCGCCCATCGCCTACTGCATAGACCGGGGGCTCAAACGCTTCGAGGCCGGCGCCCAAGGCGAGCACAAACTTAGCCGCGGACTGGTACCGCGAACCACTCTCTCAGCCCACTGGCTGCGCCATCCGGGCTTCCATCAGGCGGTTGCTGACTACACCCGCGAAGAGCAGGATCACCTGTCACGGTACACGCGCGCGCTACATCGGCACACGCCGTTTCGCCAGGGCGGCGGCGAAGAATCCGGGTGCTAGAATGGTCCACGCCATGGCACATAACGCAGGCAAGTACTCTTTTCCCCCGCTAGATGCAGCCACCCCTGAGGGCCTGCTGGCGATCGGCGGTGACCTCTCCAGCGGCCGACTGCTGGCAGCTTACCGGCGCGGCATATTTCCCTGGTATAGCACTGGCCAGCCTATCCTCTGGTGGTCACCGGACCCGCGCACAGTGCTTTACCCCCGACAACTAACGGTGCGCCGCAGCCTGCGCAAGTCCCTGCGGCAGCGGGGCTTTGCACTGACAACAGACAGCGCCTTTACTGAGGTCATCGACCGCTGCGCCGAGCCGCGGACGAGCGAGGCCGGCACCTGGATCACCCCGCAAATGCGGGCCGCCTACACCGACTTGCACCGGGCCGGTCATGCCCACAGCGTGGAAACCTGGCAGGGCGACCAGTTGGTCGGCGGCCTGTATGGCATCGCCATCGGCCAGGCCTTTTTCGGCGAGAGCATGTTCAGCCGGGTGACCGATGCTTCCAAGGCCGCGCTGGTGGCACTAGCCCGGGTGCTGGTGGACCGCGGCTACCGATTCATTGATTGCCAGGTGAGTTCCGAACACCTGTTGTCGCTGGGTGCGAGAAACATACCTCGGGCACTATTTGTGCGCCAACTGCAGCAGGCGGTCGCGGCAGACACAAACCCGGAACACTGGGCAGTCCGGTTTGAGGGGGCGGAACTCGCATGACCCGCCAGCAGTCGGCACCGGACCTGTACCAGTCAACCCAGCATGTCTGCCCTTACCTCAACCAGCACACTGCGGCAAACCTGCTGGTCGACCCACGCTTCAACGTCACTCCCGCCCTGTATGACCAGCTGATTCTAAATGGCTTCCGCCGCAACGGTGCCTTGTACTACCGACCGCATTGTCCAAGTTGCCAGCAATGTCGTTCGGCCCGCATTGCAGTGAGCGAATTCCAACCAAGCCGCTCACACCAGCGGGTGCTGCGCCGGAACCATGACGTAACGCTGGAGCTGCGCACAGTCGGCTTTCGCGACGAGCACTTTGCCCTGTACCGGGCCTACCAGGCGAACCGACATGCCGGCGACAGCATGGACGATCCGGACCCGCAGAAGTATGAAATGTTTCTGACCCGCTCGAACATAGACACTTTCATGGTTGAACTTCGACTTGGCAGGCGGCTGCTGGCAGTGTCGGTGATGGATCACGTGGCTAACGGACTGTCTGCGGTATACACCTTTTTCGATCCCGAAGAGGCTGCGCGCAGCCCCGGTACCCTAGCGATCCTCAAACAGATTGAACTCACTCGCCGGATTGAGTATGACTGGCTGTACCTCGGCTACTGGATCAAAGACAGTCCTAAGATGACCTACAAGACCCGTTTCCAGCCGCTGCAGGCGTTCTTTCCGGAAAACGACAACTGGCACTCTGTCGGCTAAATACGCAGCCGTGCCCAGCATCTCATTCACCCGAGAGTACGACTTTCGCTACGGCATCATCGAGCAGGTCGCCCCCGACATCCGCCGACTGACCGCCCGCAACCCAGGGCCTTTCACCTTCTACGGCACCGCTACCTATATCGTAGGCCGCGGTGAAGTTGCAGTGATCGACCCAGGCCCGGACGACCCCGCTCATATCGAGGCTCTGCTTGCAGGCTTAAGCGGCGAGCATATCAGCCACATCCTAGTTACCCACTGTCATCGCGATCACTCCCCTGCCGCCCAGCCGTTGCAACAGGCGACTGGCGCGCCGACCTGCGGATATGGCCCGCACAGTGGGGTTGAAGACAACAGCGACGCCCCGGTAGAAGAAGGTATAGACCAAAAATTTATTCCCGATCAACGGCTACGCCCAGGTGAGCGAATACAAGGTGTAGACTGGGAGATCGAATGCGTGCACACACCGGGCCACACCAGTAATCACCTGTGCTTTGCCCTGCCAACTCGGCGGGTACTTTTTTCAGGAGACCACGTCATGGCCTGGTCTACCAGTGTGATCATCCCGCCCGATGGCAACATGAGCGATTACCTTGCCAGCCTGGCACAACTGCTGCTAAGAGACGATGAGTGCTATTGGCCGGCCCACGGCCCGCCGCTGCACGACCCCCACGACCCCCACGACCACATTACAGCATTGATAAACCACCGACAGCAGCGCCTCGACCAAATTCTAGAACTGCTGGAAACCGGTGACTGGTATATTGGTGACCTGGTGTCCCGCCTGTACCCGGATATCAACCCCCAGCTGCTGGGTGCGGCTGCCCGCTCGACCCTCGCCTCGTTACTGCATTTGCAACAAGCCGGCGAAGTGGAATCGCAAGGTACCGTAGCGCTTGATGCCCGCTACCGCAGCCGGAGCTCAACGCCAAACGATGCGAGGACCGCTGCGCCAGGTGAATAATGGCGCAGGCTGCTCGGTTGCCGTGCCTTGTAGCAGCGCCACCGCCCGCTTCAGCATAAATCGGGTCACATCCAGCATGGGCACGTCAACCAACTCACCCACTTGCCACCATTTAAGGTCGCACAATTCGCCGTCACCGCTCAAGTTACCCGTCAGATGGCTGGCGTCAACCATGAAGAAGCGAGCATGGAAGCGGATCCGGCTGGCAACCGGGGTTATCGCCCGACCGACGTAACGTAGCGCACCCAGGGCCGGGACTTTCCCCGCCTGGGCGAATGCCTGCCACGAAGGATGGCTGGCGTCGTTCAACTGCCCGGGCGCTCCCAGCAGCAGCCCGGTCTCTTCCCAGGCCTCTCGCACCGCAGCCAATGCCAACGCCTGCGTCTGCGCCTGCGCCTGCGCAACTGGACCGTACGCCGCCATGGCCTCAACACTGGCCGGACCAAGAGTACAGACCGGTCGCAGCGCTCGGTCACTTGCATCCACCGCACCGCCGGGGAAAACCAGCATACCCGGCATGAAACGCGCATTCAGGCGCCTCTGGCCCATTAACACCTGCAACTGACCTCCCTGCCGGCGCAGCATGATGAGGCTGCCGGCATCCTGGGGCCTTACCGGCCGACTGGTATCGTCAGCAGCTGCCGTTATTGAGACACCCTGGGGCAACGATACTTTCTGTGCCATTTGTATCATTCTTCCGGGTCTGCTCAACTGGCCAGTAACAGGCGCAGGCGGTTGCCGACACGCTCAGAAAGATCTGCAAGAGTCGCGATCTGGCGAATAACCTGGTGCCAAAAGATAGTGGCGACGCCCAGTTCTTCTTCGATTGAAAAAAGTTTACGCGCAGCCTTGTCTAACTGAGCATCAGTTTCGGTCTCAAGGCGCCCCAGCTCAGAAATCATCTCGTCTACCCGCCCGACCTCGCTTTCACCAAAGCCCGTTTCCACCAGTTCGTCAAGTTCATCAATGATGCGCTGGCCCTGCTCACAGGCAGCCACCACCTGCCTGGCGAGTGACAGTACCGGCTCTTTGAGCACCTCGGGCAAGTGCATACGGCGCTGATCTGCCAGCTCAGCAATATCCTGGGTGACATCAGCGATCGAATCCTGGTAATCCAAAATCTCCAGCATGGTACGACGATCCAGCGCCATCATAAAACGCCTGGGGGAGTGGGATCGGATTTCGTGCTTGATCTGATCTGCCTCGTGCTCCAGTCGGTCTATCTCTGCGCGACGGTCACGAACCGCTTCATCATCCCCCGTCGCCATCGCTTCAAGCAAAGGGAGCACCTCACGGGCACAAAGCACGGCCACATGCATGTGCTTTTGCATCGGCTTGATCGGGGATTTCCCGACCAGTTTGTCTATCCAGGCCATAAATGCCTCCTACGGTATTAATAAACCTCTGAAAAAATAATAAAAGAATATCGATAACACTGCGGCGATCGGCAGGGTCGCCACCCATGACGCGATAATCTTTCCTACAACACGCAAATCCAAGGCGCCGATCCCGCGCGCAAGGCCCACACCAAGCACTGCACCGACCAGGGTATGTGTTGTGGATATCGGAATACCCATTCTCGAAGCTAGTACGATAGTCGTTGCTGCCGACAGTTGCGCGGCAAAGCCCCGGCTGGGTGTCAGCTCGGTAATCCGCTTACCGACGGTTTCCATCACCCGGTAGCCCCATGTTCCCAGCCCGACGACGATCCCGATGCCGCCGATCGCAAGCATCCAGGGCTCAACCGGGGCCTTGCTCCCCAAATCCATGCCTTGCACCGCATGCGCCACGGCTGCGAGCGGCCCTATTGAGTTAGCGACATCGTTGGAGCCATGGGCGAAAGCAATAGCGCAGGCCGTCAGAATCTGGAGTACCACAAAAATGCGCTCGACCTGACTGAATCGGTGCCGCTCATCAACTGGTCCCAGCTGCACCCGGCGGATAAAAAATATCCCCAGCCCGGCCCCTACAGCCCCCAGGACTACCGAGCCGATTAATGCCTGACTGAGATTAAGGTCGAGCTTGAGAGGCTTTAACCCTTTAAACAGGGTTACCAGGCCGATAATAAAGAATACGAAAAAGAAAAATACCGGCCCCAGTTTTCTAATCTGTGCAACCGGATCTTTGGTATCAAGCACCTTGAAACGGGTGATCTGAAAAATAAAAAACGCTATGACGCCAGCGAGCAACGGTGAGGTCAGCCAGGACAACACGATCTGCATGATCTTTCCCCAGTTCACCGCATCGAGCCCTATAGCTACCGCACCAAAACCGACAATAGCGCCTACGATCGAGTGCGTGGTTGAGACAGGCAGACCGAACCGGCTTGCCCCGATCAACAAGGTGCCGGCAGACGCAAGGGATGCCAACATGCCATAAATAAGCTGGTCCCGATCTATCATGCCAAGGTCAAGCATTCCTTTGCGCACAGTATCGGTAACGTGCCCGCCGGCAAAAAAGGCGCCACAGAATTCGAAAATACCGGCCACCAGAATCGCGCCCCAGACCGTGAGCGCTCCCGACCCAACACTGGTGCCCATCGCATTGGCTACATCGTTGGCGCCAATCGCCCAAGCCATATAAAGCGCCAGAAAAGCGGCTATCCAAAGTTCAAGGGGGATACCTGCTAGAAACCCCATGGCATCATCCTTTATTCATGGTGGCAGTTAGCAGTTCTACAATCTTGTAATTATTTTGCTGCAAAATGAAACGCAGCAGTTTGCGCACAGCAGAATCATCTGCTACAACCATTACTGTTGGAGTCGCTCCAGCGCTGCTAAGCGTTTTGCCAACTGTTCGAGTTGACGGAAACGAACCACGCTGCGGCGCCACTCGCGGTTGGGCATAAGCCCGGTACCCGAGGAATAAACCCCGGGTTCGCTGATCGACCCGGTCACCATGGACATACCGGTTAGATGCACATCGTCGGCGATGGTGACGTGATCGGCCACGCCCACTATGCCGGCCAGGGTACAGCGGCTGCCGATCACGGCACTGCCGGCGATGCCAACGCAGCCCGCGACCGCAGTATGCGCGCCGATCTGTACGTTGTGGGCGATGTGCACCTGATTGTCGATCACCACCCCATCGCCGATTATGGTATCGCCGATAGCGCCACGATCTATGGCCGTGCCAGCCCCGACCTGCACGTCATCGCCGAGAGTGAGTCCACCCAGTTGCGGGATCCGCACCCAGCGGCCCTGTTCGTGGCTATTGCCGAATCCGTCACTGCCTAGAACAGTGCCGCCCTGGACGCGGCAGCGCGCCCCGATAACCACGTGGTGGCCCACCGTAACGTTAGCAAGCAACTGGCTGTGGGCGCCGATGATTGTCCCCTCGCCAACCACGCAGCCCGGACCCAGCACCACCCCTGGGCCGAGTGACACGCCAGCTTCTATCACACAGCACGGTCCCACGCTTACGTCCCCAGGCACGCCCACGCCGGCGGCAATTACCGCACTGTCGTGTACACCGGGCGCCGGCGCCGGCGTGGGATCGAGCACCCGGGCTGCGCCTGCGTAGCCAAGGTGGGGGTCAGCACAAATGATGGCTGCACCCGACCAAGCGTCGAGTTCGGACGAGCGCAGGATCACCGCCCCGGCCCGGCAATCGGCCAGTTGTTCGCGCAAGGCTGGACTGGCCAGAAAGGTCACCTGGTCCGGTCCGGCGGTCGCCAGCGTGCCCAGCGAGCGGATCTCGATGTCACCATCGCCGCGACATTCAGCACCGATGGCCTCGGCCAGGTCAGCCAGTTTCATCTCGGCAGCCGCTCGCCGGAACCGATCAACCCGAGTTCGCCGCCACAACCCAGGACGGATGACTCGATTGACTGCCCCAGGACAAGGTCGAGTGCCAGATAGAGCGCCCCGGGGATAGGATTGTGGTAGTACGCTGGAATCTGCACAAAGCCCAGTTGCCGGTAGAGCGCGTTGGCGGCACCCATCCTGGACAACGTATCCAGTAGCAAACGCCGGTACCCGGCACGCCGTGCTCGCACCAGCAGCGCCTGCATCAGACCCAGCCCGAACCTCTGACCCCGCTTGTCCGGCCGCACATAGAGCCGCTTGATTTCCCCGGCGTTGTCATCGAAAGAGCGCAGAGCCACACAGCCAACCGCGGTGCCGCCGGCACGTGCGAGCAGCAGACAGCCCCGCGGGGGCGTATACCCACCCGGCAGGCCGGCGAGTTCTGCCTCGAACGACTGGAAACACAGGTCCTCGTCCAGCCAGGCTTCGTACTCCCTGAACAGACCTCGCACCGCAGCGAGATCGTCAACTGCCGCGTCCTCGATCACCAGCGATAACTGGGCGGACCTTGCCATGACCGGGAGTCTAGGCGATTCACCGCATCGCCTCCAGTTGCCGGGTGCAACAGCACGCTACAATCATCCAGCACCAGATCATCAAAGGGAAATAAGGGATGAGACTCAAGGACAAGGTCGCCATCGTCACCGGCGCCGCCCAAGGCATCGGGCTCGGGATAGCCGAGCTTTTCTGTGCCGAGGGTGCGCGGGTCATGCTGCTGGACATCAACGAAACAGGCGGCCGGGCCGCAGCAGAGAGTCTCGCCGGTGCTGAGTTCCTGGCCTGCGACGTTGCGCGCAAGGACCAGGTCGAGCAGGCAGTCGCGGCAAGCATCTCGCGGCACGGGCGCATAGACATCTGCGTCAACAACGCCGGCATCCTGCGCAGCGGCGATGTGCTGGAGATCAGCGAACAAGACTTCGACGCAGTGCTTCAAGTCAACCTCAAGGGTGCATTCCTGATGAGCCAGGCCGTGGGCCGGCACATGGTGAACGCCGGCAGCGGCAACATTGTCAACATGTCTTCAGTCAACGGAGTAATGACCATTCCCACTATCCTGCCTTATAACGTCTCCAAGGGCGGTCTCGACCAGTTGACCCGGGTGATGGCGGTGGCACTTGCTGACAAAGGCGTAAGGGTCAACGCCATCGGTCCGGGCAGCATCCTTACCGACCTGCTGCAACAGGTGATGACCGATGATGCAACCCGGCGCAACATTCTCTCGCGCACGCCGATGGGCCGCTGCGGCGAGGTAACAGAAATTGCCCGCATCGCACTGTTTCTCGCGAGTGAAGATTCTTCTTACATCACTGGCCAGTGCATCTACGCCGACGGCGGGCGCATGGCGCTCAACTACACGGTCCCGGTGAAAGACTCCTAAACCCCTTAAGCTATCGCTTCAGGCGGGCGAGCGGGTTTCGCTGCGACTCAACTCGTGCACCGCGTCAACCAGCACCGCGACGTTGTCTGGTTTTACCCCGGGAGTCACGCCGTGGCCTAGATTGAATATGTGCCCCGGACCGGCCCCGAAATCTTCCAGTACCTCAACCACGCCGCGCTGGATCCGCTCAGTTGAGGCGTAAAGAATAGCCGGGTCAAGGTTGCCCTGCAGGGCCACCCGATCCTTGACCAGTCGGCGGGCCTCACCCAGCGAGGTGGTCCAGTCGCAGCCGAGCGCGGCACAACCCGTGTCGGCCATCTGTGCCAGCCATTGACCACCGCCCTTGGTGAACAGGATCACCGGCAGGGCTGCAGCGACAGCATCGCTTTGCAGGTGCTCGACAATCCGGGCCATCGGCTCAAGTGAAAAATGCCGGTAATCGGTGAACGACAGCGCCCCGCCCCAGGTATCGAAAATCATCAGTGCCTGGGCTCCGGCATGAGCCTGGGCGGTGAGATAAACCGCAACCGCGTCAGTGAGTACAGCCAGCAACTGTCGAGCAGTGGCCGGTTCGCCGTAAAGCATTTGCTTACAGCGGGCGAAATCGCGGCTGCTGCCGCCCTCGACCATGTAAGTGGCCAATGTCCAGGGGCTGCCGGAAAATCCAATCAACGGCACACGGTCATCGAGCTCCCGGCGGATCAGTCGCACTGCGTCCATCACGTAGCCAAGGTCCATTTCGGGGTCGGGGACCCCCAGGGCAGAAACTTCGGCCGCACTGCGAACTGGCCGGGCGAAACGCGGCCCCTCACCTTCGTTAAGCGTCAGACCAAGACCCATGGCGTCGGGTATGGTCAGGATGTCGGAGAACAGGATCGCAGCATCAAGATCGAAGCGCACAAGCGGTTGCAGCGTGACTTCGCAGGCGAGTTCCGGGGTCTGGCATAGAGTCAGAAAATCGCCGGCCTGCTTGCGCGTAGCCCGATACTCGGGCAGGTAGCGCCCGGCTTGGCGCATGATCCATACCGGCGTGCAGTCGACGCTCTGGCGGCGCAGGGCACGAAGAAAACGATGGCTGTTGTTGTTCTCGCTCATGGTGCTGATCCGGCTACGGCTGCTGATATTTCGGCCTGTATCGCCCTGGCTGCAGCATAGGGGTCAACGGCATCGCGTATAGGACGACCCACCACGATGTAATCGGCGCCATCTTGCAGCGCCTGAGTCGGGGTCACGGTGCGCTTCTGATCGTCGTCATTATCTACTGGGCGGATGCCAGGGGTGACAATGAGAAAAGCATCGCCCAGTGCTTGCCTCAGCATGGCAGCCTCTTGGCCAGACGCGACCACCCCGGCACAACCGTGTGCCACTGCGCGCCGCGCCCGCGAACACACTAGCGCCTCAAGCTCGCAAGAAAAACCCAGGTCTTCAAGGTCGCCCCGATCAAGGCTGGTGAGTACCGTAACCGCCAGTATGCCAACCTCGCCAGCCGCCTGGGCTGCCGCGCGCATCATGGCATCGTTGCCGTGGACGGTGGCAAAAGCAACATCGCGATCACGCAGTCGACTCACCGCACGCGCGACCGTTGCCGGCACATCGAAAAACTTGAGGTCGACGAAAACCTGTTTGTTCTGCTCAGCCAGCCAATCAACCAGAGCAAAGCCATCGCCGCTCATGAACAGTTCCAGGCCGACCTTGTAGAAAACCACGGCCTCACCCAGACACTCAACCAGTTCCCGGGCCGCCCTACCCGAGGGCAGATCGAGCGCCACGATCAATCGTTCGTGGCTCTTGGGTTTAGCGCGCGGCATGGGTAACCGTATCAACTGGTAACTGCCTGGGCCTGCTTGCGCCCCAGATATTTTTCGATAGCCCGTGCAGCGCCGCGGCCTTCGTGAATAGCCCAGACCACCAGTGATTGGCCTCGCCGGCAATCGCCGGCTGCAAAAACCCCGGAATTGCCGCATTGATAGCTACCGCATTCAGCCTGGTAATTGGAACGCTTATCGTATGCAAGGCCAACATCATCTGACACGGCATGCTCAGGCCCGAGAAAACCCAGCGCCAGCAGCACCAGATCACAGGCAAAGGTCTGCTCTGAACCTGCCACCTCGGTAAAGGGCGCGCTGTCTGACGGGCGGCTCCAGTCGACCGTAACGGTACGAATGCCAGTCACATGACCATCCGCTCCGCCGAGAAACTCCTTGGACAACAGACAATAACTGCGTGGATCCCCCCCAAAGCGCTGTTGTGCTTCCAGGTGCGCGTAGTCATAGCGCTGAATCAACGGCCACTCGGGCCAAGGGTTGTTATCGGCCCGGGTAGCCGGTGGCCGCTCAAGCAACTCGAAGTTGACAATGTTCTGGCATCCCTGGCGCAGCGCTGTGCCAATACAATCGGCGCCGGTATCGCCACCGCCAATCACCACCACCCGCCTGTCTCTGGCCGAAACAGCAGGGTCGTGCCCAGCGAACAGTGCCCGGGTACTGCGGGTCAAATAATCCATCGCAAAATGGATGCCCTTTAGTTCGCGTCCGGCAATAGGAAGATCCCTGGGCACGGTGGCACCCGTCGCCAGCAGCAATGCATCGTGCCGGTCAATAAGTGCCCGTGCTGACAAATGGCCTACCTTCGCTCCGCTCTCTTTCATAAGCGCAACCAGATGGCCATCGGGATACGCCTCTTGCGGACCTACACTGACGCCGGTGATGAATTCAACCCCTTCCTCGCGCAGCAGGTTGATCCGCCGCTCGATGAGTGTCTTATCCAGTTTCATGTTCGGAATACCGTACGCCAATAGGCCGCCGATCCGGTCGGCGCGCTCATAGACGGTGACCCGGTGCCCCGCGCGATTCAGCTGGTCTGCCGCAGCCAACCCGGCTGGACCCGAGCCAACGATAGCAACACTGGCACCGCTGCGATCACGCGGTGGCCGAGCACTTATCCAACCCTCGGCAAAACCACGATCGACGATGGCTTGCTCTATGTTCTTGATAGTCACAGCGGGTTCGATAATGCCCAGCACACAGGCGCCCTCGCATGGCGCCGGACACACGCGGCCAGTGAACTCCGGGAAATTGTTGGTCTGGTGCAGACGCTCTAGTGCCCTGCTCCAATCACCCCGGTAGACCTGGTCATTCCACTCAGGAATCAGGCTGTCTACTGGGCAACCGTCCGCCGACTGGCAAAACGGCACGCCGCAATCCATGCAGCGAGCTCCCTGGATCTGCAACTGTTCCGGTTTAGCCGCTGCGAAAATCTCGCCGAAATCACCTAGCCGCTCGGCGGTGTCACGATAGCCGGCTGTGGTACGAGGGTATTCCTTGAAGCCAGTCGCTTTACCCATAAGCCGGCTCCACATCTGCGGTTGGCAGTACCGGTGCAGCAACCCTGACTGTCATCATCCGACCATCTCGCGGGCTTTGAGTTCCCCATGCAAGGTGGCACCCTGTTCCATGTCATGAACCTGACGCTCTGCTAACACCCGCTTGTAGTCCAGCGGCATCACCTTGACAAACCGGGGTAGAAAATGATCCCACCCATTGATGACCTCCGCGGCGATGGTGGAACCGGTCAACTGATGATGCTGACGTACCAGTTCCAGTAACTCGGCGATGTCACTCGCCCCAGTCACATCTTCCAAAACCACCATATCAAGGTTGCAGTTGCGTTCGAACAGCTCGCGCTCAGGTGCCAACACGTAGGCAATGCCGCCGGACATCCCGGCCGCAAAGTTACGGCCGGTAGGACCAAGCACTACTGTCCGGCCACCGGTCATGTACTCGCAACCATGGTCGCCTACGCCTTCAACTACGGCCCAGGCGCCACTGTTGCGAATGCAAAAGCGCTCCGCCGCCCGGCCGCGGAAAAATGCGCGGCCACCGGTCGCACCGTACAGCACGACATTGCCAACAATGATGTTCTGATCTGGCTGGAAAGTGCTCGCCGGTGACGGATAGATGATAAGCCGCCCACCCGAGAGCCCCTTGCCAGCATAATCGTTGGCATCCCCGATAAGCTCCAAGGTAACCCCGCCTGCGAGCCAGGCGCCAAAACTCTGTCCGGCCGAACCGGTGAAACGCACGTGAATGGTATTCTCCGGCAGACCTTGCTCACCCCAGCGCTTGACAATCTCATGACTCAGCAAAGTGCCGACGGTGCGATTAGTATTGACGATCGGTAACTTGATATCGACCCGCTCGCCCCGCTCGAGCGCCGCTCTGCTGAGCGCAATCAAGTGGGTGTTATCAAGAGCCTGGTCCAGACCGTGGTCCTGTAGATTCTGACAATATACTCCCGCGCGCGGGTGTGGCTTGCGGGCCGGCGCCAGCACACTCGTAAGGTCGACTCCCTGGGCCTTCCAGTGATCGATAGCGCCAGTCGCTTCCAGTGCATCGACCCGGCCGATCATCTCGTCAAAGGTACGAAAACCCAGTCGTGCCATGATCTCGCGAGCCTCGCCAGCAACCATGCGCAGGTAGTTGACCACGTGCTCGGGCTTGCCCTGGAACTTGTCGCGCAGCGCCGGGTCTTGGGTGGCAATACCCACCGGGCAGGTATTGAGATGGCACTTACGCATCATGGTACAGCCTAGCGTGATGAGTGGTGCCGTGGAGAAACCAATCTCTTCAGCCCCGAGCAGTGCCGCAATCACCACGTCGCGACCGGTTTTCATACCGCCGTCGGTTTGCAGCACCACCCGACTCCGCAAATCATTCATCACCAGTGTCTGGTGGGTCTCGGCGATACCGAGTTCCCAAGGTAGCCCCGCATGCTTAATGCTGGTCAAAGGAGATGCGCCGGTACCGCCGCTGTCACCCGAAATCAGTATATGGTCGGCGTGCGCCTTGGTGACGCCGGCGGCGATGGTGCCCACGCCCACCTCAGAAACTAACTTAACGCTGATCCGCGCTGCCGGGTTGGTGTTCTTGAGATCGTAAATCAGTTGAGCCAGATCCTCGATCGAGTAGATATCATGGTGCGGTGGCGGGCTGATAAGACCCACACCGGGCGTCGAGTAACGGATGCGGGCAATGTTTTCATCCACCTTTAGTCCCGGCAACTCACCACCTTCACCAGGCTTAGCACCCTGGGAGATTTTGATCTGGATTTCATCGGCGTTGGCAAGGTACCAGGCAGTCACTCCGAAACGACCCGAAGCCACCTGTTTAATGGCCGAACGCTTTGAGTCACCGCTGGGCAGGGGCTGAAAACGCCCTGGATCCTCACCACCCTCCCCGGTGTTGCTCTTGCCGCCCAAGCGATTCATGGCAATAGCCAACGTTTCGTGGGCCTCCTGTGAAACGGAACCAAAGCTCATCGCGCCAGTGCAAAAGCGCTTGACGATATGACTCACGGGCTCGACCTCGGCCAGCGGCACAGGCCCACCGTTGGCGCCGTCACGCAATTGCATCAGTCCACGCAGAGCACAGCGGCCGGTGGCCTCGGAGTTGACCGTCTCGGCAAACCGGCTATAGGCCTGGTGGTCGTTAAACCGCGCTGCCTGCTGCAAACTAGTGATTGCGGTTGGCTCCCAAGCATGCTTGTGACCACCGGCCCGCCATTGAAACTCGCCCGGGTTCGGCAATGCCACCACATTGTCGTCTGGCTGTTGCGGGTAACCCAGTTCATAACGACGTAACAGTTCCTCAGCCAACACGTCGAAACCCACCCCCTGTACTCGGCTCGCGGTCGCGGAGAAACAAAGGTCGATGACTTCTTCGGCCAAGCCTACGGCTTCGAAAATCTGCGCACCCTTGTAGGATTGCAGGGTTGAGATACCCATCTTACCCATAACCTTTAAGATGCCCTTGGCCACACCCCTGCGATAAGCCCCAACTACCGCGTCGTCGCTGTCAAACCGGTCCGGGTCAAGTCGGCCGGTACGTCGAGCCTGCCATAGGGCTTCGAAAGCAAGGTATGGGTTGATCGCGTCCACTCCGAAACCCACCAACAAGCACTGGTGGTGTACCTCGCTGGCCTCTCCAGTCTCCACTACCAGCCCCACTCTAGTACGCTTGGCCTTGCGCACCAAGTGCTGGTGAACTGCACCAGCAGCCAGTAACATGCTAACGGCGACCTGTTCCGCACCGATATTTCGATCCGACAGTACCAACACGCTGTCGCCGGCATCGACCGCAGCTTCCGCCTCGTCACAGATGCGCTGTAACGCCCGCTGCAAACCTGCACTACCCTGTGCACGATTAAAGGTGATATCAATAAGTCGGCTACGCCAACCGCGGTGATCCATGCACCGAATGGCAGCTAATTCAGCATTAGTTAAGATCGGATGACGCAAAAGCAAACGATGGCAATTCTCCTTGCCGGCCTGCAGCAAGTTCCTCTCCGGACCGATGTAGCACTCCAGCGACATGATCACGTCTTCGCGAATCGAATCGATCGCCGGGTTGGTAACTTGGGCAAATAACTGTTTGAAGTAGTCATAGGGCAGGCGCGGCTGAACGGTCAAGCAAGCCAGCGCCGAGTCGTTACCCATGGAACCCACCGGGTCGCGCTGCTCATGGATTAGGGGGATCAACATGAATTGCAAGCTCTCGCGGGTGTAGCCGAAAGCGCGTAGCCGCGGTAAAAGGGTAGCGGCAACAAGTCCCGGAATCTCGCCTGCTACCTGAAGTTCGGATAGTTCAATGCGCTGCTCGCCCAACCAAGCCGCGTAGGGGCGAGCAGTAGCGAACTCTTGCTTGAGTTCGGCGTCGGGTATCAGGGTGCCATGCTCAAAATCGACCAGGAACATGCGCCCCGGCTGCAAACGGCCCTTTTCCCGGACACCGGCTGGATCAAGGGGCAATACCCCAACCTCGCTCGCCATGATGACCCGATCATCGGTAGTCACGTAATAACGACTGGGACGCAGGCCGTTTCGATCCAGGACCGCACCAATGTAGCGGCCGTCGGTAAAGGCAATAGAGGCCGGGCCATCCCAAGGCTCCATCAAGGCCGAGTGATACTCATAGAAGGCACGTTTGGCTTCATCCATGGTGTCGTGCTTCTGCCAAGCCTCCGGCACCATCATCATGATGGCCTCCTGCAGCGTGCGCCCAGTCATCAGTAAAAACTCCAGGGCGTTGTCAAAATTACCCGAGTCTGAGCAATCCGGCTCGATAACCGGAAAGATCGAGGCAAGGTCATCTCCGAAAAGCGAACTCTTCATCACGCCTTCACGGGCACGCATCCAGTTGATGTTGCCGCGCAGGGTATTGATCTCACCGTTATGGGCCATGAACCGCCCCGGCTGGGCACGATCCCAACTGGGAAAGGTATTGGTGGAAAACCGGGAATGCACCATGGCCAGATGGCTGGTGTAGTCAGGATCACGCAGGTCAGGAAAATATTCCATCAACTGCAAGGTGCGCAGCATGCCTTTATAGATCATTACTTTGCTGGACAGCGAGCAGATGTAAAACATCTTGCGGTGGCTAAGAGTTGTGTTGCCCCGTAACAGACGGCTGGCCTGCTTGCGGATCAGATAAAGTTGCCGCTCGAAGTTGTCATTGTCGAGTGCAGCAGCAGCAGCCACCAGCAACTGCTCGATGCGCGGCTGGCAGGCTCGAGCGGTCGCACCAAGATCCGCCCGCTCGGGCTCGACCGGGACCGGCCGCCAACCGACCAGGTGCTGGCCACACTCAGCAACCAGTCGCTCAACCTCCCGCTTGCACTGGTCGCGTTCGGTTTTGTCTTGCGGGAAAAACACCACGCCGGCGCCAAAACGGCCGATCTCTGGCAAGGTAGTACTTAATTCATCGCGGGTAACCCGAGCCAGAAACTCGTGCGGCAGCGCAGTCAGGATACCAGCACCATCGCCACTGTTGGGCTCGGCCCCGACGGCGCCGCGATGATCCATATTCTGGAGCACCGTATAGGCGTCGTCGATGATACCGCGGCTGCGCTGACCGCGAATATGTGCAACAAAACCGACCCCACAACTATCGTGTTCAAAGACAGGGTCATAGAGACCATAGCGTTGTGGCTGTGCTTGTGGTTGTGGTCGACTCATTTACTTGACTATTTCCGGGTTCGAGGATACGGGCATTCGCAGCGCGCCCCAGTGCACAGAACTGGTTCGCGCGCGGATCAGGCTCAGAGCCTGATAATCTTCCCGGGGGGTCAGCCGACCAACAACACTGCGGGTGGCAGGGGCCGCCATACGCCAACGCGCACCCGACGGCCGAACGAGTATAGCGAGAGCGCCATGGGGGTTCAAATTGGTACGGGTTACGGTTACAAAAGCCCGGCTAAAGAGAAAATTGTTGTGCCCGATCCTGGTGCAAGATCCAGCACTCATCGCTAAAGCCCGAGCCAGCCCAGTTCTTTCCCGGCGCCAACAATAACCGAACACTCACACTACAGCGGTCAGACCGATGCAGGGTAATACAATACGAGCTTTTTTAGCGTGACGCTGATAGGGCGAAATCAAGTACTACCGGCGAGTACCTCGTGCAGCAAGGCGTCGGGATAATCGGATACCAGTCGAGCCTGGCCGATTTCCTCGAGCAACACCAACCGCACCCGCCCAGCCGTGACTTTCTTGTCCACTGCCATGTGTTCGAGGCAATTCGCCACTGTCAGCGCCGCCGGCGGATCAACCGGCAAGCCGGCAGTAGTCAACAGGTCACGGATGCGCTGAACGTCTACTGCATCCAGCCACCCTAGCCGCTGGGACATCGTAGCAGCCATCACCATGCCGGTCGCTACCGCCTCACCGTGCAGCCAAACACCGTAACCCAACGCTGCCTCGATAGCGTGGCCGAAGGTATGGCCCAGGTTCAACAGCGCGCGCTCACCGGTCTCTTTCTCGTCAACAGCGACCACCGCCGCCTTGTGCCGACAAGATTCAATGACAGCGTGCTGCAGTGCATCCTGATCACGAGCAAGGAGGCGGGTCATGTGGTCTTCCAGCCACTTAAAAAAACTGGAGTCGCGGATCAAGCCATACTTGACCACCTCGGCAATACCCGCCGCCAACTGCCTTGGCGCAAGCGTTAACAAGGTATCGGTATCGGCAAATACACAAGCAGGCTGGTAAAACGCCCCAATCATATTTTTCCCAAGCGGGTGATTGACCGCGGTCTTGCCGCCGACCGCTGAATCAACCTGCGCCAACAGGGTTGTGGGCACCTGGATAAAACGAATGCCGCGCTGGTAACAGGCCGCGGCAAATCCGGCGATATCCCCCACCACCCCGCCGCCGAGCGCAATCAAGGTAGTGTCACGACTGCAGGTAGCAGCCAGCAGGGTGTCGAACAACCCGGCCAGGGTCTCGAGCGATTTATACTGCTCACCATCCGGCAGCGCCTGGCAGGTTACCTGATAGCCGCTGAGACAGCCAAGCAGGGTATCCAGATATAACGGCGCCACGGTTTCGTTAGTCACTACCATCACCTCGCTCGAGGTGATGTGGCTACCTAGGAGTTCCGCCTCACGCAGCAGGCCACCGCCGACATGGATGGGATAACTGTGCTCGCCCAGGTCGACGTTTAGCACAACCATCGCTTTTTTACCTCACTGAGGATATCCCGGGCGACGGCGTGCGGCGAACGGCCATCGGTCTCGAATACGATGTCGGCCTCCTGGCGGTACAACGGCTCACGCTCGCTCATCAGATCCTCGAAAATCTTTCGCCGGTCCCCGCCCCTGTTAAGCAGCGGCCTGTTCTTACTGTTGCGGGTCCGCTCAAGCAGCATGTCGACGGTGGCATGCAGGTAGATGACCAACCCGTTATGCCGCAACGTCTTACGCACATCGTCACGGATCACTGCCCCGCCACCGGTTGCCAGAACGATGTTTTTTCGCCCGGTCAATTCACTGATCATCTGGGCCTCGCGCTGCCTGAACCCGTCCTCGCCCTCGATATCAAAGATGGTCAAGATGCTGACCCCGGTACGCTCTTCGATGCTCTCGTCGGAATCGACAAAATCCATCCCAAGATTTTTCGCCAGGGCTTTGCCGATGGTGGTCTTACCCACACCCATTGGGCCAACTAGATAGATATTGCTTCGCGTTGCCATGCTAGGAAAAACTCCGCCCGTATCGGGCGCCGGGCTGGTCTATTCAACCAGCTGGTGATGTGAGTGTGCCGACGCCGGCTAACCCGCAGTCAGCGCTGGATTGATGATGCGCGGCGTCAGGAATATCAGTAATTCCTTCCGATCATCGTGGATTCCCCGGGTTTTGAAAAGCACCCCCACAATCGGCAAATCACCGAGTACCGGCACCTTCGAAACGCTTACTGATGATTCCAGGGTGTAGATGCCGCCAATGACCACTGTCTCACCATTGTCCAATAGCACCTGGGTGCGCACCTGCAACGTATTGATGTTTTCCTCGGTCGGCGAGACGAACGAATCCTTGGTGATATTGACCTCCAGGATAATCCGATCGTCCGGCGTGATCTGTGGGGTAACCGTCAAGCTCAACACAGCCTTTTTGGTGACCATCTCGCTTACACCAGCCGTGCTGGTGGTAAAGATGCGCTCCTGGCCCTGCTCGATATACGCTTCCTGCTTGTCGGCTGTAAGGAGTTGCGGGTTGGCAATGATTTTGCCGGTACCCTCGGCTTCCAGCGCCGAGATCTCAAGATCTATCAACGCTGCCCAGCCGGCGCCAGCCTTGGCCAGGTTCAAGGCATAGGATGCGGGAGCTACTGAGCCAATAGACTGGGCGGGAAAATTGACCCCGAGCGAACCGTCGCCGCTGGCGTTGACTCCATCACTGCGGATGGTACCGGTGTTGTCGACCGAACCCGACCCGCTTAGCGTGCCCAGGTCGGTATTGCTGTTGATGCCGGTCAAGCCCAACTTGACTCCAAGATTGCGGCTGAAATCCTCGTTTGCCTCAACAATCCGGGTCTCGATCAAGACCTGCTTGACCGGCCGGTCCAACTCGTTGATGAGTTTACGAATCTCGTGGATTTTATGGGCCGTATCCTGGATGAGCAGGGAATTGGTGCGGGAATCAACGGTCACGCTGCCGCGATCGGAAAGCAGTCGGTTCTCTTCCGTTTGAATTTCGGCGACGGACACGTTACCGAACATCGTGCTCTGCACGTTGGGCTCTACTGCCCGCACCGACTTCAGCAAGCTAGCGATGTCCTCGGCCTTGGCATAGTTCACCTGGATAAGTTCGGATATCAGCGGCTCCAGTTCGCTGACCTGCCGGGATGCCTCTAAGGTTAGGCGCTCCTGGTTGGATATCTCCTCCGCCGGCGCGATCCATACCACTTTGCCGTGCTCGCGCCGAGCCAACCCCTTGGCCTGCATGATGGTATCCAATGCCTGGTCCCAGGGCACCTCCTTGAGGCGCAGGCTCAGGTCCCCCGAGACGCTGTCGCTGATGACGAAGTTGAGTCCAGTGTCATCGGCAATCATCTGCAGTGCGCCGCGCACCGAGATGTTCTGAAAATCGAAACTGATCAACTTGCCAGTGTAACCGGTCCCGGCCGTATCCCCCTGCCCCGCTGCCGGTCGTGCCGTCACCTCCAGGGTGAATAACCCCCCTGACTGAAATGATACGTAGTCGTATTCACCACGGGGACTGACCACTATCCGCACAGCATTCTCGACGTCGAAAACGTCCACAAACTGTACCGGGGTAGCAAAGTCGATGACGTCGAGTCGCTGTTCCAAAACAGTATCCAACATGGCGTCGGCAATTTCCAACACGATCTCACCCGACCGCTCTCGCACGTCGATGGCGGCATCCTCCCGATCCAGGTAAACCATGACGCGGCCCGCCCCGTCCGGGCTACGGCGAAAATCGACCCGCTCAACCCGGCTACTGCCACTGTGCTCGACCTCACCCATGATCGACTGCGTCCGCCCTGCATCATTTTCCCCGGCGACATAAGCCTGGTCGATCAGCAGAGTCATGCCCCGTGCCCGTGGCCGGCTCTCGAACGCCACCGACGCAATCAGGTTAATGACGACCCGACAACGCTCTGCAGTGGCCACCACCATGACGCTCTCGACCGAGCCCCGGCCGATCTTGATCAGTGGCGGCTCGACCCGGCTAGTCACGCCAAAGAAGTCCAGCACGATCCGGTCGGGACCGCTGGTACGAAAAACGACCGGCTTGGGCATCGGCCCGGAGGCGCCAATATCCAGTTGCAGTTGTCCACCCGAGAGCATCACATGTTTGATCTCGAGTAACTCGGTATCGGCGTTAGCGGTCGCGTGCAAACCGCCGAGTAAAGCCAGGTAGATGCTGGTCGTTGCCAGTACGCGTCGCCCGGCGAGCCACACCATCCTGGTTGATTCCAAACCTCGCCTGCCCGCACTTTTACTCATGGCCCTGAATGTACCGTAATCCGAATCATCTTACTGCCCGGTGCTCATCCGGTATGGGCGGATCTCCCACTGGCCAGTCGGGCCCTTCACCACTTCTTCCAGGTCCAATGCACCGGCAGCGAGGTCTACGGCTACCACTTTGCCGTTGTTCTGACCGAGGTAATTGCCCTCAATGACCTGGTGAATCTGGTTGTCAGGCGCCGTCACTAACGCGCTGACCTCGCCCTCGCGCACAATAGTACCCACCAACCGCAGAGAATCCAACGGAAAACTCTCTAGTTTTTCGCGGGGTCTCGTCGAATCGGGCTCCAGCGGGTCGGGCACCACCTCGGCGACCTCCTCGTCCTCGACTTCCTCGACCTTGCCATAGACGTTCTCCGGGGCAAATGGATCGACCAGGGTGTCGGCGGTGTACAGGTAGGATTCCACCGGCGGCAGTTCCGGGAGCGGCTCCACCCGCGGCGTGGTGTTCTTGTGCGCCGATCGCACAAAATGCTCGAGATCCGCCAGCGAGTGCTCGCGGCTGCATGAGGTGCCAAGCAGAGCCACGATGACGACCGCGAGCGCCGGCCAGGGCTTACCTGCCAGACAGTTACGGCCGACCATCAGCCGCCCTCCTCCGTCAGGTAACGGTACGTCTGGAGCATAACGGAAGTGGTCAGTCCACCGCTGTCGTCCGCACTGATGGTCAGGTCGCCGACGGTGACAATGCGGGGCATTCTTGCCAGGTCGCTGATAAATCCGGCCAACTGGTGATAACCCCCACTCACTTCGACACGGATGGGCAAAACCGCATAGAAATCCCCCACTTCTTCCTGCTGTGGATCAAAAGTCACAAAGTGCAGGCCGCGCTGGGTGCCAGCCTCGGTGATATCGATCAGCAACGAGGGCACCTCGGCACTGTCCGGCAACTGGCGCACCATGGCAGCAAGCATCTGCTCTATCTCCACCATCTGCGCTTGGTACGCCGGCAGGTTCACCACCATACCCTTCTTGCTGTTGTAGGTGTTGCGCAACTCCCCTTCCCGGGCTCGCTCGCGTTCCAGCATCTGCAACTGGTCCTGGACTAGGAACTGCCAACCACCAAACGCTAGCAGCGCAGCCAACACCAGCGCCGCAACCACGACGAACCAGGCTGGCCAACTGGTTGGTTGGCCGATCTCAATGTCTCGCAGTTCGTCGAGCCGACTCATGCTGTCACTGCCTCAGCCTCAGGGGTATTCACTGGGCGTTGTCCGAGTCTGCATCGGCGTCGGTCGGTGCCAAGGACGGATACATCACCCATAACTCGAACTGGTGGGTATCACCTACGTTGATGATGTTGAGTTCCGAGTGGCCGAAGATTCGGGTCTGGTCGAGGCGTTCCATCAGTGTCGAGACACGAGAGCTGGACTGGGCAATCCCGGTCAAGTTGATGCCTTTGTTGTCACGTTCCAGTGAGGAAAAGAATACACCTTCTGGAAGTTCGCGCGGCAGGTGATCCAAACCACGCACCAGGCGTATCCGCTCGGCTTGCAGTTGGTGGATAACACCCATCCGTTCAATCAGTTCGTCCTTACGTTGGCGTATCTCGCTGATTTCCTGTAACTGTCGATCAACCTTTGCAATCTGGCCTTCAAGGAAAGTATTACGGGTACGCTGGAAACGAATCTCACCCTCGAAATACCACCAACTGGCAGCGACCGTGGCCAGGCTCAGTACCCACAACATAATGGCCGTGGCCAGCGCGCGGCGCTGCTGGCGCGAGCGCCGCGCTTCCCGCCAAGGCAACAGATTGATGCCCTCGCTCATCCTGCCCCCCTGACTGCCAACCCGGCGGCCTTGAGCAGCAACGACGCCTGTCTCTGGACAGCCTTGCCGGCCGTGATTCGACTGCCCGGCGCAAACGGATTGGCGATAACCGTGGGTATGCCGGCGTGCGCCTCTATTACCTCGGCAACACCGGGTAACTGGCCACAGCCGCCGCAAACTAACAGGGCGTCGACACTACCGTACCCACGGCCGGCAGAAAGGAAGAACTCGATGCCCCGGGCGACCTCCCTTGCCATGGAAGAACGAAAAGGCTCGAGCAGGTCCACCTCGTAATTCTGTGGCAGTTCACCGGAACGCTTGGCTGCTTCCGCCTCCGGATAACCGATACCATAACGCGCGCGCACATTCTCGGTCAGAATACGGCCGCCAAAATTCTGGTCTCGGCTGTAGATGACAGTGCCATTATGGAAAACGTCCAGGTGAGTGGTGACGTCTCCGAAATCTATCAGTGCCACAACCTTGCCCTCTAGGGACTGGGCTAGCGTTGGCGCGACAAAGGCAAATCCCCGCTCTACCGCAAAACCACCAACGTCCACGATTGCCGCGCTCAAACCAGCAGCCTCCACCACGGCTACGTAATCCTCAACTATTTCCTTGCGACAAGCCGTGATCATGATCTCGTCATCATTGCCGGAACGCGCCCCGCCAGTCACGCGGTAGTCCAAATTCACCTCTTCCAGCGGATGGGGAATGTGCTGAGCCGCCTCGATCATCACCTGCTGTTCTATTTCCGCTTCGCTGAGCCCTGCCGGCAGGCTGATCTTCCTCGAGACAACGTGTGTAGACGACACCGCCACCACTGCCTTTTTTCTACGGGTCCTAGAATTGCGCAGCGCGCGACGCAGTGCATCGCTGGTCTGCTCGAGATCGCTGATGCCATGTTCGACCACCGCGTTGCGGGCCAACGGTTCGATAGCACAGCGCTCGGCCCGATAGCCACCACGGGCCACCGTGACCTCCAGCAGTTTGACCGCGCCGCTACCGATGTCGATACCAACGGCCCGGTGACCCTTGCGACTGAACAACCTCATGTTGTACAGGCTCGAGGTATAGAGACTGAACCCGTCCTTTGCGATCCAAACGTGAGGCGACAAGGCCCAGTCTTGGCGATAGTTTTTCCCGGCATGAGGCAAGTTTAACCTGTCAGAGGCGGGATACTGTCGCCTGTATCCAAGGTGGGCGGCGCCTGCTGTCGGAAGCCGCGCAGCTGCGCTCTTGGGGCACCAACGGGCGGCCTGTATGCGCGGGTGCCGACCCTGCTCTGCTAGAATCAGCTCCGGAAGTTTGCATTTCCTTTTCAACAGGTTCGCCGAGCTGCGCGGACCGGGCCACGCGATCAGTTTTGACGTTCGTTCGTACCATCCTCTGGTCCCTGCTGGGAGTACTACTACTTACCGCCTGCGCCATCGGTGGGCTACTCGCCATCCTTATCCCAGACCTGCCGGCAGTTAGCGAGGTTCGTGACATCCGCCTCAAGGAGCCGCTACGGGTCTACACCATCGACGGCCGGCTGATGGCCGAGTACGGCAATGAGCGGCGCATCACCATCAATATCGGACAGGCTCCACCACTACTCATAGACGCCATTCTTGCCGCCGAGGATGACCGGTTCTTCAGACACCACGGGGTCGATTTCACCGGGGTATTGCGCGCCGTAGTTGCCAATCTGCACTCTGGGGACGCCAGCCAGGGTGCCAGCACCATCACCATGCAGGTAGCGCGCAACTATTTCTTGTCCCGCGAGAAGACCTACACCCGCAAAATCAAAGAGGTACTGCTGGCCTTCCGCATGGAGCACGAACTCGACAAGGAGGAGATTCTGGAGTTGTACCTCAACAAGATATTTCTGGGCCACCGCGCCTACGGCTTCCAAGCAGCTGCCTCGATCTACTACGACAAGGAACTACAGGAACTGTCATTGGCACAACTTGCCATGTTGGCGGGATTACCCAAGACGCCCTCGCGCAACAACCCATTAGCCAACCCTGAAGCTGCAGTCACCCGACGCAATTACGTGCTTCGCCGCATGCGCCACCTGGAGATTATTGACCAGGCAAAATACGCCAGCGCTAGCGCCGCACCGGTAACGGCAGCCCACCACATCGCCAAGATCGAAATCCAGGCGCCATACGTCAGTGAAATGGTCCGAGATTACATGGTACGGCATTATGGTGAGGACGCCTATCGTGCAGGGTTTCGTGTCTTCACTACCATCAACCCCCAGTACCAGACTACCGCTAACGCGGCTCTGGGCCGGGGGCTGATGGCTTACGACCGTCGCCACAGCTATCGTGGCACCGCCGGGCACATCGACCTTGAGATGCTGACCAGCGTGGATGAGCGAGCCGCACAACTGGCAGGCTTCGACCACCCCTGGCAACTTGAACCAGCATTGGTTCTCGCTACGGGTGCGGCCTCGCTGGAGGTGTGGACCGGTGATGGCCATTACATTGAAATCGGGGAACAGGGATGGCGCTGGACCGGGCGCACACCCAGCCAACTCTTCAACCCCGGCGATGTGGTCTATGTTCTGCGCCACAGCGATGGCACACGCCTTGCCCAGATACCGCAGATCCAGGGTGCATTGGTCTCACTCAACCCGGTCGATGGCTCGCTGCTAGCGCTGGTGGGTGGCTTTGACTTCCAGGCCAGTAAATTCAACCGGGCAACCCAGGCTGAGCGGCAACCCGGCTCCAATATCAAACCGTTTATCTACTCCGCAGCACTGGATAACGGCTTCACCGCCGCCACCCTCGTCAGCGGTGCTCCCATCGTGGTCGAAAACAACCTGGGGGATGCCTGGCGCCCCGAAAACTACAGCCGTAAGGTCTTCGGCCCGACCCGGCTGCGCAAGGCGCTGAGCCTATCGCTTAATCTGGTGTCCGTTCGCATTACCCGAGCTATGGGCATTCCGCTGGTAACAGATCACCTGGAACAGTTTGGATTCGATCGCTCCCGCCTGCCACAGGGGCTGTCGCTGGCACTGGGCTCGGCGACTGTCACGCCCATGGAGATCGCCCGCGGCTATGCAGCTTTTGCCAACGGCGGCTACCTGGTCGAACCGTACTTCATTGCCCGGGTGGAAGGCCAGGCTGGTGGGGTTATGGAATATGCCAACCGGACCATGGTCTGCCCAGACTGCACGCCCGTTGCCGGCCCAGCGCAGAACAGCACCACTAGTCGGGCAGTTGATCCCCGCTTTGCCCGACGGGTGCTGGCCCCCGAGAATGCCTTCATTATGACCAGCCTGCTGGGTGAGGTCATTCGCACGGGTACCGGCCGTGCTGCACAGAAACTTGAACGGCACGACCTTGCCGGCAAGACCGGCACCACCAACAACTTCCACGATGCCTGGTTCACGGGTTACAACCCGGATGTCGTCACCAGTGTCTGGGTGGGTTTTGACAATCCCCGGGACTTGGGAACACGCGAGTCCGGCGCCCGCGCCGCCCTGCCCGTATGGATAGATTACATGGCAGTAGCTTTGGCCGACAAACCTGAGGCGCGGCGAGTGATGCCCGAAAACATCATCACCGCGTTTATCAATGGCGACAGCGGTGAACCCACAGCCACGGATGATCCCGACGGCTTCGAGGAGTATTTCGTCATGGGGACCGAACCACAGGCCCAGTCACCATTCGGCGAGGAAGCGGCGGGTAGGCGTCAGGGGACCCAGCAGGTCGAAGGCCTGTTCTAACTGGCTTGCCCGATTAGGCCCGAAGGGAGTTTTGGCTTAACCGGCCAGCACGTCATCAGTTTTGTTGGTACCGGTCTCTGCCAGGGCCTTAGTTGGCAAGAACTTTCACCCCGGGGGTATATCTTTCTTTTTCGTTTTCTGCTTGCCAGCTGTTTTCTTTATTATTTTCTTCTTCGCTTTTTTCTTCGCCTTTTTTTTCTTCCCCTGAGCTGGTGTCTCGGCCAGCAGCCGCTGGCAGTCTTCCAGGGTCAGGGCCTGGGGATCCTGCTCCTTGGCCACCCGAGCCCGAGCCTTGCCATCGGTCACGAAGGGTCCCCAGCGACCGCGTAATACCTTAATGCCGCCATCGAACACGGCGATGGTGCGCTTGGCATCCGCCGCGCGCTTTCTAGCCACCAGTTCCAGTGCCCGCTCCAACTCGATGGTGTAGGGGTCTTCTCGTTTTCCCAACGACGCCGACACCGAGCCACACTTGAGGTATGGCCCAAAGCGACCAGTGGTTACGATCACGCTCTCACCGTCGGCTGTGCTGCCCAGTTCCCGGGGCAACCGCGCGGCATTGTCCAAAAGTTCCACAGCCAGGTTGGCATCGATAGTTATCGGATCGGTACCCGGGGGGATCGAGGCTGTCTGCATGTCGCAGCGCAGGTACAGCCCGTAACGACCGGTGTCGAGTACGATATCTTCGCCGGTGTTGGCGCGGCCGAGTACGCGCGGCAACGACAGCAGCCACAGTGCTTTGTCCCGGGTCATCGCTGGCGCATGCCAGCCTAGTGGCAGGCCCGGCGGCAGGGTTTTTCGAACCGGCTCGTCACCGTCATCCTCATCGCCCAGTTGCACATAAGCGCCATAGGGACCGACCCGCCAGGACACTTGGCGACCAGTCGCAGGATCGCTGTCCAGGCTAAAGACTGGCTTGGGGTGATCCGTTCCGAGATGCTCCTGCAGTCGCTGCCAGAATGTCTCGATCACGCCATCGCGACCGGTATCGCCGCTGGCAATGCGATCGAGATCCTCTTCCATGCGGGCTGTGAACTCGAAATCCACAAAAGGTTCATAACTCGTGGTCAAGAACCCGTTGACCGCATACCCCAGCGCCGTCGGCTCGAAGCGCCGACGCTCAAGTAGGGCGTATTCCCGGTCCACTAGAGTGGAGAGAATCGAAGCATAAGTGGACGGTCGACCGATCCCGCGCGTCTCCAGTTCGCGGACCAGGCTCGCCTCCGTATAGCGTGGTTTGGGCTCGGTGAAATGTTGCTCTGCCCGAATGGTCTCCAGATCGACCACCTGCCCGCGTTTCAGCGGTGGCAGCAACCGGCCCTTGTCGTCGCCAGCATCATCGGCATCCTCCTGGTAGACCTGCATATAGCCGGGATCAACCACGGTAGAGCCAGTTGCGCGGAAGACGTCGGCCGAATCTTCCTCGACCAACAACTCGACGGCCACCAGCCGCAGGGTTGCCGGGATCATCTGACTCGCGACTGCCCGTTTCCAGACTAAGTCATACAACCGAGACTGATCAGTAGTCAGCGTCTGCTTCACTGACTCCGGCGTGCGCCGAACCGAAGTCGGCCGGACAGCCTCGTGGGCCTCCTGTGCGTTACGGGCCTTGGATTTGTACCGATTGGGCGTTTGCGGCAGGTTGGCCTTGCCGAAACGCTCGGTGATCAGTTCACGCAGCTCGTTGAGGGCCTCACCCGCCACGTTGACCGAGTCAGTACGCATGTAGGTGATCAACCCCACACGGCTGCCTTCGATGTCTATGCCTTCATACAGTTGCTGGGCGACCTGCATAGTTTTGCGGGCGCCGAAACCGAGTTTACGCGAGGCCTCCTGCTGCAACGTGGAGGTGGTAAATGGCGGAGCCGGATTGCGCTTTCTCGGTTTTTCTTCGATCGAGCGAACCAGCAGGTGTCCACCTGCCGCCTGCTCAAGACGCTGCCGGATCGCCTGGGCCTGATCAGTTGAGGTGATACTGAACTGCTCCACCTTGTTGCCCTTGAGTAGCGACAACCTGGCCTGGAAGCAACCATCCGCACCGCCTGCATTAAGATCAGACTCTATGGTCCAGTACTCCCGCGGCACGAACTGGACGATTTCTCGCTCACGATCGCAAAGCAACCGTAGAGCAGGGCTCTGGACCCGGCCTGCGGAAAGACCACGTTTAATTTTCTTCCACAGCTCCGGCGACAAGTTAAAGCCCAACAGATAATCCAGGATGCGCCGCGCCAGGTAGGCCTCGACCAATTCCAGTGACAGCGCACGTGGCGCATCGATGGCTTCTTGTATGGCCCGGCGGGTCACCTCATAGAACACCACCCGGTAAACGGGTTTGGCTTCGAGTACACCCTGCTCCCGCAGGATTTCGTGGATATGCCAGGAAATCGCCTCGCCCTCGCGATCCGGGTCCGTTGCCAGGTAGACGTTATCAGCACTTTTCACCGCCCTGGCGATGGCGGTCATCTGTTTCTGGCCGCGTTCGTCGAGTTCCCATACCGGGGTAAAGATAGTCTTGCCATCCACGACCTTCTCGACCACCCCGCGACCACCGGATCCGATCAAATCCCTCACGTGACCGTACGAGGCCAGCGCCTCGAAATCCGGTCCGAGGTATTTCTCCATCGTCCGGGCCTTGGCCGGGGACTCGACGATAATCAGATTATTGGACAATATTGTGGTCTCGACATTGCTGCTAAAGATGTGTTTGCCAGGCAGGCCAAACATGCGACCGAGCGGCTATCGCAGGGTGCTCTCAGCCGGGCAGACGAACATACCCCCCGGCACAACTGCGCACCGCACCCGCCAACTCCATCCGTATCAGCATGGCGCAAACCTCGGTGATCGTCAAACCAGAGCGTTCGATGACCTGGTCTACGCTGGTCGGCGCAAAGTCAACAGCATCAAGCACCGGGTTGGCCCTGACACTGCCAGCAGCAGCAGAAAAGCTTGCCCCAGGCGCCATCCCCAGGGCTGGCAACTCCTCTAGAATATCCGCTATCGACTCGACCAAGCGCGCGCCGTCCCGAAGCAAACGATGTGGCCCGCGCGACAGCGGTGAATGAATTGAGCCGGGCACTGCCAACACTTCGCGGCCCTGCTCCGCGGCAAAAAAGGCAGTGATCAGGCTGCCACTTTTCCGCGCAGCCTCAACAATCAGTGTGCCCAGAGTAAGGCCGCTGATGATCCGATTGCGGCGCGGGAAGTGGTAACGCTTGACCCCAGTGCCGGGCGGAAATTCTGATACTAAAAGACCGCTATGGCCAATCAGCCCGGCCAACTGCTGGTGACAGTGCGGGTAGACGGTGTCCAGGCCAGTAGCACATATCGCAATCGTGGCACCTTTCGCATCGAGCGCACCTTGGTGCGCAGCACCGTCGATGCCCACAGCCAGGCCGCTAACGATAACGGCACCACCACCTGCGAGTTGGCGTGCCAAGTTACGGGCGATCTCGCGGCCAACCGGCGTCGGGTTACGGCTGCCGACAATGGCCAGTGCTGGTACCTGCAGCAACGCAGTGGCGCCCAGGCAGTAGAGCACCACGGGAGGGTCAGGTATCTGGCGCAATAATCGAGGGTAATGTGGGTCGGTCAACCCAACCACGGTAGCAGCAGTGCTCTCAAGCCAGGCGCGGTCCCGCGCCACTGCTTGTGCATCACAAAAACTCTTCATCGTCAGCCGGCCCGATCCGGGCAACCGCCCAGCGCTCGAAATTCTGGAAAGATCGGCAGTCAGTGCGCGGGCAGGATCCGGGTAACGCTCCAGCAACAGACGCTTGGCGCCATCGGGCAGGCGGCTGCGGGCAACACGCAGCCAATCCAAACTTTGTGCGCCCATAACAGACCCTCCCTGGTCGCTTGGGTAAGGCTGCGGCTTTAGTCGCAGTCCTTCGTAGCACTGTCATCCTGGAGGGCAGCATCCTTGCGCCGCCAGGAACAAGCGGTTCAAACGCCCGGGCTGACTACTCTATCGTTGCGGTGCAAGGCACGAATTGATTCGAGGACCAGCGCGTAACTCACCCGCCTAAATACCCGGAAAACGATCAGTTGGCCAGACACATCCTCTGGCAGAGTGTTGAACTCGCCCCTGAGATAGGCGGGTCGATACGGTGAAAAACCGCTTCCAGCGCTCTGAAACTTCGCCAAATTCAGGCCAAGCCAACTCTGTGCCCCGCATAAAATTCGGGTATGGACAATTTTCGATTCGGCAATCGACGGCCTGCATGAATTTCCAGCAAAGGCCGGGCGGACGATTTCAACGGACGTAACCGTGGTCTTTTCCGGTCGCAGTATGTTCAGCATATCCCCGGCCTGAAGCCCATCGGCACTGCCGACCGATACCACCACGACCGACATTAAACTCAACTCATTAATATTACCCAGGGTGCTGACGATATGGCCGGCAACCGCTTGCCTGGGTCTTTGGGGATAAAGAGACGGCAGGCCGATCTCTGCGTTTTTTGGAATCAAGCGGTCCCCCGGACCCACTTCCTCAGTACTGCTCAACATCTCCAACTTAGCAATCTGGTCGGAATTGCGGCCGCGAGTATCGGCCACCAGCAGCCGAGCAGTTCCCAGGTGCCTGGCGGCTACACCGAGCAATTCGCTACTGACCGGATCGGTGAAAGCTTCGCCAGGCCGGTAGACCTGGTACAAACCGTTAAGTGATGGCGGCAGCCTCTCGGCGAAGAAACGGCTGAACTGTCCCAGCAAGTTATTCCCGTCAACTCCGGCTATCACTTGGCCCGCGTACAAGGCGTCGCGTTCATCCAGCACCTGGGGATCGGACAGAAACGGCCGAATTGCGTGAGGCGGAATAACGAGGGGGATACGTTCATGGGTGCTGGCCCGCACCTGCGGGCTGAGTTTTGCCACCGGCAGAACCTTGGCCCGGGTGGCA
>Ga0207990_1000057_pt1 | contig 61854 bp, 67 predicted proteins | sample ETNtaG_8_FD_185780 | JGI IMG/M metagenome (GOLD analysis project Ga0207990, IMG submission 185780) | Marine microbial and viral communities from oxygen minimum zone, Eastern Pacific Ocean - ETNP201406SV75 (SPAdes) (version 2) | ecosystem: Environmental > Aquatic > Marine > Oceanic ...
ACAGAAGTGTTAAACCAAGTATTTCCTCTTGTAGTTTTGACATTCCACTTGTTTAACTTGTGTGCTATTCGTCTATATCCGTATCCCTTGTCGTGCAGACACTTGATGAGTGTATAGAGAAATTGTTGATACTTTGTGTAGGGATTACCTTGATAGGTAAGATTGTTTGACTGTATTTCTATTGAGAATTCAAGGTGGGGTATTGCACTCGTTGAATTAGAACAACCAAAATTACTCCACCGTAACGGACTTTGCTAAATTGCGTGGTTTGTCGACATCGGTTCCTTTGACCAAGGCCACATGATAGCTCAGGAGTTGCAAAGGTATGGTAAAGATAATTGGCGCTGTAATTCGACCAAGGTTGGAGGTGACAGGAATAACATCCATTGCTTTCATCGACTTAACATGTGAGTCTTCGTCTTCAAAGACAATCATTTGCGAGCCCCTGGATTTAATCTCTTGAAGATTGGATTTTAATTTGTTAAGAAGTTCATCATTCGGCGCAATTGCAACCACTGGGATGCTCTCGTCAATAAGTGCAATCGGACCATGCTTAAGTTCGCCAGCAGGGTAGGCTTCAGCGTGGATATAACTGATCTCTTTTAGCTTAAGTGCACCTTCCATCGCAATGGCGTGCATCGTGCCCCGGCCGACAAAAAGAGCGCTGGTTTTGTCTTTAAAACGTTTTGCTAATTCTATTATTTGATCTTCTTGTTTCAGGGCCTTGTTGACTAGGCCGGGAAGGCGTTTTAAGCCTTCGACAATAGCTTTTTCTTGTTTTTTATTTATCGTTTTTTGAGTGACACCCATAGAGGTGACAAGCAATGCAAGTGCAACCAGCTGCGTGGTAAATGCTTTAGTGCTGGCAACACCAATCTCAGGGCCTGCATGAGTAAGAAAAGTGAGTTCCGATTCTCTGGTGATGCTGGATTCTGCTGAGTTGCAAATGCAAAGTGTGTTGATTTTGCTATTGATTTTCTTGGCTGTTTTAAGTGCTTCAAGCGTGTCTGCGGTTTCACCGCTTTGTGAAATGGTAACGAAAAGTGTGCCGTCCAATAGAATTGGGTGGCGATAGCGATATTCACTAGCCACTTCAATGTTGCAGCGAATTCTTGCAATATCCTCAAGCCAATATTTTGCAACGAGGCCAGCATTGTAACTGGTGCCACAGGCAATAATTTGTACCTGCTTGATTTTCTTGAAAATACGCTGAGCTTTTGGACCAAAGGCTGAGATTAAAACATTTTCTTTGGTAATGCGAGACTCAAGGGTGTCCCTGATTGCTTGCGGCTGCTCAAAGATCTCCTTTTGCATAAAGTGCTGATAGTCACCTAAACTTACCTGATCTTTATTAAGTTTTGAAGTTTTGACGGGTCTCTCAACTTGATTACCGCCCTCATCATAAACCGTCACTTTGGTTAAAGTTAGCTCGGCAATATCACCTTCTTCGAGAAAGATAAACTCTTTAGTAACGGGCAACAGAGCCATCTGGTCTGAGGCAATGTAGTTGCCATTTTTCCCAACACCAATGACTAGGGGCGAGCCTTTGCGGGTTGCAATAAGCGTGTCTGGGTATTTCGGTGAAACAACACCCAGGCCGTAAGCGCCATCGAAAGTTGCTGTCGCTTTTTGAACGGCTTCAAGCAGTGTCTCACTGGATTGCATGGATAAATGTATTGCGTGGGCAACAACCTCGGTATCGGTATCAGAGGTGAATTTATAACCTTGCTCTTTTTGTGAAGTTTTAAGGTCTAGGTAATTTTCAATAATACCGTTGTGTACGACGCTGACGCTGTGATTGCAAATGTGTGGGTGAGCGTTGCGATTGGATGGTTCACCGTGCGTTGCCCAACGAGTGTGAGCAATGCCAATATTACCTTTTATTTTATTCTTTTTGGTTTTTAACTTTTCTTCAAGGTTAGTGACTTTGCCGACGGCTCTTGCGCGATTAAGAGAGTTGTCCTCTGCCAATACAACCAAGCCAGATGAATCGTAACCACGATACTCTAGGCGTTTTAAGCCGTCTAATAATATCGAGATAACATCTTGACTGGCTACTCCGCCAACGATTCCACACATAGGGCGCTTTAAAAGGGTTTGAAATGAAGATTATAATGAACAATTGAGCTCGATCGCAACAGAACATTCATTATAAAAAGACAATGATTCGTTGACATTAAACAGCAACCACAGATTTTGTTGATAAGACTATCTCATGTTGCTTGCCAATTAAATTCATCAATAAACATATGCGCTCATCGGAATTATAGCTATTGAAAATAGCTTCGCAGCCTTCGAATGCGCCTTCAGTTATTTGCACTTTGTCCCCAGATTTAAAGCTACTGAGCTCAATCACTTTGTCAACGGTTTGGTTGTGACGAGCCTTGATGCAGTGAATAACATCATCTCGTACTTTGGCAAATTGGAGGCCAAATCTGACAAAATTAGACACACCTCTGGTGGAGTGAATAGGTGTCCAACTTTGGGATTTGTCGTCTAATTGAACAAACAGGTAGCGAGGAAAAAGCGACACAGTTATATTGTTAATAGTCGCTTTTGGATGGAAAACCGTGTAGTTCTGATTGAGCAAGTGTTGCTCGGCAATTGCCTCTTGTCTAGGTTTAGATTGAATCATGTACCAATTTTTCATGCAAGCTATTATAAACGATTGATATCCATATTGACCCCTATTGTTATGTTTTAGCAAGCGGAGTAAAGCGACGTTTTAGACTATAATTCTTAGTCAATGAAAGCCGACCTTCACAATCATTCTTACTACTCCGATGGCGTATTGTCACCAAGCGCCGTGGTTGCGCTTGCCAATGAAGCGGGTTGTGATTTATTTGCATTGACAGATCATGACACGACAGATGGGCTAGAGGAGGCTATAGAGGCTGCAGCAGCATTGCCACTGAACTTGGTTACGGGTGTGGAAATATCGGCTTTTTGGCGTAATATGACCATTCATATCGTTGGCCTTAATGTTGACACGGGATGCCAAGAGCTGCAGGCCGGATTGCGATACAACCAAGAACAGAGGGCTGAACGGGCTGAACGTATTGCACTTGGCTTGAGACGCGCAGGCATTGCAGATGCTATGGTGAAAACACAAGAACTGAGTAAAACATCAATGTTAACTCGTACTCATTTTGCGCAAATGCTTATTCAAGAGGGTTATTGTAAGGATATGAAATCTGTTTTTAGGCGATTTCTTGTTGGTAAGAAGCCTGGTGGCACTCGGGTCGAATGGAAGGAGTTTGATGAAGTCATTAGCTGGATACACGCTGCAGGCGGAAAAGCGGTGCTGGCGCACCCTTTTCGTTACCGTATGACTAACACCAAAATCAAAAAAATGCTGTTGGATTTCAAAGAGGCTGGCGGCGACGCTATGGAGGTAATCACAGCGACTAGCACCGATGATGAGATAAGTTGGAGTGAGCAATGGGCGAGTGAGTTTAAGTTATTATCCTCCTGCGGCTCTGATTATCACGGTTGGCCTAACCAAAGAATTCAGATGGGTCGATTGGCCGAATTGCCTGAATCCAGTAATGAGATTTGGAGGCATGTAAAATGTCAATATTAATCAGTATTCATCCAGATAATCCACAAGATCGCTACGTTAAGCAAGTAATTGAAACGCTCAATTCTGGTGGCGTCATTGCCTATCCAACCGATTCTGGCTACGCCTTGGGTTGTGCCTTGGGCAATAAGAGTGGTTTGGAGCAAATCAGGCGAATTAGAAAATTGGACAAACACCACCACTTTACTTTGATGATGCGAGACTTGGCTCATGTTGGCGAATATGCAAAACTGGATAACACCTCTTTTCGTTTAATGAAAAAGATACTGCCTGGCGCATATACCTTTATTCTTAAAGGTACTAGAGACGTGCCTAATCGATTATTGCATATTAAAAGAAAAACGATTGGCCTTAGAATTTCACAGCATAAGGTTGTGCAGGCGATTTTGGATGGGCTTGATGAGCCGCTTATGAGCGTTTCGTTGATTCTCGGAGATAGCGAATTCTATAACGCATGGGATGTTGAAGATAGTGTTGGTAATTCTGTAGAGATTGTTATCGATGCAGGGCATTGTCCGCCAGAGCCAACAACTGTAATCGATCTTTCTGGTGAACGTGCAGAAGTTGCAAGACTCGGTGCTGGTAGCACAGAGTTGTTGAGTTAAAGCTAAGTTAGGCGGTATTTTGCCGCTTCTACGAAACTTATCCTAAAGGAGGCTGCGCACTTCTCTATGAGTGTAAATAGCAATTTGATTTTTCAAAGTAATTACAATATAATTACTGCCATATGGCGCAAATAATCAAAATTGGAAACTCTCAAGGCATCCGCATACCTAAACCCATTGTAGAGCTCGCCCAACTTCAGGGCAAAGAGCTGGATTTTGTTGTTCTCGGCGATGGATTGCTAATCACTGCACAGAAAAATCCTAGGGCGACTTGGCGTAACTCCAAAAACTCAAGGGAGATAAAATCAGTATGGAAATGGTAGACGAAAGTTTGAATCGATTTGACGTTTGGCTGGTGTTGAAAAACCCTGAAAAAGGTCGTGTTGTTGAGAATTTGGGACTATGCGCCATTATTTCACCTGATGAGTTGAACACTCTTCCGAATAGAATTGTTGCGCCAATGACAACCGAATGTGAAAAGCTTCACTCTAGGGTAGAGTGCTTGTTTGATAATTCTAAGGGTTATATCATGCTCGATCAAATGCGCGTCGTAGACAAACTCTGTTTTGTGAAAAAACTAGGCAAGCTGGAATCTGATGTTCATGTTAAATTGTGCGATTGCTTGCAGGAGTTTTTTGCGCTGTAAATCAGCTGTGCGTATAATTAGTCACTTTCGTTAATTTACCAGTCACATGAAAGCCGCCGAAATTAGACAAAAATTCCTCAGTTATTTTGAAAGTAATGGCCACACAATTGAGCCCAGTGCATCTTTGGTGCCGCATAACGACAAAACATTACTTTTTGTTAACGCTGGCATGGTGCCGTTTAAAGACGTTTTTATTGGTGCTGTCAAAAGAGATGATAAGCGCGCGGTTTCTTGCCAACGATGCGTCAGAGCGGGCGGTAAGCATAACGATCTAGAGAATGTCGGCTACACGGCCCGACACCACACATTTTTTGAAATGTTGGGCAACTTTAGTTTTGGTGATTATTTCAAAACCGAAGCTATCGGCTTTGCTTGGCAATTTTTGACTGAAGAATTAAAACTGCCTAAAGAAAAACTTTGGGTCAGTGTTTTTGAAGATGATGATGAGGCCGTTGATATTTGGGTTAACGAAATCGGCTTTCCAGCCGATCGAATTTCTCGTTGCGGCGCCAAGGATAACTTTTGGCAGATGGGCGATACTGGCCCCTGTGGCCCTTGTAGTGAAATTTTTTACGATCACGGCGATCACATTGCCGGCGGCCCTCCCGGCACGCCTGAAGAAGACGGCGATCGTTTTATCGAAATTTGGAATTTAGTATTTATGCAATTTGACCGTCAAAAAGACGGCACACTTGTACCTCTTGAAGCGCCTGGAATTGACACTGGTATGGGCTTGGAGCGTTTAGCAGCAGTACTGCAACACGAGAACAACAACTACGATATCGACAGCTTTAAGGAAATTACCGCTGAAATCGTCGCTTTAACGCCAAGAGAAAATAACATTGCCGATGACAATGCCTCGGTGAGAGTTATCGCTGACCATATTCGCTCAACTGCCTTTATGATTGTTGACGGCATCCTGCCTTCTAACGAAGGTCGGGGTTATGTCCTACGAAGAATTATTCGTCGCGCCATTCGCCATGGTCATACGCTAGGCATTAAAGATGTGTTCTTTTACAAGTTGGCGAAGGTTTTGGCTAGCCAGTACGAAGTTGCTTGTCCTGAAATGGCTGCAAATCTGGGGAATGTAGAAAAAGCGCTAGAGAAAGAAGAGGGGCGTTTTATACAGACGCTTGACCTCGGTATGGGGATATTGGAAGCAGCTATTAGCGAATTAAAAGGTAGCGAAATTGATGGCGAAACGGCCTTTAAGCTTTATGATACTTACGGCTTTCCAGTTGACTTAACTGCTGACGTTGCCAGAGAGCGCGGCCTAACGATTGATATGGTTGGCTTTGATAGGGCGATGGATGCGCAGAAAAATCGCGCTCGCCAAGCTGGTGATTTTGATGCTAAAGCAGTTTCGGTCGCCATCGAGGATGCAACTGATTTCTTGGGCTATGAGCTTTATCAGAACGCCGCCAATATTGCCGCGATTGTTAAAGATGGCGCCAAGGTTGATTTAATTAATGAGGGCGATGAGGCGATTGTCATCTTAAACCAAAGTAGTTTTTACGGCGAATCGGGTGGTCAAGTGGGTGATAGCGGCACGCTTTCATCAAATAATGCTGAGTTCAGCGTTACCGATACGCAAAAACAGGCCTCAAGTGCTTTTGAGCATTATGGTACTTTAGCAAGCGGCACACTGAGTGTGGGCGATGTTGTTGAGGCTAAAGTGGATGTTGAGCGACGCAAGAAGATCATGAATAACCACTCGGCCACGCACCTTATGCACGAGGCTTTAAGGCAGATTTTGGGTGATGGCGTACAGCAAAAAGGCTCATTGGTCGAGTCGGACAAGTTGCGCTTTGACTTTTCTCACGATGAAGTCATTACTAGCGAAGATCTTGATCAAGTTGAAGCGATTGTCAACAGACAAATACTTGGTAATACTCAAGTTGAGACCGAAGAAACCGACATTGAAACTGCTAAGAAAAAAGGTGCAATGGCGCTATTTGGTGAAAAATACGGTGACAGCGTGCGCGTATTGTCAATGGGCGACGATAACTTCTCGGTCGAGCTTTGTGGTGGCACACATGTTGAACGTTTGGGTGATATTGGCCGTTTTAAAATTCTATCAGAAAGTGGTATTGCAGCAGGTATTCGCCGCATTGAGGCAGCGACAGGATTTGACGCTTACCAGCTAGACAAAAAAACAGAATCCAGCCTTGATCAAATTGCAAAACTTACCAAGTCAAACAGCGCTCAAGCTGTGGATAAGGTTACTCAACTGATTAAAAATCAAAAGGCGCTTGAAAAACAAATTGCGTCGTTCCAAAAACAATTGGCCAGCTCCCAAGGTGACGAATTAACCGATCAAGCGAAAGAAGTGAATGGCGTTAAATTACTTGCAACCGAAGTCACAGGTGTTGGTGCTAAAGACTTACGTGATTTAGCGGACAAGCTAAAAGACAAATTAGGTTCGGCAGTGATTGTCCTGGCAGTTGTTGATGGTGATAAAGTCGCTCTAGTTGCAGGCGTAACTAAAGATTTAACCGATAAATACCAAGCGGGGAAAATCCTTAATCATGTTGCGACGCAAGTCGGTGGCAAGGGAGGAGGGCGACCGGACTTAGCACAGGGTGGCGGTACGGATGTGACCAAACTTACTGAAGCTCTGGCTTCAGTTCAAAGTTTACTTTAGTTCTTGCGACTGCTTTTTCCTAATATTTGCGTTGTCAGAATTATCAAGCCAGTCATTTACTGTTTGTAAGCTCCCGACTTTCAAATTCCTTACGCCTTGATATAAGAAAAAATCTCTGCGTAATCTTCCTACGAGTATAGATAATTGCATCGCAATTGGCGGTGTGCTGAGACAGGCCAACTACTGGTAAATTTATATCCTACTCGTAATCCTTCTGAAGGATTTATTGAGAGATTCGTTTTTGCGATGAACAGGTATAATATTTCGCCATATGGAATGGTTGCAACTTTCTCTTCAAACGAGCCACGATAAAGCGGACTTAGTGTCTGAGGTATTGATGGGCCTGGATTCGGTTTCGATTACTTATCTAGATACGCACGACGATGCTATTTATGAGCCGCCAGTGGGCGAAACACCATTGTGGCAGCACGTTACTATCAATGCTTTGTTTGATGTGGGTATCGATCAGCAGCATGTGAGCAAGACGTTGCTGGACTTGTGTGACACCAAAATATTGCATTTTGAAGTGTTGGCTGACCGTGTGTGGGAAGACGAATGCAAGAAAGACTTTCATGCCATGCAATTTGGTGAGCGAATCTGGATTTGCCCGTCGTGGGAGGTGCAAGCCGAACTGCCAGATAATGCTATTATTATTGATATGGATCCTGGTTTGGCATTTGGTACAGGCACACATCAAACAACGGATCTCTGTTTGCAGTATTTAGACAATCACCCGCCCAAAGGCTTGTCGGTGATTGATTATGGTTCTGGCACAGGAATTTTGGCGATAGCAGCGGCCAAACTAGGCGCAGTGCGTGTCGTCGGCATAGATAACGACCCTCAGGCGGTGCTGGCAACAAGAGATAATGTTGTGAATAACCAATGTGATGACGTTATTGATATCCATCATACGGACGACAATATTCCCTTGGCAAGGTGTGATTTACTGGTTGCCAACATTCTAGCCAATCCTTTGGTGGATCTAGAGCCCACCTTTGCTGATCTTGTTAAAGAGGGCGGCGGCATTGTTCTTTCTGGTATTTTGGATGAACAATTAAAGATGATATTGAAAGCTTATGAGGCGGATTTCGAATGCCTTGAAGTACAACAAAAAGACGAATGGTGTCGAGTTTCTGGCATCAAGAAAAAAGATAAATAGAAAAATTATTATGACAAACACAGCAAAACCCATTAAAGCAGTATCGCTTATTTCCGGCGGCCTAGACTCACTCCTAAGTACTAAGTTGATGATCGATCAAGGTATTCATGTCGAGGGCATTAACTTTTTTACCGGTTTTTGCGTGGAGGGTCACACGCATGCTATTCGCAAGCAGAAAAAAGACAAGCCGAAACGTAATAATGCTTTGTGGGTTGCTGAGCAGCTTGGCATTAAGTTGCATATTATCGATGTAATCGAAGAATACCGCGATGTGCTTTTAAACCCAAAGCACGGTTACGGTAAGAACATGAACCCATGCCTTGATTGTAAAGGTTTTATGGTGAAAAAAGCCAAAGAATGGATGCTCGAAAATGACTTCGATTTCATTATTACCGGTGAGGTGATGGGCCAAAGACCGATGTCACAGCGCAAAGAAACCATGCCTATCGTACAACAAGAGTCTGGCGCTAATGAATTGCTATTGCGTCCCTTATGCGCACAGCATTTGCCTCCAACCAAGCCCGAACTTGAAGGCTGGGTTGATCGTGAACAGTTGTTGGATTTTTCGGGCCGTAACAGAAAGCCGCAAATGGCCCTGGCTAAAGAATACGGTTTTGATGATTATGCCACACCGGCGGGCGGTTGTTGCTTCCTTACCGACAAACAATATTCGGACAAATTGGTTGATATGTGGGAGGCCAGAGGTTCTCGCGAGTATCAACTGGATGACCTGATGATGCTTAAAGTTGGCAGACATATTCGTCCAAATAAGCGCTTTAAATTAATTGTTGCCAGAGAAGAGGGTGAGGTCAAGTTTATGGAAGGTTATCGCAACCAGTACTCCAATCTTTACCCAACAAGCTGTAATGGCCCTTTAGCGTTAATTGATGGCAAGCCCAATCAAGAAGATCTAAAGACGGCCGCAAGAGTGTTGGCGCGCTATTCTCAAGGAAGAGGCGAAGAATCAGTTGACGTGGAGGTGCGATTAGAGTTGGGTGTTCAGCAGCAGTTTAGTGTGGAGCCAATGAGTGAAATTCCTCAAGAGTGGTTTGTCTAAGCCAAAGAACTAAATTCATTTAATCTCTTTGTTTTCGTATTTCTTCCCCAGTCATTAAGGGTGTCTCAACTTCTTTCAGAAGAAAGACTTCATGCCTCGGGATTAAAAGAATTAACCCCTTTGCAGGTTGGTTGTAATAGGTTGTGGAGTTAACCGCCGCCAACAGCTTTAATTATTTCGATTTTGTCGTTATTTGTTAGTGAGAAATCTTTGTGAGCGGATTTGGGGATAATTACCTCGTTGACCTCGAGTGCGATTCTCTGGTCTTGACAGCCTAAATGCTTAATTAAGTCTGCAATATTGGCGTTATCAGGCAGTTTTACGCTCTCACCGTTGACGAGTAAATTCACAATAATTTTATTTGGTGATTAATGTCATAATTATAACATTTGATCTTAAATAAAAAACCATCGCATGGTAAAATTTACAAAGTTTTGTGTGTGATTTTTATTGGAGATTTATTTTGCCTCACCCCGCCTTATTAGCACTTGAAGATGGTCAACTTTTTTGGGGCCAATCAATCGGCTCTAATGGCGATACAGTCGGAGAGGTGGTATTCAATACCGCCATGACTGGTTATCAGGAAATCCTTACGGATCCCTCTTATTCACAACAAATTGTTGCACTTACTTACCCTCATATTGGCAATACTGGCATCAATACAGTTGACGAAGAGTCTGACGCCATTTATGCGGCTGGCCTGATTATTCGTGATTTGCCGTTAGCGCTAAGCTCTTGGCGCTCGCAAATGAGTCTTGATGAATACTTATCGAGCAATAGCATTGTTGCCATTTCAAATATCGATACTCGGGCATTAACGCGACATTTGCGCGTTAACGGCGCCCTAAAAGGTTGTATTGTTGCCGGTGAAAATATTGATGAAAAAGAAGCTATTGCCAAAGCGCAAGGTTTTGCTGGACTGAAAAACATGGATTTGGCGAAAGTGGTCTCTACGACAGATTCATACAGCTTTAACCAAGGCAGTTACGATTTAGAGGCGACAGACTTTATCAAGACCGAGTCAAAATTTAAAGTTGCTGTTTATGATTACGGCGTTAAGACAAATATTTTAAGAATGCTAGTTGATCGTGGCTGTGAGTTAACCGTTTTTAATGCACAAACGAGTGCAGACACTATTTTAGCAATAGAGCCTGACGGCGTCTTTCTTTCCAACGGCCCGGGCGATCCGGAGCCTTGCGATTATGCTATTGACAGCATCAAAATACTACTCGACAAGGATTTGCCTATTTTTGGTATTTGCTTAGGTCATCAGTTGTTGTCGCTTGCTAGTGGCGCAAAGACTGAAAAGATGAAATTTGGTCATCATGGTGCCAACCATCCAGTGCAAGATTTGGCCACGGGACAAGTGATGATTACGTCACAGAATCATGGTTTTGCGGTTTCAGAAGTTGATATGCCGGAACACTTAGAAGTGACTCATCGATCTTTATTTGACCAAACCATTCAAGGTGTTAGTGTCAAAGGAAAATCAGCCTTCAGTTTTCAAGGACACCCTGAGGCCTCGCCTGGCCCGCATGATGTCAGTGGTTTGTTTGATCAATTTATTGAGAGCATGTCGACATGAAGAAGTCCTTAATTGGCTTGTTTTTAACATTTTTTTTGGCATTTTCGGCTGCTGCTGCGAACAACGACCCCTTAGAGGGTCTTAACCGTGTATTTTTCAGTTTTAATCAAGCGCTAGATGAGACCCTCATTAAGCCTGCGGCAAAAAGCTATGAAAAAATAATGCCCTCGTTTTTTAAAGACAGATTGGGTGATTTTTTCTCTAATTTAGGCGATGTGGCCACGGGTGCAAATCAATTGTTGCAATTTCGCTTTGACGAAGGCTTTGAAACGGCGGGCCGTGTAGCGGTCAACTCTACCGTTGGCCTAGGTGGTTTATTTGACGTCGCTACAGGGATGGACTTAAAGAAAGGCGATGAGGATTTTGGCCAAACAATGGGTGCTTGGGGTATTAGTCAAGGGCCGTATTTGGTTCTGCCATTTTTTGGTTCGACAACCTTGCGTGACTTGACCGGTACAGTGGCCGATGCAAAGCTAGACGCAAGTATGTTTGATGGCTTGGACGGCGTTGAAAAAAGAACATTAAGTGCACTGGATGTGCTCAGTGCAGAAAAAGATAAAACACAAGTGGCTGTTTCATTTGCATCGGATGATGCTTACACAGTTCAGCGACAATTGTATTTTAGTGAAAGAGAAATGGCCATTTTGGATGGCCTGCCAGCTGTTAGTAGCGAATAATTTTATTTAGAGAATCATGCCAAAAAGACAAGACATAAAAAGCATTTTAATCATCGGCGCAGGCCCTATTGTAATTGGCCAGGCTTGTGAGTTTGACTACTCCGGCGCCCAGGCATGTAAAGCACTACGTGAAGAGGGTTACCGAGTGATTTTGGTGAATTCGAATCCAGCTACGATCATGACCGACCCGAAAATGGCGGACGCGACCTACATTGAGCCAATCGAGTGGAAAACGGTTGAAAAAATCATCGAAAAAGAAAGGCCTGACGCACTATTACCAACAATGGGTGGTCAAACAGCGCTTAACTGTGCACTAGATTTGGACTATAACGGCGTATTAGAAAAGTACAATGTGGAAATGATTGGCGCTAACAAAGAGGCCATTGATAAGGCGGAAGATCGTGACTTATTCCGCAAAGCGATGCTGAAAATTGGCCTGGATATGCCTAAAGCGGCGGTTGCACATAATTTAGACGACGCCTTTAAGATTCAAGAAACGGTTGGTTTTCCAACGATTATTCGCCCTTCCTTTACGATGGGTGGTTCTGGTGGTGGCATTGCTTACAATAAAGAGCAATTTGTTGAAATTTGCCAACGCGGTCTGGATTTATCACCGACGAACGAACTTCTAATTGAGGAGTCAATTCTCGGCTGGAAAGAGTTTGAAATGGAAGTGGTGCGCGATCATAAAGACAATTGCATCATCATTTGCTCGATTGAAAATTTTGATCCGATGGGTATTCATACCGGCGACTCCATTACCGTTGCCCCGGCACAGACGCTAACCGATAAAGAGTACCAAGTGATGCGTAATGCCTCTCTAGCGGTGCTTAGAGAGGTCGGTGTTGACACTGGTGGCTCAAATGTGCAATTTGCATTAAATCCAGAAGATGGTCGATTGACCGTTATCGAGATGAACCCTAGGGTTTCTCGTTCTTCAGCTCTAGCCTCTAAAGCAACCGGCTTCCCAATTGCTAAAATTGCTGCGAAGCTGGCTGTGGGTTACACACTTGACGAGCTGACCAACGACATTACGGGCGGAAAAACGCCGGCTTCATTCGAGCCAAGTATTGACTATGTTGTTACTAAAATTCCAAGATTTGCTTTTGAAAAATTCCCGAAAGCGGACGATCGCCTGACCACACAAATGAAGTCGGTGGGCGAAGTAATGGCGATGGGTTCAACTTTCCAAGAGTCTTTACAAAAAGCACTGCGCGGCCTAGAGACCGATAAATCGGGCTTAGACCCTATTGTCGATCTTAGTGCTGATGATGCGCGCGGTAAAATCCGTAGCGAGCTGATTTCGGCTGGCGCTGATAGAATTTTCTATCTTGCCGATGCCTTTAGGTTGGGGATGACACAAGAAGAGGTTTTTGATCTTTCAAAAATTGATCCGTGGTTTTTGGCACAGGTTGAGGATTTAGTTAAATCTGAAATGGCCATTACCGGCTCGCCTATTGCTGAAGTTGAGCGCAATACTTTACTCCAACTTAAGCGCAAAGGGTTTTCTGATAGCCGCCTTGCCAATTTGCTGTATTGCAGCGAAGAAGCAGTGCGCCAAAGAAGAGAGATTCTTAATATTAAGCCAGTATTTAAGCGCGTCGATAGTTGCGCAGCAGAGTTTGATACGCAAACAGCCTATTTGTATTCAACTTACCAATTAGAGTGCGAAGCCAACCCAACGGATAATAAAAAAATCATGATTTTGGGTGGCGGCCCTAACCGCATTGGTCAAGGCATCGAGTTTGACTATTGTTGTGTCCACGCCTCCATGGCGCTTAGAGAAGATGGCTATGAAACCATTATGGTTAACTGCAACCCAGAGACCGTTTCAACCGATTACGATATCTCTGACCGACTGTATTTTGAGCCGTTAACGCTAGAAGATGTGCTGGCGGTTATTGATATTGAAAAACCTGAAGGCATTATTGTGCATTATGGCGGCCAGACGCCGCTTAAATTGGCACAAGCGCTTGAAGATAGCGGTGCCACAATTATTGGTACCAGTCCAGATGCGATTGATCTGGCGGAAGACAGAGAGCGCTTCCAGCAAATGATTCAAAAATTAGGCTTGAAGCAACCACACAATGGCACGGCGCGCTCACAAGAGCAGGCCATTGCTATTGCGGATGCTATTGGCTTCCCATTAGTTGTTCGACCATCTTACGTTCTTGGAGGCCGTGCAATGCAAATTGTCTTCGACAAGGACAGTCTTGAGCGCTATATGCACACTGCCGTACAGGTCTCTAACGACTCACCTGTGTTGCTGGATTCATTCCTAGATCACGCCATTGAAGTTGATATTGATGTGATAAGTGACGGTACAGACGTTGTCGTTGGCGGTATCATGGAGCACATTGAGCAAGCCGGTATTCATTCGGGTGATTCGGCGTGTTCGTTGCCACCATACTCGCTGCCAAAAGATGTTTGTGATGAAATGCGCGAACAAGTGATTGCGATGGCGAGGGAACTGAATGTGATTGGCTTGATGAACACTCAGCTTGCCTATCAAGATGGCGAAATCTATGTGATTGAGGTTAATCCAAGAGCGTCGCGTACTGTGCCTTTTGTTTCTAAAGCAATTGGCGTTCCTCTTGCCAATATTGCTGCACGAGTAATGACGGGTATTTCCTTGAAAGAACAAGGATTTACCGAAGAAGTTATTCCAACACATTACTCGGTTAAAGAGTCTGTTTTCCCATTTAATAAGTTCTTGGGTGTTGATCCAATTCTAGGGCCAGAGATGCGCTCTACAGGCGAGGTTATGGGTATTGGTACAACCTTTCCAGCGGCCTTTGACAAGGCTTTCTTGGCAGCTGGCGAGATCTTACCTACTGGTGGCAAGGTATTCGTTAGTTTGCGCAACTTAGATCGTGGCCACCTGGTTCGATTGGGTGAAAAATTGGTACGCAATGGTTTTGAAATTGTCTCAACCCGTACCAACAAGGAAATACTTAACGAAGCAGGTGTTGAATGTACAATGATCAACAAGGTTTCTGAGGGCTCCCCGCATATTGTCGATATGATTAAAAACGATGAAATCGGCTTAATCATCAATTCTACCGACGACACTCAGGGTCTTGAAGATGCGGCTGTGATTCGTTGTCAGGCCTTGGTGCATAAAGTGCCTTGCACTACAACAATTGCTGCGGCTTACGCAATAATCGATGGCTTAAAGTCAAACGAGATGCTTGAAGTGCGCTCGCTTCAATCTCTACATAATTAAAGGCTAGTAAAAGACCATGGAAACAATACCAATGACCGTTGCTGGCGTCAAGGCGCTAGAAATTGAGTTGTCACATCTGAAGGATGTTGAGCGTCCGCGTATCGTCAATGATATTGCCACGGCTAGAGAACATGGCGATCTTAAAGAAAACGCCGAATATCACGCCGCCAAAGAAGAACAGGCGTTTGCCGAAGGTCGTATTCAAGAAATTGGCTCAAAGCTCTCACGCATGCAAGTGATTGATGTCACACAACTTAATCAAGACGGTCGATGCGTATTCGGCACCACGATTAGCTTGTTGAATCTGGCTGACGACAGCGAAACCGCGTATCAAATCGTTGGCGAAGATGAGGCCGATATTTCATTGGGTAAGATTTCTTGCCACTCCCCAATTGCCAAGGCGTTATTGGGGAATGAAGAGGGTGATGAGGTTACCGTTAAAGCGCCAAAAGGCGACATTATTTACGAAATCCTAGAAGTTCAGTATATATAGTTCCGTTAGATGGCCTATCTAATTATCAGATCTGGCCTATTATTCTTTCTTCAGTAGTATGATGAAGACTTTATTATTTACTTTTTTAATCGACACACTTTGGTGGTGTGTTTCAATACCATTATTAGTCGGAGCAAAATATGCCAGCCTTATTATCAAATGTAGATCCTGATGGATTGTTAGAGTATTCAGTTGTTTTTACGGATCGCTCATTAAATCATATGTCGCAATCATTCCAAGCAGTGATGAACGACGTCGCCACTTCACTTAAGTCTGTGTACAACGCTGAAGCAGTGGTTTTGGTGCCCGGTGGTGGTACTTACGCAATGGAGGCTGTTGCAAGGCAATTCGCAACAGATAAAAAATGCCTTGTTGTTCGAAACGGTTGGTTCAGCTTCCGTTGGACGCAAATTTTTGAGATGGCAAGTATCCCCTCAGAAGAAATTGTCCATAAAGCCAGAAGGGCAGATGATAATTCTCAAGCGCCATTTGCGCCAGCACCGATTGAAGATGTGGTTGCCTCGATTAAAGCAGAGAAACCAGATTTCGTATTTGCAGCACATGTTGAAACTGCTTCGGGGATTATTCTGCCCGATGACTATATCAAAGCATTAGCCGACGCCGTGCATTCGGTGGGCGGTATGTTGGTGTTGGATTGTGTTGCCTCAGGCACTATTTGGATTGACATGAAAGATCTTGGTGTTGACGTTTTAATTAGCGCACCACAAAAAGGCTGGAGTGCTTCTCCTGCATTCGGCATGGTATTGTTGGCAGAAAGCGCTAATACATTAATCCCATCAACAAAGAGCACGAGTTTTGCTTGCGATCTTTTGAAGTGGCTGCAAATTATGCAGGCCTACGAAAATGGCGGACATGCTTATCATGCAACATTGCCAACCGATGCCATCAAAAAATTCAGAGACACGATTGTTGAAACCGAAGCTTTTGGCTTTGATAAAGCTAAAGCCAACCAACAAGAGTTGGGTGATAGAGTCCGAGCATTGCTCGAGGGTCACGGCATTAAGAGTGTTGCCGCTAAAGGCTTCCAAGCGCCAGGTGTTGTTGTCAGTTACACTGACGACGCAGCAATACAAAACGGTTCTAAATTCAGCGCTTTGGGTATGCAAATTGCTGCAGGCGTTCCGCTTCAGTGTGATGAGGGCGATGACTACCAAACATTCCGCTTAGGTTTGTTTGGATTAGACAAGCTTGCAGACGTTGACGGTGCCGTTCAGAGGCTGGAAGACGCATTAAAACAGATTTCTTAATTTTTTCAGTTAAATGATAAAAAACGCTAAATTTTTAACAATTTGTTAAAAAATACGCAGTTTTAACCAATAAATTAATAAAAAAACCAATTATTTGAAAAATAATTGGTTTTTTTTGCTGTTTTTATCAATAATTATCACTTTATTTGCAAAAAAAACGATAATTTTCAATATTTTGTATTCAATAGTATTGAAAAATACGAATCTATTAAAAACACTCAAGAATCCACTATACTCACTCTTTTGCTTAGAAAAAGCCCTATATTCCTATGAAAGTTGAAAGAATTAGCGAGAGTGATCGCAATGATTGGCAGAATCTGTACCGCGGTTATGCTGATTTTTATCAGATGCCCATGGATCAAAAAATTCTCGACACGGTTTGGTCGTGGATTATTGACGAGCATGAGAATTTTTACGCTATTGGTGTCAAGGATGAGTCGGATAGATTGGTTGGCTTTATGCACTATCGACAAATGCCCTCGCCATTGAGGGGTGTAGTCATGGGCTTTTTGGATGATTTGTATGTCCACCCGGATGCGCGGGGAAGTGGCGCAGTTCAGGCGCTATTTAAAGAGCTGAAATCTATTGCTAAAGAAAGGAATTGGCCATTTATGCGCTGGATAACGGCAAGCGATAATCATCGTGCGCGTGCGCTTTATGATAAGATTTCAAGCACCATTGATTTTGTCACTTATCAAATGTCGACAAAATAGTAATTCATGTGTTTTTTGAAATAGGAGTGTACTTATTAACAAATACCAAGGAAGCTGCCATTGCGGTGCTGTGAGTTTTTCGTTTGAACAAGATTTGATTGAGGTGGGTTTGCGCTGTAATTGCTCAATCTGCAAGCGCAAAGGCATCGTCATGTCGATGTTTACTTTGCCCCCTGAGGATCTTGAAATTGATGCTAGTAGTGGTGCATTGGGCCTGTATCAATTCGATACTAAGGTGGCCAAACACTTTTTTTGCAAGACTTGCGGTATCAATCCATTCAATGAGACGCTTAGGATGCCTGGGCATTTTCGCGTTAACCTTGGTTGCATAGATGAAATCGACACCGATAGTCTTGAAGTTAAGGTCTTCGATGGCAAAAATATTTTATAGATGTTAAAGGTGATATTGTAATGCCGATTTGGGCAATAGGCTATTGTGTGATGATTGTTTTGAGCTGTGTTTTTGCACTGACGCTCTACAAAACAAGACCGTCATATTACGTTCCGGGACAAATACTGTCATCGATCTGCAGTGTGCTCATTTTTGTATTATATTACGAAGTGTTTTGGCTGAGGCCTCAGTCGGCAAGTCTCATTTTGGCAATGATTGGTTTTACGTTGTATTGGGAGCTCTGGGAAAATCGCTTTCTTTTTCCTAAGGTTCTTAGACCGGGTGAAGTAGCTTCCGAGTTAGGATCTCCGTTTTCTGGCGAACCATTTCAAGTTAGCCCTAAGGCTTATATTTGTTTTTGGGCAGTGGTATCAGTCATCGCTTTGCCAATGTTTTTTATCATGGCCCAATTGATGTTGTCTTATCGTTAAGTTATTTGGAGGTTGGTTATGTCAATTGAAAGTCAAAATAATACTCTTGGGCAGCCAGTTGGTCTAGACATAGACAATTGGCAGTCATGCCGACCACCATCACGGGATGCAATGACAGGGCGATTTTGTCGACTGGATCCATTGGTTGTTGACAAACATGCCACATGTCTTTTTGAGGCTTTTTCAGTGGATTCAAGCCACCGTAACTGGACCTATCTTCCTTATGGCCCATTCGAGGATTTAGCTAGTTTCATCGAGTGGCTTAATGCCTATGCTACTTGCAGTGACCCGCTTTTTTATGTTGTTGTAAACCAAGACAATGATGAAATTGTGGGGATGGCAAGCTATCTCCGTATTACGCCAGAAATTGGCACTATTGAAGTTGGCCACATCCATTTTTCACCGAAAATGCAAAGAACACCAATGGCCACAGAAACAATGTATTTAATGATGACCAGAGTATTTGACGAGTTGGGTTACAGGCGTTATGAATGGAAGTGTGATGCCCTAAACGCACCATCTAAAAAAGCTGCTGAGCGTTTTGGATTTGGGTTTGAAGGTTTGTGGCGTCAAGCGACTATGTATAAGGAGCGCAACCGCGATACTACTTGGTATGCGATTATTGACAAGGATTGGCCACAAATCAAGGCGGCGTATCGAGCTTGGTTGGATCCAGGTAATTTTGATGAAAGCGGCGATCAGAAAAGTAAATTAAATACTTGCAAAAGATAAAGTCCTCTTCGAAAATTTTGTAAATTTTCTCTTTAGGTCTTGTCACCTTTCTGTTCGCCCAGAAAGGTGACCCAAAAACCAAGCCTCAATCTTTTTAATCTTACTTTACTAGTTTTTCTAAACTCGCTCGTGCCCTGAACGGAGTGAGGAAATACTCCTTGGGTTCTCAGATAGACGAAAAACTTAGCGTTTCGTTTCAATAAGAAAGATTGGGCTTGCTTTAAAAGGGGATAGGGCAAAAATCTCTGTGGATTGACCACTATGGTTTTTGATGTCTAGCCAGTTCATACTGACTAAGCTTCTAAAAAAGTTAACGGTGTATAGTTACAGATTTAATGGTAATTTCCATTCGTTAACTCCATGAGACTTCTAGCCTCTCGGGTGATGTTTGGCGTGCTGCGCTTTGAGCTGTGCGTTTTGAATATGAGTGTAGAGTTGTGTGCTGGAGATGTCACTATGCCCAAGCATCAATTGCACCGAGCGAAGGTCGGCTCCCTTTTGTACGAGATGAGTGGCAAAGGCGTGGCGTAGAGAATGCGGCGAGAGTGGCTTGTCGATGCCCGCTTGAGCGGCGTAAGATTTGATGATGTAGAAGAAATTCTGACGACTCATTGCTTTGCCGCGGTTAGAGAGAAAATAGCTGTCACACTGGCCATTTTTGAGCAGAAGAGGTCTTGCCTCTTGCTCGTAAGATGTTAAATAATCAATCGCTACTTCACCCATTGGGAGCATCCTCTCTTTGTTGCCTTTGCCGTGAATGCGGATGTATTCATCTCGTAGGTGAATGTTGTGATAACTGAGATTAATCAACTCAGAAACCCTCAATCCACACGAATAAAGCAACTCAAGCATAGCCTTGTCGCGCTTGCCAAATGTAGTGGCACTATTTGGAGTATCCAATAGCCTTTCGACTTCATCGATGTTTAAGAAAACTGGCAATTTTTGCTCTTGCTTGGGGTGTGATAGCTCCGCTGCAGGATTACTATTGATCAGTCCATTGTCGTAGAGATAGTGGAAGAATAGCCGCATACAAGTGAGGATGCGAGCCTGTGTTGAAGAGCTCATGCCGTTTTGTTGCCGTTCTTTGAAATAGTCTTGAATTTTCTCGGAGCTAACTTCGGAAAAAGTACTTTTAGACAGCCATTTATGAAAAATATTAAGGTCCGAACGGTAAGCAGACAAGGTGTTTTTACTGGCACCAGAGCTGAGCCAGTAGTGATCAATAAATTGCTCGATTAACACGGTGTTCATAGACTCATTCTACTGGAGGGTGCGAACGTCAGGCAAAAAAAATGCCAGTAAAAACTGGCATTTTATAAAATAAGATTTCGCTTATCTCTTTTTAAGTTTTTCAGTAATACGAGCCGCTTTACCTGTAAGACCACGTAAGTAGTAAAGTTTCGCTTTGCGAACTTTACCGCAACGCTTAACAGTTACGCTGTCAATCAATGATGAGTGTGTTTGGAAAACTCTTTCAACACCTTCGCCATGAGAGATTTTTCTCACTGTAAATGCTGAACCAATACCACGGTTTTTCTTGGCGATAACAACACCTTCAAAAGCCTGAAGTCTTTCACGGTTGCCTTCACGGACTTTTACTTGAACGATAACTGTGTCACCCGGAGAAAATTCAGGGATGTCTGATCTTAGTTGCTCGTTTTCGATTTGATCGATTAAATTCACGTTGTTACCTATTGAATTTGGAAAAAACGACAATTATACAGAGTATCTTTGCTACGCACAAGACGCGCTAGGAGATATATTTGAGGAAAAGAGGACTACAACGGCAGGGCGGTTGTTAACTTAATTTGTTGCAATAAAATATTAGAGCGAATATTGCCCACAATTGGCATATCGAGTAATTCTTTCATCATGAAATTGGTCAAGTCGTTCAGATTTTTTGCGACTACTTTCAGCATAAAGTCGTACTCACCAATCATTGTCCAGCATTCGAGCACTTCGGGGTGTGCGTTAACCAGTTTTTTGAAGTCTTCCCCCGGGAAATGCGTGTGCTTGCCCAGTGAGACGTTAATAATAGCAATGATTTCAAAACCCACTTTTTCGCGATTTAGAATAGCAGAGTAGTTCGATATAACGCCAGATTCTTCAAGTTTCTTTAGGCGTCTTTGGCATTGTGTGGGTGATAAGTGAACAACTTGAGACAGCTCGATACTGGTGAGTCGAGAGTTTTTCTGGAGAGCATTAAGCAGTCTGATGTCAAACTCGTCTAATTGTGATTCTGGCGTTTTCATGAGATGCTCATTATACACTATTTTGCAATATATGCATAAATAACTGCATGAAATAAATAAAACACGCTTAAAAACTGCATATATTATTGAATATAGGCTCGATACGCATACATTCTTCTCTATTTATTTACTACAATAATACTATACAAATAAGAAGGGTTGACATGAAGATGACAACTTACCTTGCAAAAACTCCGGATGAGTTTGGCAAGATACATTACACAAGGTTAGAGCACAAGGTTTGGCAGACATTGATTGAGCGACAAACGCCCGCGCTAAAGAGTGCCGCTTGTGACTCTTATATTAGCGCATTGGAGCAGATGTCCTTTCGCAGCGATCGCATCCCCCAATGTGATGAAGTGAGTAAAAAAATACAGCAAAGTTCTGACTGGTCGGTGACACCCGTGTCGGCATTGATTGGCTTTGATCGTTTTTTTAATTTACTAGCAAATAAACAATTTCCCGTTGCCAGTTTTATTAGGAGAACGGAAGAACTGGATTATTTACAAGAGCCTGATATTTTTCATGAGGTGTTTGGTCATACACCTTTATTAACTGATTCTCAGTTTGCACACTTTACCCACACTTATGGCTTGGCGGGAGTGGGCGCAACAAATGAGGAAAGAGTGATGTTGGCGAGATTGTATTGGTTCACCGTTGAGTTTGGCTTAATTAAGACAGCTAACGGTAATCGCGCATATGGAGCCGGCCTAGTGTCTTCCATTGGTGAGTTGCAGCACGCCTTAAGTGACAAGCCTATCGTGAAGAAATTCGATTTACTTGAGGTCCTAAGAACACCTTACCGTATTGATATATATCAACCAATTTACTTTGTGATTGAATCGTTTGACCAATTATTTGACCTAACTTTATCCGAGGTAAAGTTGGCGATTAAATCTGCACAAGAGATGGGCATGGAAGAGCCACTCTTTGCGATGAATTAATAGAGTTTTGTAAAATTATTAGGAGAAAAAACAATGATTAAAACTTGGGAAAATCCACTAAAAACAGACGGCTTTGAATTTGTTGAGTACGCATCAAACAAGCCTGAACAATTGGCTGAATTGTTTACGCAGCTTGGCTTTGTGGCGATTGCTAGACACAGAAGTAAGAACGTTACTCTTTATCGCCAAGGCGGCATCAACTTTATTCTTAACAATGAGGTCCAAGGCCAAAGCCATGAGTTCTATTCGACGCACGGTCCGAGTGCCAACGCCATGGCGTTTCGTGTAGAAGACGCAAACTTTGCCGTTAGTGAGTTAAAGAAAAAAGGCGTTGAAATTATTGCTTCTGGTGCTGGCCCGATGGAATTGCAAATACCCGCGATTCGTGGCATTGGTGGCTCGCTTTTGTACTTAGTCGATCGTTATAAAGCCATTAATATTTACGACATTGATTTTGTCCCAATTGTTGGTGTTGATCAACATCCTGTCGGCCAAGGCTTGACTTATATTGATCACCTTACGCACAATGTTGAGCGTGGCAATATGGACAAATGGGCTAATTTTTATGGCGATTTGTTTAATTTTAAAGAGATTCGTTATTTTGATATTAAGGGAAAACTGACCGGCCTCAAGTCGCGTGCATTGACCAGTCCATGTGGAAAAATTCGTATCCCTATCAATGAGTCGTCTGATGACAAAAGCCAAATTGCAGAGTATTTAAGTATTCATAATGGTGAAGGAATTCAGCATATTGCACTGGGCAGTGATGATATATACCAGACGGTTGAATCGCTTCGTGCTGATGGCATAAGCTTCATGTCAACACCCGATTCCTACTTTGATGGCATTGATAAGCGCTTACCTCATCACGGTGAAGACGTGGCCCGTTTAAAGAAAAATCAAATATTGATTGACGGAGAGGCGATTGATAAAGTTGGTGAAGAGGATAAGTTACTGCAAATTTTTACCGATACTGTCATTGGTCCATTGTTCTTTGAGATTATTCAAAGAAAAGGCAATGAGGGTTTTGGCGAAGGCAATTTCCAGGCTTTGTTTGACTCCATCGAGCAAAATCAAAAAGAGCGCGGCGTCATCTAAAATTGAGCAATAACCTAGCGAGGAATGTGACATGAGTTTACAAACTGACAATAGAGGATACCAAAGTGGCTTTGGCAATCACTTCGAGACTGAAGCGTTAGCTGGAGCACTGCCTGTTGGGCGCAACTCACCGCAAAAATGTGCGCACGGTCTTTATGCTGAGCAGTTTTCTGGCAGTGCTTTTACCGCGCCGAGGGAGAATAATAGACGCTCCTGGTTGTATCGGATTCGTCCTAGTGCCATAACGGCGGATTTCGAACCTGCACTTCATGAGGGTTTATCGCTCTCGGTAGAGGACGTGATTAGTAGTCCCAATCAAATGCGCTGGGATGCTCAAAGCGCACCAACGGCTAAAACGGATTTTATCGATGGTCTTTTTGCGGTGTGCGGCAACGGTTCTGTAGGAACTCAACTGGGAGTTGGTGTCTTTTCATACGCTGCCAATAGCGATATGGACGGCTATTTCTACAACTCCGATGGCGAGATGTTAATTGTGCCGCAACAAGGCGCGCTTTGTATTTCCACAGAGATGGGCGTGATCGATGTTGCACCCAAAGAGATTTGTGTAATCCCTCGAGGATTGATATTTCAAGTGATGTTGGAAGAATCAGAGGCCTTTGCCAGAGGTTATGTTTGTGAGAACTACGGCGCTCCTTTTGAGCTCCCAAATCTTGGCCCTATTGGCGCTAACGGACTTGCTAGCTCTAGAGATTTTTTAACTCCGGTTGCTGGATATGAGGACATTGTTGCAGAGTTCACATTATTGAACAAATTTGGCGGGCAGCTGTGGCAATCAACTTTGGATCACTCGCCACTGAATGTGGTGGCCTGGCATGGTAATTACGCACCCTATAAATACGATCTTAGTCGCTTTAATGTCATTAACAGTGTCAGTTTTGATCACTGCGACCCCTCTATCTTTACTGTACTTACTTCACCTTCTTCGAGAGCCGGTGTGGCTAATTGCGATTTTGTTATTTTCCCACCACGTTGGATGGTGGCTGAAGACACCTTTCGTCCGCCTTGGTTCCATCGAAATATTATGAGTGAGTTTATGGGTTTGATTGAAGGCGCCTACGATGCTAAGGCTGAGGGTTTTGTGCCGGGTGGTGCTAGTCTACACAACACCATGAGCTTGCACGGCCCCGATGTTAAGACTTTTGAGAAGGCCAGTCATAAAGATTTAGAGCCAGAGTATCTTGATAAGACGATGGCTTTTATGTTTGAGAGTAATTTGGCGTATTCAGTCAGCAAAAAAGCCCTTAGTAGCCCTCTTAGACAAACGAACTATCATCAAGTATGGCGTGGCTTTAAAAGCCACTTCGATGCGAAAAAACCCTAAACAATAAAAAAATTATGATGCAAAATACAAATTTAAACTCCACCCACGACCTAAACCGCCAAAGCTGGGTTGGATCGGCTAACGACCATGAGCATTTCCCTATTCAAAACTTGCCTTTTGCTGTGTTTAAGCGCAAAGAAAGTAAAGAGACTTTTCGCGTTGGCGTTGCTATTGGTGATGAAATTGTTGATTTGGTGAAGCTAGAGAGGTGCAAGCTGTTTAATACATCAATTCAAAAAAGCCTTAAGGTTTGCGCTCAAAATAGTTTAAACAAATTCATGTCCATGGGTGTTGATGCCTGGTCTAAGCTTAGGTTGGTTCTCTCAGACGGTTTGACAAAAGGCAGTCCACTGGAAAAGACAATCTCAAGCTGTTTAATTCCACAGTCAGCTGCTGAGTATAAGCTTCCAGCTCAAATTGGTGACTACACCGATTTTTACACTTCGATCCATCATGCCACCAATATTGGTAAATTGTTTCGTCCAGACAATCCGCTGTTGCCTAATTACCAATGGCTGCCAATTGGCTATCATGGTAGAAGTTCATCCATCGATGTCTCTGGTCAAACATTTGCCAGACCGACGGGTCAAACAAAGGCGCCAGATGCTGCTGAACCAAGTTTTGGCCCGGCTAAGAGATTGGATTACGAATTAGAGGTTGGTATTTTTGTTGGCAAGGGTAATGAAATTGGCGAGCGCATCTCAATCGATGACACTGATAATCATATTTTTGGCCTTTGTCTGCTTAACGATTGGTCGGCACGAGATATCCAAGCTTGGGAGTATCAACCGCTGGGGCCGTTTCTATCAAAAAACTTCGCCACAACCATCTCCCCTTGGATTGTCACCACCGAGGCTTTGGCGCCTTATCGAACGCCTTGGCATCGAGAGGAGGGTCACCCACAACCCGTGTCGTACTTGGAGTCGGATAAAAATAGAGCGCAGGGTGGTTTTGATGTGGAGCTTGAAGTACTCATTGAGACCCAAATAATGCGTGACAATGACCAAGCACCACAAAGGCTTTCGAGAAGCAACTTTAAACACTCTTATTGGACGGTAGCGCAAATGCTCGCCCATCACAGTGTGGGTGGTTGCAACATGCGAGCTGGCGATTTACTCGGTAGCGGCACTCAGTCGGGCCCCGATATCACTGAAGCGGGTGCTCTCATAGAGCTCACCAGTGGTGGTAAGAACCCCATCACACTTAACAGCGGGGAAGTACGCACGTTCTTGGAAGATGGCGATAAAATAATAATGAAAGGCTGGTGTGAAGCAATCGACAGCCAGCGCCCACGTATTGGTTTTGGCGAAGTGGTTGGTACCTTATTGCCAGCTAATAGCTAATGAAGAATACTGAGCAAGCCTCATTTACTTTATACGATTATCATCGATCGTCTGCGGCTTATCGTGTGCGCATAACACTTAATTATAAGCAATTTCATTACCAAAGCAAGCGTGTAAATTTGCTGGAATCAGAAGAAGCCTCTGATGAATACAAGTTGCTCAACCCGCAAGGTTTAGTGCCAACTTTAATTGTTAAGAGCGAAGGTCAGAATGATGTTGTATTAACCCAATCGCTAGCGATTTGTGAGTACCTTGAAGAGCTCAAACCCACGCCAACAATTTTGCACAAAGACGTCTTGGCAAAGGCACGCATTCGATCCTTAGCGCAGCTGATTAGCAGCGATATTCATCCCCTGGATAATTTGCGGGTGCTTAATTATTTAGAAAGCGAACTGTCAGTGGACAAAGAAGCAAAAATGACGTGGTACAAACACTGGATAATAACAGGGTTTGACGCTCTAGAGCGACGTTTAAGGGAGAGCGAGACGGGTGATTTCTGTCATCAAAACCAACCCACTCTAGCCGACATTTGTTTGGTGCCACAAGTCTATAATGCCAAACGATTTGACTGTGATATGTCGACCTATCCGAAGATTGTTTCAATTGTGCAGAGGTGCAATCAACTCCCTGCTTTTATTAAAGCACAGCCTGATAAGTTGTAAATTTTCTTTACAATCATATTATGATTGTTGATTCCTTGTGGTGATGTATTACACCAAGCAATGGCGCAGATTGTGGCATAATCTGAAGCTGTGTGAAATATATAGAAATAATTAATGGGCAAGGTAACAGGTTTTATAGAGTTTGATCGTGAAGTGGAATCGTATCGTGAGGTGGAAATTCGCATCAACGACTACGATGAAATATTCTCCGACACCCATGATATTGATCACCTTCAGCAACAAGGCGCACGATGCATGGATTGCGGCGTGCCTTTTTGCCAATCCGCCGATGGTTGCCCAATTGACAACCTCATTCCAGAATGGAATCACCTGATTTATACCGATCAATGGCGTGATGCGCTTGAACGCTTACACAAAACAAATAATTTCCCAGAATTTACCGGTCGTGTTTGCCCAGCACCCTGTGAAGGTTCGTGTGTTTTAGGCATTACCAATCCTGCAGTTACTATTAAAAACATCGAACAATCTATTGTCGATAAAGGCTTTGAAGAAGGTTGGATTATTCCTAGAGAGGTGCCCAGTCGTTCAGGTAAAAAAGTTGCGGTTGTGGGCTCGGGTCCTGCAGGACTTGCGGCTGCTGATGAGCTAAATCAGATGGGTCACTCGGTAACTGTTTACGAGCGCAGTGATCGGATCGGTGGATTGTTGATGTATGGCATTCCCAATATGAAGTTAGGTAAAGACGTGGTTAATCGTCGTGTTGACCTGCTCAAAAACGAAGGAATTGAATTTATTACCAGTACTGATATTGGTAAAGATATCAGTACGTCTGAATTGCAAAGACAATTTGACGCCGTTGTATTTACGACAGGTGCAACCAAAGCGCGTGATTTGCCAGCGGATAACCGTGATGCAAAGGGCATTTACCCAGCAATGAGCTACTTAACGGCAAATTATAAGAGCCTGATTGATCATGGACATACCGATGAGGGCGAATTCTCCGCAAAAGGTAAAGACGTAATTGTGATTGGTGGTGGCGATACGGGTACAGACTGTATTGGCACATCACTTAGACAAGGCGCAAAATCGATTGTTAATTTTGAATTAATGGGTCAGCCACCTACTGACAGAGCGGACCGCAATCCATGGCCGGAATGGCCGGTGATTTATCGTGTGGATTATGGACACGAAGAGGCGACTGCTGTTTTTGGCAAAGATCCAAGAAACTATCAATTACTGACTAAATCGTTCGTTAAAGATAGTGACGGTAATGTCAGTGGCATTAACACCATTAATGTGACTTTTGAAAATGGGCAGCTGAATGAAGTTGCCGGCACTGAAAAAAGGTGGGAGACACAATTAGTGTTATTGTCAATGGGCTTTGTTTCGCCTGAGCACTATATAAGCGACGACGCAGCAATTGAGCTCGATGAGCGTGGTAACTACAAAGCGGAGTACGGTGAATTTAGTACTTCAAAAGAAGGTATCTTTACTGCAGGTGACTGTCGCCGAGGGCAATCGCTGGTTGTTTGGGCGATTAACGAGGGCCGTGGCGTTGCCAAAAGTGTTGATGCTTATCTAGCCAACTAGCCCAATACCTTATTATTTGGGTGTAATTTAGTTCCCCTGCAAGCCCCACATCAGTAAAATTAATCGGTATGGACGACGACGCTTTTGCGCGCGTCTCATGCATTATATTAACTAATTAACAAAGAGAAACAGAAGACAATGGCTGCAATACTTGGCGCTGAAGTGGATGAAGAGGGCTATCTATTAAACATAGGTGACTGGAGCGAGGAGATTGCTCTAGCTATGGCGGCAGAGGATGAAATTGAACTCACTGTAGAACACTGGGAGGTTATTAATTTTCTTAAGGAGTACTTCGAAGAGTACGATTTTGCCCCGGCTGTGCGCGTTTTAACCAAGGCAATTGCTAAGAAATTGGGCAACGATAAGGGTAATTCTCGCTATTTGTACTCGTTATTTCCTTATGGTCCTGCAAAGCAAGGCTGTCGATTTGCAGGCTTACCCAAGCCAACGGGTTGTGTGTAGAGATCTTTGGGAAAGTATTATTAAAATGATTTATACAAGGATCTCGTCAGCGCTAATTTGGCAAACGTCGTAATGTTATCCCTTGCCTAAGGTTGCACTTTATGTCATTAACGAGCATTATATTCACTGCCTTTTTCTACCTAGGGGTATCGCTGTGCCTCGTGGGTGTGACGCTAAAAATCATCCAGTACGCAAGCACACCGGTACCACTCAAAATTCCAACAGCACCCGCACCACTCACTAAGTTTGGCGTCATTCTTAGAATGATGCGAGAGGTTTTTTTGTTTTCCAGTTTGTTTAAGGCCAGTAAATGGACTTGGCTGTTTGGCTGGTTATTTCACTGGGCCTTGGTGCTGCTGTTTATTCGTCATTTGCCATATTTTTGGCCGGGTGAAACACCCGAACTATTGCGCCAAACTGAGCCTTTTAAGTACGCGGCTTTTCCACTAATTATTGGATTAACAGGTTTATTGGCAAGACGTTTTTTTGTAGATCGTGTTCGTTATATTTCTGCGCCATCCGATTACTTATTATTGATATTGTTGATTCTTATTGCTGTAACAGGTGCGCTAATGACCTTTGCTCAGTATTATCCTGATATGGGCAAGGTATACGCTTTTGCAGAGGGCTTGGTTACCCTTGATTGGTCCGAACTGCCGAGTGAGGGCATTTTCCTGGCGCATGTTTTTTTGGTGTTCGTCTTGATTGCTATTTTCCCTGTTTCAAAAATGCTGCATGCACCAGGGGTATTATTCTCGCCAACGCTTAATCAAACAGACGATGCGAGGAAAAACCGCCATATTTCGGATTGGGCTATTGAAAAAGAGAAGAGCGGCAAGGGCGGGTAATTATGGAAAAATTTGATACACCAAAATTAGACACTTATCTTGCCACACCGACACTAAAAAGTGATGCAATGGAAAGTGATGGACCGTTTAAAGCCAATACTGATATGCAAAAATCTCTTGGCTTTCCAGGTGAAAAAATTGATAATTGGCAACAAGTCGCTATTGAAAAAATGGGTGAAACGATCAGTAAATATCGCTCCATTCCTGTATTTTTGGATGCTTGTGTGAAATGTGGCGCTTGCACCGATAAGTGTCATTATTTCCTTGGAACGGGAGACCCTAAAAATATGCCAGTGGCGAGGCAAGATTTGTTTCGTAGTGTTTATCGACGCCACTTTACCTTTGCTGGCAAGTATTTTCCTAAATTGGTAGGCGCTAAAGAGCTCGACGAGTCAATGCTCGATGATTGGTACAACTATTTTCATCAGTGCTCAGAGTGTCGACGTTGCTCGGTGTACTGCCCTTATGGTATTGATACTGCAGAGATAACAATGGCTGCTCGAGAGGTAATGAATGCGATTGGCGTGGGTCAAAAATATTGCAATCAAATTTTGGGCAAGGTCAAAAAAATTGGCAACAACCTCGGCATGCCTGAGCCCGCTTTACGAGACACTTTGCTGGATCTCGAAGAGGAAATTGAAGAAGACACCGGCGTGGCGGTGAAGCTACCACTCGATAAAGAAGGTGCTGAAATCTTACTAATCACACCGTCGGCTGATTTTTTTGCCGAACCACATATCGATGGTCTGATTGGTTATGCTAAAGTTTTTCATCAGTCTGACGCCTCGTGGACTTTGAGTTCTTATGCCTCTGAAGGGGCAAATTTTGGCATGTTTATTGGCAATTACGATATTATGCGAGAGGGTGCGCTGCGAATTCGAAAAGCGGCTCTTGATTTAGGAGTAAGTCGCATTATTGTTGGCGAGTGTGGCCATGCTTGGCGGGTTGCTTACAGTTTTTGGAATACACTAACCGGCATTGGCGGTGGGGCGACGGATGAATACGCACTCCAGCTGCAAAAGCAATTAGATCAAAGCTACCCACAGCCGCAACATATTATTGAATATACATACGGTTTAATCCAAAAAGGCCGATTAACATTCGATAAATCCAAGAATGATCATCGCACCGTTACCTTTCACGATTCGTGCAATGTGGCTCGGGGCAGTAATATGGGCGGCATTGAGTGCGGTCAATTTATACTCCCAAGAGAGGTGATTAAAGCAGCCTGTAATCACTTTGTCGATATGTCGAAAGGCACAATCAAAGCATCCACTTTTTGTTGTGGCGGTGGCGGTGGCTTATTGACCGATGACTTGCTAGAGTTGCGAGTTAAGGGGGCATTGCCTAGAATGCAAGCATTAAAGCAAAGTGAGGAGAAGGGTGGCGTCAATACTTTGGCGGCGCTGTGTGCAATTTGCAAATCGCAATTTTCAAAAGTCTTGCCGTATTACGATTTCGATCCTTTTATGGTGGTCAGTGTGCACCAACTTGTCAGTGAAGCATTGATACTTGATGGTGAGAATTCCCAGAAAGAATCAAAAGCCTTATAGTTGAGTCTCAAGGGCTGAGTAGTAATCTTTAATACCCTGAAAAATAGCATCGGCAATTTTTTGCTGCTCTCCAGAATCATTGAGTCTGGCTTCTTGGCCAGGGTTGGAAATGAAAGCTGTTTCCACCAATACAGAGGGGATGGCGGGAGACTTTAGTACAACGAAATTGGCTTTTTGCGGGACTTTCTTATGAACCGGACCTATAATGCTTATTTGCTTAAGAATAGTTGCTGCCAGTTGCTGTGATTGGATGTCTCGGTTTTTTCTAGAGAAATCAGTAAGCATAGTCTTAAGAAACTGGTCGCTATCAATTACCGTCTCTACTCCACCAAACTGGTCGACCGAGTTCTCGGATTGTTCCAGTTGTTTGGCCAGCTCACTAACTTCACCTTTCTCAGAAAGACTGTAAATGGACGCACCTTTAGCGCTTGTACTTTCAACCGCGTCAGCATGAATCGAGATAAACATTGTCGCTCTTTCACCTAAGCCAATGGTGATGCGCTCGGTAAGGGGGATGTAGTAATCGCCACTACGAGTGAGTATGGCCGTAATATCATTACTTTGATTGATGGTGTTCACCAGCTTTTGTGCGATGGCTAAATTGACGTCTTTTTCACGTGAGCCATTCTTGCCTGAGGCGCCTGGATCTTCACCGCCGTGACCAGCATCAACCAATACAACTTTGCGCTCAGGCTCATCGTCCTGCTCTATTGTGCTGTCTGCAACGGCTGTTTTCGATTGAAGATCAATCAAATCAATGACCAATCGATGATATTTGTATTTTTCGTTAGGCGTAAGGGTGTAGTGTTTAACTTCAAACACTTTGTTGGTGTAAAAAATAAGCCTTATGTCATCACCACTGCGCTTAATTTGAGTTCGTTCGATGCGCTCGTCTTCAAAAAATAAGTGAGAAAATGTTTGTGATAGTACCTCGGCATTTTCAACGCTTAGCAAAACATAATTATCTTTTGCGCTGACTTTAAAGCCAGTGTCCGCTTCCGTGTCAATGACAATTCTTGTATGGTTTGGGGCTGTCCAATAGCGAAAATCAAAAAGTGTCGTTTTTTCCTCAGCGAAGGCTGACGTCATAATAACTGATAATACGAAACCTATGAAATAGCGCATTGAATAACTTGTTTGCCGAGAGTGCTATGGCTCTGGATGTTGATTTGCCTTTCGTCGTGATCGCCTTTGAGACTGATCGAGATATCGGCTGTGGCAATCGCACCCTTACCGAGCTCTGGCCACTCGATTAGCTGAATGCTGCCTGGGCTGAGGTATTCACGAATACCAATAAAATCAAGCTCTTCAGGATCGCTGAGTCGGTAGCAATCAAAATGGTGAATGTTTGCCGATTCGTTTTGATAGCTTTCTACCAATGAATAAGTGGGGCTTTTAACGCGATCAAAGCCAAAAAATTGAATAAAACTTTGAGCAAACGTGGTTTTTCCTGTGCCCAGATCGCCAATTAAATAAATCACAAATACGTTTTGCAAAGACGAGCAGCACTTGGCCAGGCTTGTAGCTAGCGATTGTGTTTCGCTTAAGTTTTTAACGACTAAGTCCAAAGCAATAAGTATAGGTAGGTAGCAAGCACAACGAGCAGTAATACACCCTCTGGGCGACTAATATTCCCTTCTTTTTTAAACTTATAAGAAATAATAAATAACAGAACCGTCAGAGCAACCATAAATGGATAGTCTCGATTAATGACGTTTACTGGCACATCAAAAGGTAGAATAAGGCTCGGAATTGCAAGGACACCCACGGTATTAAATAAGTTGGAGCCGATGATATTGCCAACAACCATTTCGTGTTGTTTTTTCAATGCACTGCTTATAGAGACCGCTAATTCTGGAAGACTTGTGCCGAGCGCTACCACCGTCAAACCAATGAGTAAGTCAGATACGCCGAACGAGGCTGCAAGCTCGGATCCACCCCATACTACAAGTTTTGCGCTAACGAGCAGCACCACAAAAGAAACAATAAGCATCAGCCACACTTTTTTCGTTTGGCCTTGTTTAACATCAATGACAAGATTGTCAAACTCTTGATGGTCGCCTTTTTTAGAGGCAACAAAAGTGTAGGTTAAAAATACAGCCAGCAAACCCAAAAGAATTAAACCGTCCGCAACACTTAAATGACCATCCCAAATCAGGATGCCAGCAACAAGGGTGGACGCCATTAAGTAAAGCCATTCTTTTTTCAGGATGTCTTGCTTTACCTTGATAGGAAGAATGATTGCGGTAATGCCCAACACTAAGGCGATGTTAAAAATATTGGAACCAAAGGCGTTGCCAATGCTCAGTTCCGGATGACCCTCGTAAGCAGCCAATCCTGAGACCAGCATTTCTGGCGCAGAAGTGCCAAAGCCAAAAATGAGTAAGCCAATAATAAGAGGTGAAATCTTGAAAATATTGGCAATTTTAGCGCCATTATTGGTGAATTCATCAGCGCTCCAAATAAGTAATATAAAGCCTGATACAAGGGATATAATCGACTCGAACATCTTTGCTGCTTGGCGCCAAGGTGAATTGTAATGAGGTTTATTATAGAGACCTTTGTATAAATCATTTTAGATTTGACAGTGGGTTTTTCTTATTTTGCAAGGCATAATTTTTGAAACTCTACTTGTTGTCAAGTGATAAAATTTAACACAGAAAAATGGGAAAACCCCTATCCTAAAGGGCTGAGGAAAAAAATGTTAAAAGAAAACAGAAAAATTTCCATCAATAGCTAATGCTATTAAATGACAAATTTTTCTACTTTTATTATTCATTTTGTATCCCTCGGCAAATTTTGAAATGATTTATACAAAGATCTCTTACTAAAGGCATACAATATAGAATGACTAAAACAGAGTTTTTAATTGGCAGAGTAGGCCTTGAATTTGGAGATGATTTTTATCCAGATGACTTACCTGAAGACTGGTGTTTTGATCATTATTCAAGCCTGTTTAAGGCGCTTGCCCTCCCTGTTGACACCGATGAAGATTTAGATCATATCGTTGAGACCATTCACAATGACCTTGGTGATTACTTTGAGCTTGTATTGGTTGTTGAAGAGGGTGTATTAAATGACGCAGTCCGGCTAAAGCTCTTGCTTGCAAGTTTGCTGGATTATCAAGAATGCTATACCCTGTGGTGTCATGTGACGAGCCAGCCTAAACCGGCTTGTCTAAAGCTGATCGAAAGTAACAAGGTTTGTTTGCAATCTTCGACGACACTGAAAAGCGCCCTTAATCAGTGCAAGTTGTTGGGCCAGACTTTGTACTATTCAGATACGCCGGTATTGCTATTACCTGATTTAACCGAATTAGAGCGCATCTCGCAAGAAGTGCTTACGACCATGCAAGGCCTGCCAAGAGTTACGATCATCTGTGCCTCTACCGTGGGTGATAGTTTGAATCATATGCAAAGTATTTCAGCGCTGGTCAATAGCGAGTGATTTTAGTCACGCGCCCTTTGGCACAAGTCCATAAATTACAAATACTGCTCAAAAAAGCAAATCTTGATTATGTTCTTTTCCCTGCTTTTGAAGTTCAAAAGCTTATGCCAAAGATACCTAGTGAGTGCTATGACATCATCATCTTTATTAGCGTTAATGCTGTTATTTACGCGCACGAGTACTTGCCACAGTTATTGATAAAAAATCAAAAAATATTTGCCGTTGGGCCAACAACAGCCAATAAATTAATGAGTGTTGGCGTTATGGTGGACGCCTATCCAAAAGAAAACGCCTCAAGTAAAGCATTATTAGTCTTAGACGAATGTCGTTCAATTCATAACAAAAGAGTTTTGATTGTCAGAGGTCAAGGTGGTGTGGAGACATTAAAGGAGACATTAGAGCCTTCTAACCAAGTTGACTACCTTGAGGTTTATGAGCGAAAAATACTGGATGTGTGCGAACTTCACCGCCAATCTATTGAGAGCTTTATGAAAAGTGATGATGGTGTTGTTTTGGCTAACAGTAATCAAACTCTATCAAACACACTTTCTCTTGTTAAATCTATCAATCCTAATCACCTTAATCGACTCAAACAATGCTCACTTATTGTTATTAGTGAGCGGATTAAGACCTTTGCACTCACTTTGGGATTTAGTAAAGTCCACATTGCTCCAGGCCTTGGGGATAAAGAGGTTCTTAATGAGCTATTAAGTGGTACAATACGTTAAAAAGACGTGTTTTTGTTTGACATTAACACCCTCTTTCTGTAACGTGTGCCTTCCAAGGAGAGGTAGTTAAAATGATTAGATTTGGTATTTCATGGGTGGCCCGTTTATTAGGAGTAAGCGGCTTTACTATTCAACAACGCACCAGCAGTGGTTCGTTGCAAGCGCTTAATATTTCTGCTCGAGAAATACCGTCTAATCCTACCAATTTAGCTTTCAAAAACCCATATTCAGAACCCGCTTATCATTTAAAGCGCATGCAAAATACTCAAGTTAAAGTGGGCGAAGTGACTCAGAAATCAAGTGCCAGTAACGACGACGACTTTGTTTCTGTTATTGCGACTTTGAAATCTAGATTATACAAAGAAACACAAAAAAACCAACACTACATAAAAGTCTTTAATGAGTTAAACGAGCGTTTAGCAGAATTAGAGCAAGCAGCACAACCTGAAAAGCAACAAGATTTGCAAAAGCTACAAGGCTGGGTGCATTCAAAGCGCGTTCTTCATTAGAAAAGCACTTTATCCGAGTTTCTAAATCCGCTTTTTAGCGGATTTTTTTTTGGTCTTCATTTTTTCGATAACTGTTATTTATTTTTTTCATTTACAAAATTTGATTAACTTGTAAACTTTCAATTTCTCTAAGCTAGGTAGTGAGATATGGAAAATTCAGATTGGAATTGGCAGCCAGAAACACCCATAGATAACAATCCATTATTTGAATGGTTGCCTCAAATAGGCAAGATTTTCACTTGGTACAAAGCAATGTGGCTAAAGATTTCTGAAGTAACTCTTATGTTCGTTGTTGCGCTTGCTTCTTGGTTGTATTTAATGCCTACTCTTGCGCAATTTGAAGTGCCAGATGTTGGCGTTGTTGGTTTAATGTTGTTGCGAAACTTTTTGATTGCCTCTATTGTTGCAGGCGGCCTGCATCTGTTTTTTAATGCGCTAAAGAGGCAAGGCAACGAATTGCGGTACGATACCACCGAACTTGGCAATCAAAGGCGGTTTACTTTTAACTCCCAATTGCTGGATAACATGTATTGGACTCTGGTTAGTGGCGTCACTATTTGGACAGCGTACGAGGTGTTGCTTTTCTGGGGTCTTGCTAATGGTTATGCGCCGAGCTTGGGTTGGGTTGGTAATGAAATATGGTTCTGCGCGCTGTTTGGATTGATTTTTATGTGGGAATCCTTGCATTTTTATCTTGTCCACCGCCTTTTGCACTGGCCGCCACTTTATAAAACGGTGCATTCGCTTCATCATCGCAATATCAGTCCAATTTCATGGTCAGGTATTTCAATGCACCCCGTTGAACACGCGCTATATTTCAGCTCAATACTCATTCACTTTGTTGTGCCGACCCACCCAATGCATGTTTTATTTCACATGCTTGCGATGACGATTGGGGCTATTGTTGGCCATACAGGGTTTGATGGATTCTCTTTCAATAATAAAAATAGAATGGCATTGGGGCATTTTCACCATCAATTGCACCATCGCTATTTTGAGTGCAACTATGGCACAATTGAATTGCCTTGTGATGTCTGGTTTGACTCTTTTCACGATGGCACACAGGGAGCGACAGAGCGCTTGAGAGAAAAACAAAGAGAGAGGATTAGTAGCAATAAAACTTAAACAATATTCTCTACAATTGAAAGTGCCGGCTCGCTTCTGTTCATTGTGTAAAAATGAAAGTCGTTGACACCTCTTGCTTTCATTTGCTGACACATGTCACTAACAACATCCAAGCCAAACGCCCTAACGCTGTCCGTGTCGTCTTGATACATCTCCAGCCGATTTAGAATCCATGTGGGGATATCGGCATCACATACCTTAGAAAAACGCGCTAATTGCTCATAATTGGTTATCGGCATAATACCTGGTACGATAGAAATGTCAGCGCCAAGTTGTTTTGCTTCGTCGACGAAGCGGAAATAGGCGTCAATATTGTAAAAATATTGAGTAATTGCACTATCTGCACCAGCCTTAACCTTGTTGACAAAGTATTCAATGTCTGTTGCCACTGTTTTTGATTGTGGGTGCTTTTCTGGGTAGGCGGCAACGTCAATAGTAAAACGGTCACCGTACTTGTTTTTGATAAATTCAACCAATTCGCTGGCGTAATGAAACTCTCCAATATCACGAATAGCAGGAGGAATGTCGCCCCTCAACACAACCAAGCGACTAACGCCCAGTCGAGCGTATTCGTCAAGCAGCCTTGTTATTTGTTCACGATCGGAACCAACACAAGTCAGATGAGGCGCAACAGACGCATTCGTTGCATTATTTAGTTGACTAATTGTGTCAAAGGTGGCATTTTGAGCAGACCCAAGCGCGCCAAAGGTAACCGAGTAAAAATCAGGGTTTGTTGTATCAAGCTTAGCAAGGGTCTTCCCTAGGTTTTGTTTCCCTTGCTCTGTCCTTGCGGGGAAAAATTCGTAGCTGATATTCATGGTGTCAAATGATCTTTGGTGTTGATTAGGCGTTCATTATAAAGATAACATTTAATGAATAAAAATGGTATTATTTCATTAATCTATTAATATTTTTCATGATATAAATAACTAACTATGATTGAACGATCTCACCTTTCCATTCTTCGCGAAATAGAACGCAACGGCACCCTGACTGCCGCTGCAGAAAATCTGCACTTGACTCAGTCGGCCTTAACCCACGCCATCAAGAAACTTGAACGGCGCACCGCCGTTAAATTGTGGAATAAAGAAGGTCGCGCTATCCGTTTAACGCAAGCGGGAGGTTATCTTCTGTCTGTGGCAAATCGACTGCTGCCACAACTCGAACATGCTGATCAAGTGATTGAGCGTTTTGCCAGAGGGGAAAAGGGCGCAATCCGCATCGGTATGGAGTGCCATCCATGCTATCAATGGTTGTTAAAAGTGGTGACGCCATATATTGAGCGTTACCCCGAAGTTGATATTGATGTTAAGCAACAATTTCAATTTGGCGGCATGAAGGCGCTACTTAATTATGATATTGATGTTTTGGTCACACCAGATCCTGTTTATCAGCCGGGAGTGACATTTCAGCCAGTACTTGATTATCAGCAGGTTTTGGCTGTTGGTACGCAGCACACCTTGGCCAAAAAAACACAAATTGAACCAAAAGACCTCTCTAAGGAGGTGCTCTACAGCTATCCTGTCGATATTGATCGGCTGGATATATACAGTCAATTTTTAAACCCAGCACACTGTCGACCTAATGAGCATAAAAGTATTGAAGCGACCGATATTATGCTGCAACTCGTTGCCGCTGGGCGGGGTGTAGCTGCGTTACCACACTGGCTCGTGGATGAATATGCTGAGAAGATGGCTATTAAAGCAGTGCGCCTTGGGAGGGCAGGTGTAAGTAAGAGTATTTACTTGGGGGTTCGGGATGACGATCAAGGGGTTGACTATATTCAGGCGTTTATCAAGCAAGCTGAGCGGCTGGATTAGCAAGAGGTTTTTTCAGTGTCCAGAGTGGTGTATTTTATATATCACAGTCTTTCAAATAGTGAATTAACTAATAAGGTATAATTCCCCCTGGTTTTTTGTGAACAGTGAAATATAACAAAGTATGTCAAAGAGTGATTACATTGAGTTAGAGGGCGTGGTTAAAGAGAAACTGCCAAACACAACTTTTACCGTTGAGTTAGAAAACGGCCATAGTGTGCTCGCACACATCTCTGGTAAAATTCGTAAGCACTATATTCGTATTTTACCGGGCGATAAAGTAACGGTTGAAATGACTCCGTATGATTTAACCAAAGGTAGAATTACATTTAGGCATAAATAGACCTAACCTTTGCCGCTGTGGTGGAATTGGTAGACACGTCGGATTCAAAATCCGATTCCTTTACGGGAGTGACGGTTCAAGTCCGTCCAGCGGTACCACGATATTATATTAGAGACGCCTAAGGGCGTCTTTTTTATGTCTGAACTCCTTACAGAGTATGGATTTTCAGAGATAGAGGTAAGTGATCTGACACCAACCAGAATAGGCAATACCGCTTAATCTTGCGCAAACTGTGGCCTTTCCCGTGACTCTATAGAAAAATCAAATGCTATAATAAATCAGTAAAAATAGACACACTATCTACACTGGTGCGCGAAGTTTGTGCTTTAGAGATTGCTGATAATTGGCTAAGCTAGGGATTGCTCTGACATTACCGGTTACATCGCAAATAAGTTAGCGAAACGTGAGGTTATCAGGATTAAAAAAGAGACTAAGACAAAGTTAGGAATGTAATAATTCGTATTGTGAAACTTCTAGTTTGATTAATAGGCAACGACATATTATAATGTTGTCGCTATTCATGCATGTTTAAGGTTGAATTAAAACCGAAACGTGATAGGTAGCGGTACTGGTAAATTAAATTATATTTATTTTCCGTGTTAAATCAACAATATATCAAAATAGTTAAGTGCCATTTAACGGCACCATAATTTATTAGGAGAAGTGAAAATGGACAATCTCTTAGCAGATGCAATAACTTTGACCTTATTTGGCATGGGTTTTGTATTTTTATTTTTGACGTTAATGGTTGTGCTTACAAGTATGATGTCCGCACTTGTTCAAAAAATTCAGCCTAATTTAGCTAGTGCTGGAGTAGCACCAATTCAATTGGCTAATGCTCTTGATGAAGACACCAAGTCTATCATTGAGAAAGCCATCAAAATGCACACTGGAGCTTAATTTATGTCATCTAAAATAAATACTAAACCGGTAGGAATTACTGAGCTTGTCCTTAGGGATGCGCATCAATCACTTTTTGCAACGCGCATGAGAATTGATGACATGCTGCCAATTGCCGATAAGTTGGATAAGATTGGTTACTGGTCAATGGAGTCTTGGGGTGGTGCAACTTTTGATTCGTGCATTCGTTACTTGGGTGAAGATCCTTGGGATAGAATCAGAGAGATTAAAAAAGTTATGCCCAATACGCCTCAGCAAATGTTGCTTAGAGGTCAAAACTTATTAGGCTATCGTCATTACGGTGACGACGTGGTGCGTAAATTTATTGATCGCTGTGCCGATAACGGCGTTGGCGTTTTTCGTATTTTTGATGCGATGAATGATATGCGTAACTTGGAAACAGCCATCGACCAAACGCGTAAAGTTGACCAACACGCGCAAGGTACGATTTCATACACAGTGAGCCCAGTTCATACCACTGAGTTGTGGGTTGAAATGGCGAAAAAGATTGAAGACATGGGTGCTGACTCGCTCTGTATTAAGGATATGGCAGGTCTTCTGCAGCCTTACGTTGCCTTTGATCTTGTTACTAAATTAAAAGCTGCGATTGATATTCCAATCCAACTTCACGCTCATGCAACTACGGGTCTTTCAACAACCACTATTCTTAAATCAATTGAGGCGGGCATTGATCGCGTCGATACAGCGATTGGCTCAATGAGCATGACTTACGGTCACTCAGCAACAAATTCTGTGGTTTCGATTCTAGATCACGGTCCACGTAAAACCGGACTTGACTTAGAGAAATTAGAAGAGATTGATGCCTATTTTAGACCAGTGCGTGCCAAGTATGCGAAATTTGAAGGCTCTCTGAAGGGTGTTGATTCTCGTATTCTTCTTTCGCAAGTTCCTGGTGGCATGTTAACCAACATGGAAAGCCAGCTAAAAGAGCAAAACGCCATTGATAAAATGGACGAAGTGTTACTGGAAATTCCACGAGTGCGTGAAGATCTTGGTTTTATTCCGTTAGTAACCCCAACATCACAAATTGTTGGCACACAAGCGGTATTAAACATCTTAACTGGTGAGCGTTATAAGACAATTACCAAAGAGTCTATGGGTATCTTAAAAGGCGAATACGGTGCATCACCTGCGCCAGTAAACGCTGAATTACAGGCCAAGGTGCTTGCCGGTGCAGAGGCGATTACTTGTCGTCCAGCGGACAATATCGAGCCAGAGCTAGACATTCTTGAGGCACAGTTTGATGAAGTTGTTGCCGAAAAAGGTATTGAGCTGGCAGCTGCTAAAATTGACGATTTACTAACTTACGCTTTGTTCCCACAAGTGGGTATTCAGTTTTTAGAAAATCGCGACAACCCGGATTTCTTTGAGCCGGTACCACAAGCGCCAAGCGACGCACCTGCATCAGCAAAAGAAGATGGTGTTTACACAGTGTCGTTTAAAGGCAGCTCTTATGTCGTTGAGGTTTCTGCCGGCGGTGATATCACATCGATGCAACCTGCCTCAGCCCATGCAGTATCCAGCACTCCTGTAGCAGCAGCGCCTGCGGCAACTCCTGTTGGTGATGCTGAAGAAGTCAAGGCGCCACTATCGGGTAATATTTGGAAAGTGTTGGTTAGCCCTAACCAGCAAATCAACGAAGGCGATACTTTGGTTATCTTAGAGGCTATGAAAATGGAGACTGAAATAAAGGCAGCGCGCTCTGGCACGGTTGTTAATGTCAGTGTCAAAGAGGGTGACTCGGTCACTGTTGGTCAAGCTTTGTTATCACTAGCGTAGTACTATGGAGCAGTTAAACTTACTTTGGATGGGTTCAGGTTTATACCAAATGACCCCTGGTCAAGGCTTGATGATGTTGGTCGGCATCTTGCTTATTTATTTAGCAATTGTCAAAAAATTCGAACCTTTATTGCTTTTACCAATTGGGTTTGGTGCGCTTTTAAGTAACATTCCTGGTGCTGGACTAGCAGAGGGCAATGGCATTCTTCATCTTTTCTATGAGGTGGGCATTAAGTCTGGCGCATTCCCGTTAATTATTTTTATGGGCGTGGGTGCTTTGACTGATTTCGGGCCTTTGCTAGCAAATCCTAAAACCTTGTTATTGGGTGCTGCGGCGCAGTTCGGTATTTTTGCAACGCTATTAGGCGCCGTGGGATTAACCACACTTGGTGTTTTTGATTTCAGTCTTAAACAAGCCGCCGCCATTGGTATTATTGGTGGTGCTGACGGACCAACGTCGATTTATGTGGCCACCATGCTTGCACCAGAACTTCTGGGCGCTATTGCAGTCGCATCTTATTCTTATATGGCATTGGTGCCATTGATTCAACCGCCAATCATGAGGTTTTTCACTTCAGAAAAAGAGCGTCAAATTGAAATGGTGCAGCTTCGCGAAGTATCAAAAACAGAGAAAATTGTTTTTCCAATGTTGCTATTGATTGCAGTTGCCCTGCTATTGCCAGACGCAGCACCACTACTAGGAATGTTTGCCTTCGGCAACCTAATGAAAGAGTCGGGTGTGGTGGATCGTCTAAGCGATACTACGCAAAACGCTTTGATCAATATTGTTACCATCTTCCTTGGTTTGGCAGTTGGTTCAAAATTGATGGCCGAGCAATTCCTTAAGCTGGATACATTGGGTATCTTACTATTGGGTTTGGTGGCATTTGCGATTGGCACAATGTGTGGCCTGTTAATGGCAAAGCTGATGAATTTGTTTGGTAAGCATAAGGTTAATCCATTGATCGGTTCTGCGGGCGTTTCTGCTGTCCCTATGGCGGCACGTGTGTCAAATAAAGTAGGCCTTGAATCCAACCCGCATAACTTCTTGTTGATGCATGCGATGGGTCCAAATGTTGCTGGTGTTATTGGTTCTGCCATTGCTGCCGGTATCATGATTAAATTCTTGGGGTAATACTCCAGCAAAAACCCTTATGTTGACTACCTTCTTAAAGGCGAAGATTCATCGCGTAAAGGCTACGGCTTGCGAGCTTCAATATGAGGGCTCGTGCGCTATTGATGGTGTGCTTTTAGATGCGGCTGGCATTTGTGAATACGAGCATATTCACATTTACAATATCAATAATGGTAACCGTTTTACAACGTACGCCATTCGCGGCGAAGAGTGCTGGTATTATTTCGGTTAATGGCGCTGCAGCGCATAAAGTTAATGTTGGTGACTTATTGATTATTGCCGCTTACGCACAATACGAAGAAAGCGAAAAAGACACTTATGCACCAACACTTTGTTACGTTGATGGCGCGAACAATCTAACAAATATTAAATCAAAAATCGACTAGCTGCCTAGGCTATTAGTATTAGTGGATGACTCTATCGTCCTCAGTGGCGGGTTGCACTTCAAGCTCGTCAAGATTCATATCCCACTCAATTTTAGGCATAATCTGTCCAATGAGACTGGACAAGCTGTCGATAAGCCCTTGATTTAAGTTGAGCGTCACAACGACACCGTCAATACCAGTAAAGCTAAATTCGGTAACACCGTCGTTCTTGTAATTAAGACCAAAGCTTGTGATTAGTATGGCCTCATCACCTGTCAGTAGGCCTGTGTTGAACTCAAAAGATTCGTCGTTATGGCTAATAGCGCCGGTTCCTGACGGTTTATTTTTAGCCTTGTCCGAGCCCGCTTCAGCAATATATTCACTATCTAGCGCCCCGATTGCTTGTTGCAGAACCGGCCAAAAAACATGGACAAATCGCCTGGTAAAAAATAACTGGATGATTTCATCGGTGGTTGTGCCGATACGCAAAATCAGACGATCGTGTTCAGGGGAGTAGCTAAGTTCTAATTGATTGAGCTGCATATTTATTTAAGAGTTAAATTACTAAGAGTTAGGATTCTATCCATTTTATTGGCAATCGCTTGATCATGGGTCACAATCAATAGCGAAGATTTCTCTTCTTCTCTAAGTTCTAACAATAAAGACAGCGTCTCAGAGGCGCTGTATGCGTCAAGATTGCCAGTAGGCTCGTCTGCAATAAGACACGATGGTTTGGCAATCATTGCCCTGGCAATGGCCACTCTTTGGCGCTCACCGCCTGAAAGTGCACCCGGTTTGTGTTGAAGACGATGCTCAAGGCCGATTTTTATTAGTAGGTGCTCAGCACTTTGTAAGGCGTCTTTTTTGCTATCACCCCTAATAAGCAGCGGTAGGGCGACGTTATCTAGGGCGCTAAAATCTCGCAACAAGTGGTGGAACTGGTAAACAAAACCAAAGGTGTTGGCTCGCAGCTTTGTTCTTGCGTTTTCGTTCAGTGAATAGAGATTGGCGTTGTTGATCAATACTTCGCCCGAGGTTGGCGTATCAAGGCCTGCAATCAAATTGAGTAATGTAGATTTACCACAACCCGATTGACCTAAAATCGCCACAGATTCGCCAGATTGCAGCGAAAAATCAATACTATCCAACACTAGGGTTTTACTGGCATCATCACCATAAGAAAAGGCCAGAGCGCGACATTCGATTAAATTACTCATAGCGCAGCACCTCGGATATTTGCACTTTACCCGCACGTCTTGCTGGGTAGATTGCTGCGATGAGAACAAGTATGAATGCGCCAATTGTGACGCTGAAGACGTCGCTTATTATTATTTCGGATGGAAAACGGTTAATGTAGAAAACATCGGTTGGGAAAAATTGAAAACCCAAAATCGATTCAATGGTTGAGATAACCACTTCAATGTTGCTGGCCAACAGCAAGCCCAAGACGACACCGATAAAGATGCCAATTAATCCAATACTAACGGCTTGGTAGAAAAATATTTTTACAATGCGTCTAGGCGTCATGCCGATCGTTCTGAGAATGGCAATATCGGATTTTTTATCCGTTACCACCATAACCATCATCGAAACAATATTAAAGGCGGCCACCGCAATAATGAGCGAAAGGACAATCGCTATCATTTGTTTTTCAAGATTGAGTGCGCGAATAAAGTTACGCTTTTGCTGCATCCAATCGACTGCGATATAGTCATTCTTGCCAAGGGCAGACACAACTTCAGCACTGATCCTATCGGCTGCAAAAATATCATCTACTTTCAGTCGAATACCCGAGATGCGTTTATCCATGCCAAACAACTCTTGTGCATGATTTAGGTGAATAAAGGCTAAGGCGTTATTGTATTCATTCAGGCCGGCGTTAAATATGCCAACGACCTTAAAGCGTTCGGATCTTGGAATAAGCATGCCGGCATTGTTTTTACTGGGTGCAATTAGGCTGATCGAGCTGCCAATGCCCACACTCAATGAGTTTGCTAGGCCAATACCAATCAACGCTGATTTTGTCTCTGCTGAGAGTACTAATTCTCCGTATTTAATATCACCTAATAGTTTTGATGTTTCCAGCTCTAATTCACTAACAACTCCTCTAACGCTAACGCCTTGTGAGGCGCCTTTTGAAGTCATTAAGGCAAAGTCTTCAACGTAGGGTGATGAGGCAATAATATGAGGTTGTCCATTTATAGCGGTATGAAGTTGTTGCCAGTTGGCAAGCGATTGATCGTTGCCAGTAATATAGCCATGAGAAATGGCATCTAAAACGCGATTTCTAAGCTCGCCATGAAAGCCATTCATTACCGATAATACGGTTATTAGCGCCATTACCGCTAAGACGAGGCCTATCATCGAAACGCCAGAAATAAAAGAAACAAAGCCTTTTTTTCGATTGGATCGTAAATATTGGTTCGAAATATGAAATTCAACACTCATGGTGGCAATATTTTGTCATAATTCCTCTATTTAAGGTAATAAAAACTTCGAATATGTCCAGCCTGTCAAGGATTGTTGATCTAAATAAAATTCGCATTATCAACATGCTTTTGCTGCCCTTGTCTGCTGTATTTTTTATACTCAGTCGGTTAAGATTTTATTGCTATCGATTGGGCGTGTTTAAAGTGTACCAATCGAAAATTCCACTGATTGTGGTGGGTAATATTACTGCTGGCGGTAGTGGTAAAACACCTATTGTAATCGCCCTTTGTCATTATTTTGAGCAACAAGGCAAGCGAGTCGGGGTTGTTTCCAGGGGGTATGGTGGGAAGTACAATCAAGATGTACTGCTTGTAACAGATTCTGTTGAACCACTAGAGTGTGGGGACGAGCCAGCACTTATTGCCAGTGAGACCGAGGCCAAAGTTGTGGTGGCAAAAGAGCGCTCGCTTGCTGTGCAATATATAATCGAGCATGATTTGGCGGATGTTATTATTAGTGATGATGGTTTGCAACATTACGCCATGGGTCGGCATATTGAAATAGCCGTTGTTGATAGCGTTGACGGTTTTGGTAACGGCCTCCTTCTTCCTGCAGGACCCCTTAGAGAGTGCACTTCTCGATTGTCGTCGATTGATATTATTATTAATAATGGTGGCGATGCTGAGATTTCGAGCCATTTGGTGGCAAAGCAATTTGTCAATGTTGTTACCGGTGAAGTGGGGTCGTTAAACAGTTTCGACTCGACACGTTGTTACGCCGTTGCTGGTATTGCCAAACCCGATCGATTTTTCTCCATTCTAGAGACTTTAAAAATTGATGTTGTGCAAAAGCCTTTTTCCGACCACCATCCATTTTCCGACAAGGATTTGAGCTTTGAGGAAGAGTATCCGATCTTAATGACTTCTAAGGATTGTGTAAAATGTAGGTCTTTTGCGACCAGTCAGATGTGGTATTTGGCGGTCAATGCCGAGTTAAACGACGGTTTTTATCGGCAATTGGAGTCTAAATTATGATCGATAAAAATTTACTGCAGATGTTGGTTTGCCCACAATGCAATGGCCCGTTGGAGCAAGTCGGCGATGAACTTATTTGCGAAAAAAGCCAATTGGCTTACCCAATCCAAGACGGCATCCCCGTTCTTCTTGTCGAAGAGGCTCGGGAGCTGCAGCCAAAGCCATAATGGACTTTTCCGTTATCATTCCTGCCAGATATGCTTCCGCTCGTTTGCCGGGAAAGCCACTCAAAAATATTCACGGAAAAACGCTAATTGAGCACACTTATTCAAACGCAATATTGAGCGCGGCAAAGCGCGTTATTATTGCCACAGATGATGAAAGGATAAGCGATGTGGCTAAAGCTTTTGGCGCTGAAGTGTGCTTGACAAGCAACAGTCATATTTCGGGTACTTCTAGGATTGCTGAAGCGGTGGAAATACTTGGTTTTGCAAATGATGAGATTATCGTTAATGTGCAAGGCGATGAGCCTATGTTAAGCCCTGCAGTGATTGATCAAGTGGCAATAAATCTTGATAAAAGCAAGATGGATATGGCTACATTGTGCGAGCAGATAGAGACAGAAGACCTCTACTTTGATCCAAATTGCGTCAAAGTTGTATATAATATGCGCGGCAAAGCGATGTACTTCTCAAGGTCACCGATTCCTGCGTTTCGAAACGCACAAGAATTGGACTTAGGGCTTTGTTTTCGCCATATTGGTATTTATGCGTATCGAGCTGGTTTTCTAAGCCAATATGCACAGTTGAGTAGTTCGCGCCTTGAAGGGGCGGAAAAACTAGAACAACTTACAATTTTGAACGAGGGTTTTGACATTCACGTCGCCCCAACTTGCGGCCCGACGGGCTTCGGCGTTGACACACAACACGATTTAGATAAAGTTATAAAGGAACTGAAAAATGGATAACATCATTGATGGCAAAAAAATCGCCAAAGATTTAAGAGGTAAAATTGCTGAAGAGGTAAAAACATTAGATCGCCCACCTGGTTTGGCTGTTATCTTAGTTGGTGAAGACCCTGCGTCTCGGGTTTATGTACGCAATAAAGAATTGGCGTGTATTGAAGCTGGCTTCTACTCAGATAAAATCAAAAAATCAGAAAATATCACAGAAGAAGAGCTGTTGGATGAGGTTGATCGTCTGAATGACAATCCTAATATTGATGGTATTTTGGTGCAATTGCCATTACCAAAGCATATTGACTCTAACAAAGTTTTGGAGCGCATTTCTCCCCTGAAAGATGTGGATGGTTTTTGCAGTGAAAATATTGGCAAACTGATGCAGAACAAGCCTTATTTACGTCCTTGCACACCTCAAGGTGTGATGACTATGTTGGCATCAGCGGGTGTTGATGTGATGGGTAAAGACTGTGTGGTAATTGGTGCGTCAAATATTGTTGGTCGCCCGATGGCTATGGAATTGTTAAACGCACGAGGCACGGTCACTATTTGTAACTCTAAAACAAAAGACGTGGCAGCCAAAGTTAGACAAGCTGATATTGTTGTCGCGGGCGTAGGTATTCCGAAGTTTGTTAAAGGCGACTGGGTGAAAGACGGCGCAATCGTGATCGATGTTGGTATTAATAGACTTGACGACGGTACATTGTGTGGTGATGTTGACTTTGATGCAATTAAAGACAAAGCAGCTGGCATTACCCCAGTTCCGGGTGGCGTTGGTCCAATGACGATTGCAACTTTGCTTGAAAACACATTAGTGGCTTATAAAGCAAAACTATGAGATTGGTGCTTAAAGCATTACGTGAAGGGCTGGGCCGATTAATCATTTTGGTTGATTGGATTTTTAGTCCTTCTAAGCAAAAACGCACCGACGATATTCAAGCCGATGTCAATCAAAAAACAGCAACGTTAAAGCTTTATCAGTTTTATGCTTGTCCGTTTTGCATTAAAACGCGTCGTGCTATTAAGCGCCTAAATCTTAAGATCGAAACTCGCAACGCACAAGCCGGCGAATTTAGAGAAGAACTGGGGTTAATGGGCGGCAAGATTAAAGTGCCTTGTTTAAAAATTGAAGGCGAAGATGAGGCATCTTGGGTCTATGAATCCGATGCTATTATCAATTATCTAGAGAAGCGCTTCGCTTAATCAATAATTTTTTGCTGACATGCTCTACGTACAAGGCGGCAATAAGCATCAAAAAAAACTCTCACAGCAATTATTCAATTTTTGCTGTGGGGATTTATTTCCAAATATAACCAAACCCATTATTGATCTGAACATCCATCCCATTGAGGATGCCATGGCGTGGACAGATTATGAGGGTGATGGGAAGTTCTTTATTGAAATAGAGTCCAGTCTAGCAGAGCGTCAATTTATCATAACTTTTTGTCACGAAATGATCCATGTCTGTCAGTTTTTAGCGGGTGTTGAAGTGAGTGAGGTGGCCGCCTATCAACACGAACAAGATTTAGCTGATCGGTTTGCGCAGAGCTTAACTGCTAAGGCATAAACGCTTCAAGCGCAGCCAATGTGGTGTTGAGCTCGTAAAGTGTATTGGCAGTAATAGTGATATGCCCTAATTTGCGACCCTTGCGCTCCGTTTTTCCGTACAAATGAGGGTGAGCATTGCTTAGCTCAAGTACTTTATCAACCGGGCCGTGTTTGCCAATAATATTAATCATTGCGCAGTATTGCTGCAGACAAGTTGTCTCACCCAAGGGCGAGCCGGTGATCGCGCGAACGTGGTTTTCGAACTGAGAGGTGCGAGCACCTTCAATGCTCCAATGGCCAGAATTATGCACTCGTGGTGCCATTTCGTTAGCAACAAGGCCATTGTTTGTTTCAAACAGCTCAATCGTTAACACGCCGACATGACCCATCTCATCTAGCAGTGTTTGCATGTAATACTCGGCTTGTTCTTGTGTCTTGGCGCTAATATTTTCAGCCGGTGCAATCGTCAGTCGCAAAATGCCGTTGTGATGTGTGTTCTCTACTAGGGGGTAGTATTTGTGGCTGTTATCAATGCCGCGAACCGCAATTAAAGACAACTCTCGTTTGAAGTTAACGAAGCCTTCAAGAATAGCTTCAACGCCATTCATGCTTTGCCATGCACTTTCTAGCTGGTCGTTGCTACGAATAACAAATTGACCTTTGCCGTCGTAGCCCTCGGTTGCTGTTTTTAGGATTGCCGGTAAGCCGACTTTATTAACCGCTTGCTCTAATTCTGTCAAAGAGTTAACCATTTGATAGGGCGCGCAAGGGATGTCTAGCTTATCGAAAATTGCCTTTTCTCGGCCACGATGCTGTGTTGTAAATAGCGATTTTGCGCCAGGATATACCGGTGTTTTTTTGCTTATCGCCTTAACAACTTCGACATCGGTATTTTCACTTTCGTAAGTGATGACCTCAGAGGTGTTGGTAAGTTGTTTGGTGGCACCTTGCTTATCATCGTTGATAAAAGCCTTGCCGAGCAGCACTGAGGGCTCGTTTTCTGAATTGGCAGTAAAAGCCATTTGATGGCCGAGTGGGTAGGCTGCAATAGCAAGCATTCTGCCGAGTTGGCCAGCACCTAGAACACCAATTTTCATAAGCTAGTCTTGAGGGTTTGGGTTATCCAGAACATTTTGTGTCTGCTCTGAGCGAAATTTTGATACTTTTGCGCGAATCTCTGTATTGTGGTTGCCTACAATCTGTGCAGCAAGAATGCCAGCATTTTTAGCACCTGCATCGCCAATAGCAAGGGTGCCAACTGGAATACCGCCGGGCATTTGCACAATAGAAAGTAGTGAGTCTTTGCCACTAAGGGCGCGTGATTGGACGGGTACACCGAGTACGGGAACAATAGTCTTAGCAGCAACCATGCCAGGCAAATGTGCCGAACCGCCGGCGCCAGCAATAATGACCTCTAGGCCACGTTCTTCAGCGCTCTGTGCGTATTCAAACATAAGGTCTGGTGTGCGGTGAGCCGAAACAACTTTAACTTCGTAAGGGACGCAAAATTCCTCGAGCATGTCAACGGCATGTTTCATTGTTGGCCAATCAGACTTTGACCCCATAATAACACCTACTAATGCACTCATTTAATACCCTCAAAGCAATGAAGTCTTAAATTATACCGAAACAATTTTTTTTGTCAGTCCTCTGGCAATGTAAAGCTTTTTTCTAGAAAAGGTAAATGCCCTGTACGCAGCAATTTTGTTTGCGTGCCGTGAGCTTGATACCAAGGCTCGATTGAACGAGGTACAAGCATATCAAGCTCACCTAAAATGACCGATTTTGGTACTTTGATTGCTTTAAAAACTTCTTGAAGGTCGGTATTAAGCAAGATGCTCAGACCTTGAGTCATGGCGTTGGAGGATGGCGGGTATTTTTCAATACCAGTAAAAAGCGTTTTCATTAGGCTTTTGTCTTTGCTTTGTAGGCTTACGAAACGGCGCAAGGTCTTGCTATAATTTTTCTTTAAATCTTGTGCAAAGCGACTAAATACTTCGGATTCCATGCCGTACTGCCAGTCCTTGTGATTGGTTAGACTGGGCGACGCACCAACAAGAACCAAGCGCTGGATTGCAGTCATACTGGCAATTTTTATTGATAAGAGACCACCTAGGGACGAACCTAAAAGAATAGAGTTTTTCGGTAATATATTTATGATGGTGTTGCACCACTCATCGATACCGCCATCGACATCATCACTGCGCCCGTGACCAGGGAGGTCAATGACAGTAATGCGGTATTCACTTTTGTATCGAGCCACAAGGGTTTCGAAAATATCACTACTAAATCCCCAGCCATGCAACAGCACGAGGTCCAGCCCTTGACCGACAGTTTTATGCCATAACATCGGCTACCTTAGTGAGAAGTGATTCGATCTGTTCAAAGCGATGATTTGCGCAAAGGGTAAAACGCAGTCTCGCTGTGTTAGGTGGTACCGTTGGTGGTCGAATAGCGCTGACATAAAACCCCATTTCGAGCAGCTTTTTACTGAGTTCAAGCGCTTTGTCGCTTTCACCAATAATCATTGGCTGAATGGCACTATCGGAATTCTCGAAATTAAGATCGAGTAATTTTGCAAAATTTCGGAAATAATCGATATTTGCTAATAATTTAGCCTTTTGTTCGCCTGATTTAATCAATTCCAAACTTTTGAGTGTGGCACAACACAAACTAGGTGAAATCGCCGTTGTATAGACATAAGGGCGTGATTTTTGCACCAAATAATCGATAAAATCGTCATTTCCTGCAACAAAAGCACCCATTGTGCCCGCTGCTTTGCCCAAAGTGGCCATGTAGATGGAGTTTTTAGGGATATTGGCTTCAAAAACGCCAAATCCGTGCGCGTCGTCTTGCATCAATAGAGCGTTGGAAAAATTTGCGATTTTTTCGATTTCATCGATATTGGCACAATCGCCATCCATGCTAAAGACGTTATCGGTAACAATCAGCCCTTGACCCGTTTGTTTCTCACTTTTGGATGTGAGAGAGGCGAGGTCATTGTGCAGATACCGCCTAAGAGGTAGATCAATTAATTGATTGGCGTCTATTAATGAGGCGTGATTTAGTTTGTCTTGTAAGACCCAGTCAACATCGTCTCTCAGCGCCGAAAAAACACCCAGATTGGCACTATAGCCTGACGAGAAGAGTAAGGCGCGTTGTTGTCCTGTGTAATCGGCTAAAGCCTCTTCTAGGGCTTGGTGTGCTTTTGAGTGGCCACTGATCAGATGTGAGGCGCCAGAACCAACACCGTATTGTTTAACTCCCTGAATTAAGGCCTCTTTCACTTGCTCGTTATTGGCAAGAGAAAGGTAGTCGTTCGAACAAAAATTGATGATTTTTTTACCATCGAAAAGCATCTCAACGCCTTGGGCGTTTTCGCTAATTTTGCGTGAGCGTAATAAATGCTTATCCTCGAGTGCGTTAATTTGATCATGGAAATTCATAACTCTATTTTAAAGAACTTTATTGCGTAGTTATAATGGTGGTGAATAATTAATCGGTAAATCGCAATGATGGCTAATTCAGTACGTTATTACTTCGCTTACGGCTCCAATTTATCGAAAGAACAAATGTTCGCTAGATGCCCTGATTCTGAGTATTTAACATCTGGCGTGCTTGCAGACTATTGTTGGTTTATCAATGAACGAGGTTATGCCAATATTAGGCCGTCAGAAGGCGACTTTGTTTTGGGCGAAATATTTTCTTTGAGTGAAAAAGACGTCGAGTTATTAGACGTTTACGAGAGCGTGCCAGAGGGTATGTATCACCATGAGGTGCATGATATTCAAGCGCAAGATAGTAGTTGCGATTGTTTGGTGTATGTTGATCTTAATCAAGTGTTGGGCGAGCCACAATTTGAATATATTAAGCGAATCAACCGGGGCGTTCAAAGTGCTAGCTTGCCAATGGATTATGTCAATAAATACATTCGACCTTTTATTCCAAGTTCTTCTGATGTCTAAGTGGTCAATCGAGAGGTAAAGTAATGAGTATAAAAGAGGATAAAGACACAAGATACTTTATTGAAATAGAAATAGAAACGCAAAAGGTTGTTTTTTCGGGATACGATCATAAGCTTTCCCCAAGGCTGGATAGAGGGAGACAAAATAACCCCAAAATACACCGATTACTTTTAAGCAGAGGTTAATACAATAGGTACGTTGACCGGTGTCTGGGCGAATCAAAAGATTATTAGTTATTTAAAAAGGAGTTGTAACGATGTCACAATACGTTATTGTTTATACGGGTGGGTTTGATGGTGATCAAGTGTCCACACCTGAAGATACCAAAGAGCACCAAACAAAATATATGGCTTGGCTGGAAGGGCTTGGCGATGCGGCCGTTAGCCCTATGAATCCTTTGCTTAGCACAAGTACAATCAGTCCAGATGGGTCAGTAAATGAGGGTAGTAAAATGTCAATGTCTGGCTTTACAATCATTGAGGCCGATTCTTTGGATGACGTCCTTTCTATGGCAAAAAAATGCCCATTTCTGGAGGTGGGCGGCTCTCTCGAAGTCTCTGAACTTATGCGGATGCGCGGCTAGGCGATTAGTGCTTACGTTTGTTTTTGCTCGGCCAGTAGCTCGTCGGCTATATTTTCAAGGTTATCCAATTCCGTTTCGAGTTCATTTTGCTTAGATGCTAAGTAATCTCTAATTTGACTCTTCCTAAGAAATAAAAAGAAGGTTTTGAAATCTTCAAGGGCACGCAGATATTTTTCGCGCATTTGCAGCTCTACAACTGTACTAATAATCAAACTGATTAAATAAGTCATTGCCCAGTTTGATCCTAAGAGGTAGTTGACAATTGCAATTTGTGTGACCCAAAAAAGCGGAAACAACACCATGCCAGCTAGAATTTTGTAGGTGTCGTACTGATCGAGTGTTTTGGCAAAAAATAAAAATGTTTTGCCAGTCAGTTGGTATGGAATGAAATTGTTTAGTTTTCCCCAGAGCGAGACGGGTAATGAGATCAAGACCTTAAATAGAGTACGAAGGATGTACATGAGAAGCACACCGGGCTGATACTTGATTGAAAGATGGTAGTCTTTGATGCCGCAGCATAGGCAAAGTTTGTCGTAAAGGCGCAGGTGGTTGATTAAGGTTTTGACGCGTTCTGGCTCATGCTCTAACAGCATTCTTTGTGCTTTAATAATGTACTTTAGTGCGTCAAATTGTTCTGACAGATCAAGGTTTTCATCACGCCCATGGCGCTGAGCATAAAAACGCTCCACTCTTGTTAAAATTTGTAATTCTTCCCATGAGTTGGGATTAAGGGTGATCTTAATAATTCCTAGCTTGACACGCTCTGTTATTGCCTGAACCGACTGTCGATCATCACCATTTTCTTCATCACCTATGATAACTGGCTCACCAAACTGCACCAGTAGATCGCCACGAAAAAACCCTTTGTGACTAAATGTTAAGCCGACTGGTACTAATACAGGAGATTTTCCATTGAGTTTTTTTGCACCAAGCGCAATGCGTGCGGCGCCAGTATTCACCTTGCGCATCGTAGGATCTGAATGACTTACCCCTTCAGGGAAAATCATAATCGTCTTGCCTTCGCCAAGTTTTTCGTAACATTTAACAAACGAATCCACGTTTTTTGCCATTTTATTGCCGGGATCTTGAGCTCTGTAAATGGGTACAGCGTCAAGCAATTTAAGCATTGTTTTGAGCAGTGGCATTTTGAATAGCCCGCTGCGTGCGAGTGGGTGTATTTGTTTACTGGTTGCGGCTTGTATAACAATAGGATCAACAAGAGCGTTGGCATGGTTGGCGCAAAAAATAATTCCGACGCCGTCCGGGATTTTTTCATGACCGGTTACCTCGAAATTACTATAAAAAGTTTTAATCACAAATCGACAAGTCCCTTGCCAAAAAGCCACAAACCAGGCTCTAGATTGAGGTGATGAATTGGAGACTTTATTCTTTCTGAGAGTAGTCATTAGGTTGTGCCAAGTATGAGCATTGAATTATTATATCTCGAAAACTTATTGGCATACGGCATACGGCATACGGCATACTGTCGAATAAATCTCAAATTGATACATTGTTGACTCGTAAAAAACGATAAGATAGATATTATTTGAATAATGGCTGGGTATGAATGGCGTTTGACGAAGGCACCGCTGAACGTTTGAGGGATATATTTGAGGTCATTCCTTTCTCAAGCGAAAAGAAAATGTTTGGTAGTCTGTGCTTTATGGTGCATGGTCATATGACTTGCGGTGTGATAAATGACCAGCTTATGGTTCGTATTGGCAAGGATCAATACCAAGAGGTCTTAAAAAAACCTTTCGTGAAAGAGATGGATTTCACGGGCAAAGCACTGACTGGATTTGTCTATGTTGAGCCAGATGGCTTTGAATCCTATGAGGGGCTGGCATACTGGACAAACTTGAGTGTCGAATATGTTTTAACACTTCCAGCCAAATAGAATTGTTAGTAAATATGCTGAAAAACTACACACCTCTTAAATATGCTATTGTTTTCCTAGTGCTCAGTATTGGCTGTGTTTTAGTCTATAACGCAGCAGGCTCTAATGTAGGTAGCGAGGGTGTTTTGCAAGAGAAGTTTGGCTTTATTCCTCTTGGCTGGCTGTTCTTTTTTATTGGCAGTGGATTTGCTATATATTTCTTAATTGGAATGCTTTGTAAGCGGCGATAAATGCGTTTTTAAGCCGAGGGGGTGCAGAAGCGTAAGTTTTTTCATCATTCTTCCCGCAAGAAAAGATTCACGACCGGTTTTGATTGTATGTTGCATGGTGTTCGCCAGAGGCGTTTTTGACCCCCGGGGTGGCGGGGCCAGTAATACACCTGTTTTTTTCAATAACATCAGCAGGCTTGGATATTGTCACGAATTACCGCAACTAAATAATTAAATTTTTCTTTCTTTGTGTATTTCGCCCCATAAATAAAGCGTTTTTAATATCGGTTTTAGACTTTGTCCATAAGGTGTCAGCGAGTATTCAACTTTTGGAGGCACAACCGGATAAACCTCTCTATGAACTATGCCATCCTTTTCCAACTCTCTAAGCTTTTGAATTAACATCTTTTGTGTGGTCCTTGGGAGTAGCTTTTGTAATTCATTAAATCTTTTTGTTTCTGATAATAAATACCATAGTATTAATATTTTCCATTTTCCTGCTAAGACATCAATGGAGGTTTCAACCGGACATTTCTCAAATGCTGTATTCATGCTTTTATCCATGTTTTTCCTGTTTATATTTGAAGCCGTAATAGTTTCAAAAAGTATAGTACCTTACTAATAAGTAAGTTCTTACAATGATACATCATCTAAGCTAAAATATAATATTTAAAACTCGAGACGAAAAATATGAAAGCTTTTGTAGTGGAAAAAATCGAAGATAATAAATTTACAACAAGTGTTAAAGAAATTGAAAAACCTGTTTTGGCGGAGCGTCAAGTTTTAATTAAAACTTCTTATTCATCGTTAAATTATAAAGATGCTTTAAGTGCAATAGGAAATCCGGGTGTGACAAGAGTTTTTCCACATGTAACAGGTATTGACGTCAGTGGCATTGTTGCTGAATCCAGATCAGATGCATTTCATCCGGGCGATCAAGTTTTCATGACTGGTTATGATTTAGGGATGAATACAAATGGTGGTCATAGTGAATTTGTAATAGTTCCAGAGATCTGGCTAATCAAGAAGCCAAATAATATCTCATTAAGGGAATTAATGATTTATGGAACTGCTGGTTTAACAGCTGCTTTAAGTATCAATGAGCTTTTAAATAATGGTATTACAAGTGGCGAAGTGCTAGTTACAGGTGCTACCGGTGGCGTTGGCAGTATTTCTGTAGCAATTTTATCCAAACTTGGGTTTGATGTAATTGCACTTTCTGGGAAGGAGCAACAAGTGGATTACTTAAAAACTCTTGGCGCTCAAGAAGTTATCCTGAGAAAAGAGTTTGATGTGGAAAATAAAAGACCAATGGGCAAAGAAAGATTTTCAGGAGTTGTTGATACGGTTGGTGGAAATATACTGGCTGAAGCCTTAAAACAGGTAAAGTATGATGGGGTTGTTACGTGTTGTGGATTAGTGGCCTCAATTTCACTTAATACCAATGTATTCCCTTTTATTTTGAGAGGTGTAAGGTTGATTGGAATTGATTCAGTTGAGGCTTCGTTAGATAAAAAAACGCAGGCCTGGGAAAAAATTGCCAATGAGTTTAAGATTGACACCCTGAATAAATTAGTGGATGAAATATCGCTTGATGAAATTCAACAGGCTTATCAAAAAATACTGCAAGCAAAAGCAGTGGGGAGATACTTGGTCAAGCTTTAATAATATTGAGTGTGATGCACGCACCCGGGTCCAGATCAAGACTTGTTGCGGTCTCGCTAGATTATGTTTTCCAACGGTGAGGAGGCAGAGGCGTAAGCTTTTTTCATCATCCTGCCAGCGAGGAAAGATTCACGGCCAGCTTTTACAGCGTGCTGCATAGCGCTTGCCATTAACAAAGGGTCATCTGCATTGGCAATGGCGGAGTTCATCAAAACACCGTCACAACCGAGCTCCATCGCCTTTGCCGCATCACTTGCACAACCAATGCCGGCATCAACCAATACGGGAACGCTGGCCTGATCTTTGATCAGCTTAATATTGTAAGGGTTAGCTATACCTTGACCTGAGCCAATTAAGGATGCAAGTGGCATAATAGCACAACAGCCAATCTCTTCCAGTTCTCTGGCAACGATTGGATCGTCTGAGGTGTAGACCATTACATCGAAACCGTCTTTGATTAGTGTTTTGGCAGCATCAAGCGTCTCAACGATATTAGGATAAAGTGTTTTTTCATCGCCCAAGACTTCCAGCTTTACTAGATTGTGACCATCCAATAATTCTCGTGCAAGCATGCAAGTGCGTACGGCATCTTTGGCATTATAACAGCCTGCTGTATTTGGCAGAATGGTGTATTTTTCAGGCGAAATAACATCGAGTAAACTTTCTTCATTGGCATTTTGACCAATATTGGTTCGTCTGATGGCAACCGTAATAATCTCGGCACCTGATGCTTCGGTCGCTAAACGAGTTTCTTCTAAATCTTTGTATTTTCCCGAACCAACTAATAGTCTCGAGTGAAAGGTGCGGCCGGCAATAACGAAAGGGGTGTCTGTTCTCATAGGGCTAATAAGATACCATGTGTGTGGATTAACTAACTCCTAATCTGAAAACAATCCCCATGTCGGGTTCGAATGTTACTGTAAGTAATAAAAAACCTACATTAAGTGGGTTAAATTTATGGCGGAGAGAGAGGGATTCGAACCCTCGATAGGAGATAAATCCTATACACCCTTAGCAGGGGCGCGCCTTCAGCCACTCGGCCATCTCTCCAAAGAAAACGTATTATACTGTATTTATTTCTCTTAAGTTATTTGTGTAATAGAGGAAAATTGTAACATCAATTAAGCAATTAAATCTGGCAGAATCCAGCGATAAATACCAATCAAATCAATGGTCATAAATACCAAGTTAAGCAGAGCTAGAGCTCTATCCTTATTCTTAATCCCCTGAATTAACCAGCAGCAAGAAGAAATCAAAAAAACCAAAAAAGCGTACTTAGAATACGATGTATTCAGTGCAATAGTAATACCACCCGTTACACCGGTGACGGTGCCGATCCAGCCAAACATTATTCTACGATCTCGAAGTCGTGAGTGACACTTGCTGTTTTAGCCATCATAATCGAGGCCGAGCAATACTTGTCAGCAGAAAGACTGATTGCCTTTCCAACCTTTGTTGGATTGAGGTCTGAGCCTTTAACAACAAAATGAATATGAATATTGGTAAAAACCTTAGGGTGATCGTCGGCGCGTTCAGCACTCACTTCAGCAACACAGTCGTCAATATTTTCACGCATCTTTTTCAGCGTGCTCACCACATCAACCGTGGTGCAGCCAGCCATACCGATAAGCAACATTTCCATAGGTCTAACGCCCATGTTGTTGCCGCCAACATCCGGTGGGCCGTCCATTACCACAGCGTGACCACTGCCAGATTCGCCGACCATCATCATGCCGTCGATCCATTTAACTTTAACGTTCATAGAAAAACTCCTTTAACTGTTGTCCTGGACTTTCGTGCCGCATAAATGCCTCACCTACCAGGAAACCATAAACATTGTTCTCATGCATTAAATCAACGTCGTCCCTAGATAAAATACCAGATTCGGTAATCACCAATGTGTCATCACTAATTTCACTGAGTAAATCAATTGTTGTTTGCAGTGAGACTTCAAAAGTACGAAGATTGCGATTATTAATACCAACCATTGGTAAGTCCAGTGTGAGGGCTCGTTTTAATTCTGTTAAATCATGAACTTCTACCAGCACGTCCATGCCGAGCGATGTCGCCAAATCATAAAGTGTTAGAAGTTCGTTATCGCTAAGGCAAGAGACGATTAGCAAAATGCAGTCCGCATTCATTGCGCGTGCCTCATAAATTTGATAAGGTCTTACGATAAAATCCTTACGAATCACCGGCAATGATACAGCCGCTCGTGCTCTGATTAAGTACTGAGGATCACCCTGAAAGAAATCTCTATCGGTCAAAATAGAAAGACAACAAGCGCCGCCTTGCTCGTAGCTTTCGGCGATTTCTACTGGATTAAAATTCTCACGCAAAACGCCCTTGCTTGGTGAGGCTTTTTTAATCTCGGCGATAACCGCACTTTCGCCGCGCTCGGCTTTCGCTGCCAAAGCATTGTAAAAGCCCCTTGGTTTGTCGCCAAATTTGGCAAGCTCTATCATTCGCTCTACTGAGACGCGTCGGATAGACTCTTCAATTTCTTCGTGCTTGCGCTTGAGGATTCGCTTGAGTATGTCTGGCGTTTGGGTTGTCATGGTCTTGAGACTTTTGTAAAAGTAAATAACAAAAGCTATTTTAAACGAAACCAAGTTGCATTCAAGCTGAGTTAAGCAGTGCTTCAGCTCTGTTGTTACGAAACTTGTACTGTTGGTATAATCTGTCTTTATATTAAAGACCTAAGCATTAAGGGTGAATCTACTAAACTTCCAAGCCGCCATCGACCAGCCCTTTTTCCTCATTGCGGGTCCTTGTGTTATTGAGTCTGAATCACTGGCAATGGAAACAGCTGCATACTTAGCGCAAGTTACCGCCGATCTGGGTATTAACTTTATCTATAAGTCTTCTTTTGATAAAGCCAACAGAACGAGTGCCGACAGTTTTCGAGGCTTAGGAATAGCCGAAGGCTTGAGAATACTGGACAAAGTAAAGAGTGAAATAGGTGTGCCAGTGCTTACCGATGTCCATGAAGATACGCCTCTTGACGAAGTTGCGTCGGTGGTGGATGTTTTGCAAACCCCTGCTTTTTTGGTGCGCCAAACCAATTTTATTCAAAATGTTTGTAAGCAAGGTCTGCCGGTCAATATTAAAAAAGGCCAGTTTCAAGCGCCTTGGGATATGAACAACGTAGTTGATAAAGCTAAAGTAACAGGCAACCAACAAATTATGGTGTGTGATCGAGGCACTTCATTTGGCTACAATACACTTGTCTCAGATATGCGGGGTTTGGCTAGTATGCGTTCAACCGGATGCCCAGTGGTATATGATGCCACACATTCAGTGCAGCAGCCGGGTGGACAGGGCGCAACTTCAGGTGGACAAAGAGAAATGGTGCCCGTATTGGCAAGAGCGGCAGTTGCTGTGGGAGTCTCGGGCTTGTTTATGGAGGCGCACCCAGACCCTGACAACGCTAAGAGTGATGGGCCAAATTCGATGCCAATTGGCAGAATGGCTGAGCTGCTTAAAACATTGCAGGATATCGATGCTGCGGTAAAAAATAATGGTTTTTTAGAGGATGGGTTAAATGACTAGAATTGCAATTTCCGGTGCCAATGGTCGCATGGGTCAAACTTTGGCTGAAGCGGCAGGACTGAATTCGAATATTGAAATTGGCTGCACACTAGATTTGGGCGATAATCTTGAAGAAATGCTTGATAGCTTTGATGTTTTGATTGACTTTACGCGTCCGGAGGCAACCCTTGAGTATTTGGCTGTTTGTCAAAGAGCCGGAAAAGGCATGGTGATTGGCACAACAGGGTTTAGTGATAAAGAGCTGCTGCTTATTGAAAATGCAGCAAATGATATCGCTATTGTTTTTGCACCGAACATGAGTGTTGGCGTTAATTTAACGCTTAAGCTGCTAGATACAGCCGCAAAAGTTTTTGGCGATGATGCAGATATTGAAATCATTGAGACACACCATCGTTATAAAGTGGACGCACCATCTGGCACTGCGTTGAAGATGGGCGAAGTGGTGGCCAATGCATTGGGCAGGGACTTGAGTGCTTGCGCGGTTTATGGTCGTGAGGGTATCGAAGAGCCGCGCAACCGACAAACCATCGGTTTTTCAACGATTAGAGGTGGTGATGTTGTGGGTGATCATACGGTGAGTTTTTTTATGGAAGGCGAGCGTGTTGAAATAACGCACAAAGCTTCTTCAAGAATGACGTTTGC
>Ga0207990_1000061_pt1 | contig 58906 bp, 51 predicted proteins | sample ETNtaG_8_FD_185780 | JGI IMG/M metagenome (GOLD analysis project Ga0207990, IMG submission 185780) | Marine microbial and viral communities from oxygen minimum zone, Eastern Pacific Ocean - ETNP201406SV75 (SPAdes) (version 2) | ecosystem: Environmental > Aquatic > Marine > Oceanic ...
CTCACTTGGTTTTTCTTCGCTGCATCAGGTGCCGTGGCATAGAAGTTCCGGTGATAAGCTAGGAATTCTTTACGCAGGGCCACCAGGCCATCTAAGGTACCGAGTGTAGATATATAGTGATTGCGAATTGTAAAGGCATATACAAGACGCCCCTGGTTAGTTTCTGATTCCAGTGCCCGTGAAGAGGCCTGTTCAAACAGGATCCCAACTGATCCATGGATATCTCCAAAAGTGGACCCTTTTCCATAGTAGAAATCATCATAGGATTGTTGTGAATAATACATCGATTGGATACTATCCAACCGTTTGGCGTGGAAGGGGATGAGTTTATTGGCCAATTTGATGCTGCCTTTTGGCGTGTTGGGATTATACCGACTGGGAATCCCGGGTTGAAAGAAGAAAGTGGAATTGCTACCCATCTCATGGGCATCCAGTAAGAATTGTGGACGCCAATGGTGAAATAATTTGATACGACCATTAGATTCAGGTTGGGTTACAGGCATCCAGTCCCGGTTCATATCAAATAGATAATGGTTGGTGCGACCTCGTGGCCATGGTTGGTTGTGTTCCCGGTCCTGGGTATCGCTGGTGGGGACTCTGCCGCGATTGCCGTTAACCCAATTAACAAATCTGTCACGGCCATCAGGGTTAAACATGGGATCAATGATTAATACGGTATTTTTTAATATATCATCAATCTGTTTCCCGGACCCAGCCGCGAGATGATATAACAGCAGTAAAGATGCTTCGGTGCCACTGGCTTCATCTCCATGAATGGAAAACCCAAGATATGCCACCAAAGGCATTTTATTTAAATCCTGGTCGCTCATTGAATTAGGTTTATCCGACAATTTTAAATTTCCCTCTCGAATTGTTTCCAAATTCTTGTGATTATCCGGATGGGTTACAATGGCATGAATCAACCGGCGGCCCTCATGGGTTAGAGCATGGTCGTTTAAAATAATGCGATTACTGCGGGACGCAAGTGCTTCGAAATAATCTACAACCTGATCTGTCCTTGTATGACGTGTACCTATTGCATGCCCGATGATTTCTTCTGGTTTGGGTATGGATGAATTATAACGTACACCCTTGATATTCATAGGCAATTGAATATCTTGTTGACCAAATAAGAATGTAAATAAATAAATAGGTAAGAAATGTTTCATGAAATTTCTCCTCAAGTTGAATTTCTGTTTGAATAATTGTTTTTGAAGACAAGAAAATTAAAACGGGAACTGCTTTCAACCATGGATAATTTGGACTGGGTGGGGTAATTACACCTAAATTCAATCTTAATAAGGAATAAAAGTATGTCTGTAACTGTTATACAAATTAGCGTCAAACCAGATACCCCAGGTGAGGTAGGGTTACCGAAAATGTCGGTAGGCCAGGCCTTGGTAAAAAAAGAAGGCTTCGAAGGTGATTATAACCGCGCTCGTAAAAAGAAAAAAGATAATGACCCCGATATGGCAGTGATGATTATTTCAACCGATATTTTAGATCAGCTCAACCAGGAAGGATGGCCGGTAAAACCAGGAGATGTGGGGGAAAATCTTACAATTACAAATATTGATTATAAAAAAATTGCAGCAGGGCAAAAATATTTGATAGGTGAAGCGGAAATTGAAATTTCATTTATTTGTGAACCATGTACCAATTTATACAAACTACCATATGTTGGAACGCAACGTGGCCCAGAGTTTATGGCAGCAATTATGAATCGCCGAGGATGGTATGCTCGTGTATTAAAAGAAGGACTTGTATCTGTTGGGCATACGTTTTTATTGCAGTAAACCGTGACAACTCAAACAATAGAATTGAAAATTACAGGAATGCATTGTGCTGCCTGCGTATCTACAGTTGAACGAGCACTGTATCAAGCGGAAGGTGTAAAAAAGGCGGTTGTCAATCTAATGCTTGAAAAAGCCCGTATTGAAGGCGAAGTGGAAATTGATCGATTAATTCAGGCTATCCAGAAAACAGGTTATGAAGCGGAGTTAATAGAAGAAATAGTATTGCCGCAGGAGAGTCAACCGGATAAAAATCTGATCCAAGCAAAAAACCGGATGGTTTTTGCCTGGATTCCTTCGGTAATTATGATGATGTGGATGATTCCAAAATGGCTTTCAGGGATTATGTGGCCTAATCCAACATTATATATATATGGTATGATTGTACTCAGTCTGGTTGTTTTACTACTGCCTGGTCGGAACATTCTCAAATCAGCCTGGAAATCAACGGCGCATCTCTCCCCGAATATGGATGTTCTGATTGCACTAGGATCTCTGGCCTGTCTGGTTACGGGAGTATTAAAAGCATTCGGGATGAATATTCATTCTTTTGCCGGGATTGCGGGAATGATTATATCCTTTCATTTAACGGGTCGCTATATTGAATTAAAGGCCAGAGGACGTTCTTTTGATGCCATGAGACTGCTACTCAATTTGGGGGCAAAAAATGCCCGGATTATTGTTGGATCTGAGCAAAGGGAAATATCTATTTCTCAAATAAAATCGGGTGATATCATGCATGTTTTGGCCGGTGAAAAAATCCCAACCGATGGGATTATTATCGATGGAAAAAGCACAATTGATGAGTCAATTACTTCTGGGGAATCCACGCCCATTATTAAAACAATAGATGACCATGTTATTGGTGCTACCATAAACTTGGACGGTGTACTAAAAGTAAAAGCAACAAAAGTGGGCAGAGACACATTTATTGCTCAAATGGCAAAAATGGTGGAAGAAGCGCAAACCACCAAAGTACCCATTCAGGCTTTTGCAGACCGCGTAACAGCTGTTTTTGTTCCGATTGTATTAGCGCTGGCCATGGTTACCTTTTCATTCTGGATGATTGCGCCAGATTTTATGCGAATAGGGACACAATTTTTTCTATATTTTTTTCCTTGGATCAATCCGGATGTTTCCGGTACAACAATGGCTCTTTTTTCTGCTGTTGCCGTACTGGTCATCGCCTGCCCATGTGCATTGGGGCTTGCCACGCCTACAGCACTAATGGTGGGTAGTGGAAAAGGAGCGGAAAATGGTATTTTAATTCGTAGTGGGGCCGCAATACAGCGCATGAGTGAAGTCACAACTGTTGTATTGGATAAAACAGGTACATTAACAGCTGGTCACCCAGAAGTAATGCAAGTTGAATTGCTTGAGGGGAAAAATGAGACAGAATTGATTCGAATGGCTGCCAGTGTTGAAAAAAATTCTATTCATCCACTCGCAAAAGCGATTGTTCGCTTTGCCCAGGGAAAACAAATTGGTTTAAACGATGTAACGGATGTTTTTTCTACGCCTGGAAAAGGAATGGAAGCGGTATTAGGCGGCTCTAAAATAAAAGTTGGGGATCGGGAATATGTTGGGTACCAAGGTGATTTTGATGCCCATGGGTCTCATGTCTTTATGGCCGTTAATGATACTGTTTATGGTGTTTTTGTTTTGCAAGACCAAATCAGAGCCGATTCCAATAGTTTGGTTCAGTACTTAAATAATAAACAATACAAGATAGTAATGCTTACCGGAGATAAAGCCAATGTGGCTGAAGTCATGGCAAACGAGATTGGGATTGAAAAAGTATTTTCAGAAGTAATGCCATCTGATAAATTGAAAACAGTACAATCCATTCAGGAAAGCGGGGAAGTAGTATGTATGATTGGTGATGGCATTAATGATGCACCAGCCTTGGCCCAGGCGGATGTGGGTATTGCCATGGGAACAGGCGCGGATATTGCCATGGAGAGTGGGGATATTATTATAATCGGAGGTGATTTATCAAAGGTGAAAAAGGCAATTTCCCTCTCAAACAAAACATTCCGTAAAATCAGGCAAAACCTGTTTTGGGCCAGTATTTACAATTTGATTGCAATTCCAATGGCCATTTTTGGTGTTTTACACCCTATTTTAGCGGAAGCGGTTATGGCTTTTTCATCTATAAATGTAGTGTGGAATTCCACCCGTCTCCGTTATGAAACACTATAAATTGACACCCCCAATACCCCCAAAATATGCCATATAAATAAAGTTTGCACAGGCAGTGATAATTCACTTAGTTTTCGGCCCAAGGTAAGGGAACTGTGGTGCGTAGTAGTGCGCCCAGTTATGGAAAATATAAAGAATTATAGACGATCTTTAACCAATTTTGAACAGCAACGTGGAGATTAATATGAGAAAACTCACAATATTGTTCTTGGCTACTATGTTTACTGCAGGTCTGTTTGCACAGAACCTGGCCGGTAAAATTAGTGGTAATGTTTCATCTGATGGCCAGCCTCTGGTTGGTGCCAATGTCATCCTTGAAGGGACTTCAACGGGTGCAGCAACAGATGAAAGTGGAACATACTATATTTTAGATGTGCAACCCGGCGTTTATACCGTTAGGGTAAACTATATTGGTTACAAAACCCAAATTGTATCTAATATACGTGTAAGTATTGGTTTAACGACCAGTCAAAATTTTGAAATGGAGATAGCAGCAGTTGAGGGGGAAACAGTTGAGGTAACTGCTGAAAAACCATTGATCGAAGTTAACCAAACAAACATGGCAAGAACCATTGATGCAGAAGCCATTGAAAATTACGCTGTGCGTAATGTGACATCCATGGTCGCCAGTCAAGCCGGCGTTGTGAGTATGCATGATGGTCTCCATATTCGCGGTAGTCGCGGAGAAGAAATTGGTTATACCTTAGAAGGTGCATCCATGGCAGGTGCTGGTGGGAAAGTTATTTCAAATGCCATTCCGGAAGCACTGGAAACTATTGCAGTTCAAACTGGTGGTTTCGATGCCAGCGTTGGTAAAGCAAATGCAGGTGTTGTTCAACAGTCACTGAAAACAGGTGGCAGCAGATTTTCAGCGTCAGTTCTTATGGAACAAGATGGCGGTAAATATGCTGTTGGCGATCAAGATATGACAATGACTGTTCAAGGTCCAATTGGCGACAAAATTCGCTTTTTTGGTGCATTAAGAATAACAGGTACAGATAATTATAGTTCTACCAGCAGATGGTTTACACCCTTTACAATCGCAGGTGGGAATCCAATTGAAGATAAAGTTGGGGGATTAACAGCATCTGGTGATTATGTGGTTTTAAATGAAAAAGGTTCAATGACTTTTACGGATATAGATCATGATGGTGCCTATACCGCGGGTACAGATATATTGGCTGGTATAAATAATGAAAGTGGTGCGTTTAACAATGTAAATAATTGGACGAATTTTAACGGTACCATGACATTTGACTACAACCCACTTGTAATGCGTCTTTCGGGTGCTTATTCCGCAGGTACATCCTCAGGTGCTGGGTTGCCGATTAAAAACATGTTTAATACACGGCGGCACGAGACTGCTAATTCAAACTACTTGATAAATCTAAAAAGCACATACTTTCTCAATACCAGTACTTACATACGGACTAATGTGAAAATGGTAAGTCGTAAGTATGAATCTTATGATAAGAAATTTGAAGAAAAAGGTAAGTTTAAAACCGGGCATACAAGTCAATTAAAAGATTGGCTGGCTTGGGGAGACCATGACAAAGTAGCCGAAGTGGATACTAATTGGGCCAGGCATTTTGGAACACCTGGAGAAGCCTATAGTGAAGCCTTTCAGTATGTTGAACCCTATCAGTATAATGTTAATGGTTTCAGATTTGCTCGCGATGGCGCCCGTCGAGGTGGTTATAGTAAAGGTGAAGATGGTTACATAGGCTTTGATGCTGAATTTGTAAGCCAGATGGGTGAGCATGAAGTAAAAGTAGGTGCTGATTATACCGCATTTACTTATAAGCGTTATGGCTATAGCGGGATCAACTCTTTAAACTCTAAAGTTGGTCAGGATGCAACGTTATATGATGCTATTGTTGCTCAGAATGAAAGAGCAGAAAAAGAAGTTGTAACGGCACGCCTTGCTTCCTGGATCGGTTATGATCCTTTGGGAAGAGATTGTGACGATGGTGGTAATTGTCAGGATTATGACCAGCCTCGTAAACCATGGAATATGGCTTTTTATCTCAATGACAAATTCGAAGCAGGTGATTTGGTTGTGAATGCCGGTTTACGCTATGAAGCGATTAACCAGGCCAATGTGGACTTAAAAGACTATGACAATCCACCATTGGATAAAAATTACGCGATTGTGGCTGCTGAAGATCCAAAATATGGTTTCAAGGAAATGCCGACGCAGAGTTATATACTGCCTAGACTTGGACTTGGATTCCCAATTACTGACGTAGCATCTTTTCACTTGAATTATGGTCGCTATGTTCAAATGGCTCCTATGTACAGGCTATATCGCAGTCGTGGTTCAGGATACTCTTCCTGGGGTTTAAAACCGACCCAAGAAACAAAATTTGAAATGGGTTACGGCACACTCATAGGTGATGTCGCTTCTCTTGATCTTACCGTATTTGCACGGAACCCGAAAGATCAGATCAGTAGAGATGTGTATCAACCTGATGCAACAGAAAACTTTTACGGATTGCGTGATCACACCAATTATGTGAATAGTGATTTTTCGCAGATTACCGGTGTAGAAGTTGATTTGAAAACCAATCGTGTGGGCAACATCCAAGTGTTTGCCAACTATGTATTCCAGGATGTAAGAGGCACAAACTCTTATCCTACCCTGGGTACGATTGGATGGGGTAAACCAACAATGATTGCCGCCACGCGTTATGATCAACGCCATCAGGCAAGTGCAATTGTCGATTACAGAACCGGAAGAACTGGCAATGTACTTACCAACAATTTTGGTGTTAATCTTATTGCTTCTTATAATAGTGGACATCCGTATACATATTCTGATGGCTCTATGGGTCAGCGGGATGCAGGTGAAGGGGCGTTGCTTTCTGATAATGATCCCCGGAACAGAGCTCCGCAAGAGGCGATTAATTCCTCGACAACACCATCTATATTTAATTTAGATCTTGGTGTCGATAAAACTGTCAGGGTGATGAATATCAATGTGAAACTTTATGCAACAGTGACCAATCTGTTGAATACACAACATATTGTAAATGTTTATAACCGTACAGGTGATGCATATGATGATGGTTTCTTAAGTGATCCAGCATTGAGTTCCCTGATTATTGAAGGTCGTGGACCAGAATATGTAGAAATGTATCAAAAGATTAACTTGGCCAACCGCAACCACTGGTTGAATGACCATGGTTTTGATCTGTTTGGCGTTCCTCGTGAAATTAAAATGGGTATGCAGGTCTCCTTCTAGGGGAGTTGATTATGCCATACAAAACAGTGGAGAGTTTTATGAATCTTAGAAAAGCAATTACCTTAGTAATTACTGGTGCATTTCTTTTGACTTCAGCATTATTTGCTGAAGAAATAAAAGGGGATCGCCAGGCAGGTAAAACAGGTCCTTCTCGTCTGGCTAGACTTGGCGACGATGGCCCGAAAAGTACGTTTTTCAATATTAACAGCTGGTCGATTCAAGTAGAACACCAGGGGTTTTTCCAATGGAATGGCACTTCCCATGGTTCAGCTGGTGATTATCCCAAAGGAATGGCAAATGTCATTTTTGCTGAAGGTATCCTATGGGGCGTGAGAGCAGATGATAAATACGGCGTAGATGCGGATGGTCAGTTATTAACCGATGGAACGGGAGCTGGTACTCCTAAAATTCGCGTGAATGGTTCTATGTACAATACCGGTCTTAAATCCGGTAAAGTGCTCCTGGATGCAACCGGTGCTGTTAATAATACCGGATACTCAGAAGACTGGCGCCTCCAGCAGATCTGGCGTGTGAGAAGAGATTGGGAAACTGGTGATCTGACATCGGACGTAGCGATTGTTAAAAATATTGGTGCCAACGATGTAACAGAAGCACAGATTGCAGCTACGAAAGCGCAATACAAACATGACTGGGAGCATTGGCCAGTAGCTAAAGGTGCACCTTATGATGACGTCAATGGAGACGGTGCCTTTACTGCGGCAACATGGAATACTGAAACACTCGAATGGGATGGTGATATTCCCGGGATTCCAGGTGCCGATCAAACCATCTGGCTGGTCGCCAATGATCTACCAGATGAAAACGATCCTAATTACCCTGGGCAGGCAGTCAGTGTATCCGAAAATGGTTGGGGTTCTCCTCCAATCGGTTTTGAAATGCAGATGTCTATGTGGGGATATGATTACCCATTTTCCAACCCGCTCTCCAGTATGTTTTTCAAACGTGCTCGCATGATTTATGTTGGATTACCTGGTGGCCCGGCAACTGCTAAGCTGGACACCGTATATTTTACACAGTGGTCTGATCCTGATCTGGGAACATATACAGACGACTATGTCGGATGTGATACCACCTTAAGTCTTGGGTATGTATATAATGGTAATACATTTGATGAAACATTTTTTGATAACTACGGTAGTCCCGTGCCTGCCGGTGGTTATGACTTTTTAGAAGGCCCAAAAGTAGCTGACGCCGATGGTGTCCTAGATACACTGGGTATGACCAGTTTTGTATACTTTGCTGCTGGTTCTTCAGTGAGTGACCCTAATACCCGCGTATATGCAGGTACATTGCAGTGGTTCAACCTGATGGAAGGTTTTTTACCGAGACCTCCATATCCAACTCAGAACGACTTTGTGGACCCACTTACAGGTTTAGCAGAGATTTTTGTGCTTGCCGGTGACCCGACTACAGGTACTGGCTGGATTGATGGAATCATTCTGCCACCTGGTGACAGGCGCCTGGTTATGAACACAGGGCCGTTTACAATGGCATTAGGTGATACACAAGATGTTGTCATTGGTCTCATTGGTGGTATGGGTGGTGATAACCTTTCATCCGTTACAGTACTGAAATACAATGACGTCTTTGCACAGTTTGCCTATGATAATGATTTTGCATTGCCGACGCCACCGACACCACCAGTTGTGTCTGCGTTTGAAGGTGATGGCTATATTACCCTTAACTGGGCGGAGACAGCTGCTTATAATAAAACAGAGTCTGTGGTCAATAAAGGCTTTGCTTTTGAAGGTTATAAAGTTTACCAGTTACCGAATCCGCTTGCCGCTGGTTCAGAGGGTGCACTGATCGCTCAATATGATGTAGCGAATGGTGTGATGGTTATTACGGAAAAAGCAGTAGACCCAGCGACGGGTCTTGTGCTTGAAAAACCTGCGCATGTTGGTAGTGATAATGGAATTAGCCGTGTTGTTGTTATTAAAACAGATGCATTAAGAAATCGGCCGATTACCAATGATAGACCATATCATTATGGTATTAGTGCCTATTCTTATCTACCTGATAATGAATTCTCACCGTTTAAATCACTCGAATCCTCTATGACCCGTGTTTCTGTGACGCCAAAACTTCCGGATCCGGGTAAATCTTATACAGTTGATTCAGGTGATTATTTAGATATGACTCACACAGCTGGTACCAGTGACGGACAAGCTCGGATTGAAGTAATTGATCCTGGTGTTGTTACTGGCCATACGTATGAAGTTTCGTTTGCAACGGATGAAGCATCGGGTAACATACTTTGGAATGTTACCGACGCTACCTCTGGCAGCGAAATCCTGTCAGACTATACACAAGGATCTTTATTCACAGATCCTGGTTTTCCTGCAGCTGACGGCTTGACATTTAAAGTGACAGGTCCGCCAAATGCGTTCAAGAACTTTTTAGTAACGGCTCATGGTGGCGGCGCACAGGATCCGCCATTGCAAGGCGCACAGGACTGGGGCGGTTTCCCAGTTGCTTATACAGGTCGCGTCAACCAAGCAATCGGGACTGGTTGGTTCTTCCATGGCGGTGGTTCCTCATCGGGCAGTTATGATACGATGATCAGTCGAATCATTCGCGGCAGTAAATGGACATACCTCATTCCAAATGATTTTGAATATCGTTTTACCTATGAAGATGACAATTATGCCTATTTAGCATATACAAGTTGGTCACTGATTAGGGTTCCCATGGAACTGTGGAACATAACACAAGGCTATCGTCTCCCGTTATGGTCCTATGACTATGATGGAAGTGAAAGCTGGGGACTGACTCCTTATGATAGTCCGGGTTCTGGTGGTTCTAACGACCCATTTACAGACTGGATATATCCTCGATTACCAGCGAATTACGCAACCGCAGGCAATGCTACCGGCGATGACGAAACTGGTTATCAAGAATGGTTAGCCGCTTCCATAGCTGCTGGTATTGCCAGTGGCGGTCCTGCAACGCCAGATGCAAATGGGAGTTACTTAACAGGTGCGACAGGTTCTGACTTTTGGGTGGGCGGCTCTTATGGTCCGGAACTCATGGGTCGTAACGTTTGGTTTGTGTGGAATTTGGATGATGTATCTGATGGTACCATTGATGTTGATGATCCAGCAAAGCTGCTTCCGGAAAAAGGTACAGTTGTTAAAATTGTTACCAACAAAACCAACCAACCTGCTGATGTATTCAGCGTTGAAGCGCCAAAAGTTGAGTCCACATCTGTGGCAGACGATGTTAAAAAGGTCAATGTATTCCCGAATCCATATTTTGGGTATCACGATCTTGAGATTTCCAGTGCAGATCTACCAGCTCCGAAATACGTGACTTTTAACCATCTACCTACGACAGGTAAAGTTGTGTTCCGTGTTTTCAATATGGCTGGTGTTATGGTAGCGAACTTCGAAAAAAGTACAACTACTCAATATCAGAACTGGAATATGAGAAATGCCAATCAATTTCCACTTGCAAGTGGCATTTATATCGTTCATATCGATATGGGATCTGCAGGAACAAAAGTATTGAAGCTTGCGCTCGTTACTGAAGAAGAATGGGCGAAACGCTACTAAGGCTCAGAAGGAGAATTAATAATATGATTAATAAAAGAATAATAACAATCCCATTTGTGTTGGTTTTTCTGATGGGCTCTCTAATGGCTCAAGGGCAAAACCAGTATGGGGGTGCAAAAGCAGGCGGTATGCGTAATGGTACTGCTGGTGCAAGTCAGCTTCTGATCCCACAGGGTGCATCATACTTAACTGGAGGTGGCGCAGTCGCCATGGCCAGCGGTGTAGGTGCAACATTTTGGAATCCAGCTGGTGTTGCTCGTATGCAATCAACTGTAGAAACATCATTTTCCAATAGATCATACATCGCTGATATGTCTGTTTTATTTGCAGGCGCAACGATGAAATTTGGGAATAATGCCTTTGGTGTGAACATACGGTCTATCGATATTGATGAAATACCGGTAACAACTGTATTTTCACCAGACGGAACAGGTGAAATGTTCAAAGCCACTAACTTTACTGCTGGGTTGACCTACTCGCGGATGATGTCTACTAAAACATCTATGGGTATTAGCCTCAATTCAACCAGTGAAGGTTTTAAACGGGTAAAAGGTACCGCAATTACTATTGATGCTGGTGTTCAATACTCAGACTTCCTGGAGGTTTCAGGCTTGGATGTTGGTGTTGCTGTAAGAAATTTTGGTCGGCCAATGCGTTACAATGGCTCCGGTCTGTTGGTTGACGCCATTGCTATAGGAAGTGATCGGCAGGTTGGCACATACAAAGTTGAACCCGCGAAGTTTGATGTTCCAATGCTGATGGAATTAGGTGTTTCCTATAAAGCTGGTGCTTTGTCAGTAGGCGCTACGTATGAAAGCAACAATTTTGATCAAGATAAATTAAAATTAATGGGTGCTTTTACCTTACCAGGATTAGCAACGGCCAGAGTCGGTATGTTAACCGATCTTACAGATGTTAATATACAGGATGATTTGGCAACAACTACTGTTGATGAAAGCAAAGTTGAATTTGAAAATATCTTTGCAGGTGTTTCATTCGGCGGATCAGTATACCTCCAGAGAGTTCTCGGAATTAATGCATCAATAGATTATGCCTATATTCCTGCGACGTTCTTTGATGGGAATACAGTTTTTACACTGAACGTTGGTTTCTAAAAAACCATAAAAATCAAAAATAATAAAGAAGCCCTGCACTTGCGGGGCTTTTTTTTATCAATTTCTGATTAATTTGCCTGTATGAATAATCGGCTGATTTCATATTGCGTCTTTTTCCTGTGTATTTTTATACCTGGTTGCTCTAATAAAAAAGAACAGAAATTATTTATAATCCCTCAACCAGCATTTGTCGAAAAAACATTACCAGTTTCCTTTTCTGATTTTATTGGATCCAAGCAGTGTCAAGCCTGCCATCCGGATATTTATTCCCAATGGGAAAATTCAACTCATGCCAAAGCGGGTGGTCATCCAGAAGATGTAGCGGTCATTGCGCCCTTTAACGGGAATTCGATTCAATTATCAGATGTTACTATCTACCCTGAAAAAAAAGGTAACAATTATCAATTTCGATTAATTGATAACACAACAAGGGATCAGCAGATTATTAAAGTTGAAGCCGTTGTGGGTGGTGGCTTCATGTATGGTGGCGGTACGCAGACATATTTTGGGAAATTTGAAGATGGTACCTATAGATTTTTACCGTTTGATTTTAGTAAGGACGAGAATGTCTGGTTTGTACAGATAAAAAGCAGCGAAGAATGGAAGAAAGCGGATGAACGTATATCCATCAGTCAATTATACAATTGGCCTCCCCACCGTGTATTAGGAGAAATAGAGGATATATCTAACTGCCAAAACTGCCACGGTAGTCAGATTGTTGGGAAAAAAGTGGGAAAAAAATACAAGACAAACTTCACTACTTTGGCAATAAACTGTGAATCGTGTCATGGTCCTGCGAAAAAACATGTAACAACTATGTCCAAAATAGTAAGTGGAATGATTGCAAAACCCACTACAATTGGAATCAAGAGCATAGCAGGCATATTACCGACAGAAAGTTTAAATATCTGCTTTCAGTGTCACGCAGTGAAAACTCCGCTGAAAGATGGTTATCTGCCAGGACAAAATCTGGAAGAATTTTATTCGCTTCGATTAATGTTACTAGGCAATGAAAATCCCTATGCAATTGACGGCAGAATAAAAACATTTGGGTACCAGCAAAACCATTTGTTTAGTGATTGCTTTATCAATGGATCAATGACATGTATCAGCTGCCATAATCCTCATAGCCAGAATTATCAGGATATCAATCGGCAACTATTAGCGGATAGGTTTGACGATCGGCAATGTACGGCATGCCATATGGCAAAAAAGGAAAATATATCCGCCCATACATTCCATAATCAAAACTCAACTGGTAGTAAATGTATTTCCTGCCATATGCCCTTTCGCCAACATGAGGGTATTGGCAATGAAATCAGGTTTACACGATCAGATCATACTGTTTCTATTCCCCGTCCTATCTACGATCAATCACAAGGGTTTGAGTCCTCATGCATTCAATGTCATACTGATCAGACAGAAGAAGCGCTCCAGGATTTTGTAGATCAATGGTGGAAACCGGCAAAACCAATGAATCCTATCATTGCAAACAGGCTGAGTATAACGAAGGAAACCAGTCGGAGCTCAGCTGCAGAATTATTGCTTCATCCAGATGAGAAACACAGCATGGGGCAGTATGTAAATTTGAGTTATTTTATCAAACGTTACCTCTCGCCCGGCATGGAGAATTTGGATCGGGAAATTATAAAAAAATTGATGGATTACGCTGAGATTGAGGATGATATTGACCTGAAATCATTAGCACTTGCCGGACTTCATTATAGTCAGTATAACAATCCCGAGGTCCAAATGTTTTTAATAGAACAATTAGAAAAAATGGGGACTACAGAAGAGGCGATTCGCCTTCGCTGGGGGCTGATATTAGATTATTTTGGTACAGTATTTTATCTGGTCGGTGATCGTCCACGGGCCATTGAATGCTATGAATTGGCAAAGCAGGTTTTGCCCAATGATAAAAATATTGCAAAAAATATAGTACGGGCAAAGTCTTAATGATTAAAAAGAGATTGAAGAGCCGGATATAGCTTTTCATAAGTTAAACTCTGACCAAAATAATATTCTCCTTGCCCATCTTGTAAAATAAGTTCCCAATGAAGATGGGATTCATCACGTGTTCCCAAGGTGCTCGCGCGCGTTCCTGTATTTCCAGTCTTTGCAAATATTTCTCCTGATTTTATTTGATAACCTGGTTTTATTTGCGGATTGATATAAGAAAGATGGGCATAAATAGTAATGGAACGGTAACCGGGGAATAGATCGAATCCATGATCAATGACTACTGCTTTGCCCAGCAACACAGCATTGAAAATATCAGAAGGGGTACGATCAAGTTTTGCAGATCGATTTAGAATTTCAAGTCTGAAATCAGCAGGAACTTCTTCAAAATCTAAATCGGAACGAATAATAATACCGTCCGTCGCCGCTTGTACCGCTGTACCCCAGTCAGAAAAAAAGTCAATACCCCGATGAATACCAGCGCGATAATTTCTAGGGGCATTGGGTAGCCTGGAGGCTTTTTGGGGTACAGATAGTCCTTTGCAAGGCAGTATTAATGCAATTGTTGGTGACATATGGTAAAAATCGGGGATAATGCCGCCTTTATCAAATAATGGCTCAATAGGGTGGCTAGGATCAGTTTTGGCTAAAAAAGTACGAATTTTGGGCATTATAACGCTTGTATCCATTGTATAGGTGACCATGATTTCATTGTTGTGGTTTTTTAGCTTGGATAAGGAACGCGTTAATTCCCTATCCGTTATTTTCGAAGTAAGCACATTTGCATACATTACCATGGAAGAATCATGTAATCCCGGGTGAGCAATTTCAATTAAATCTTTCAAGGGAATAGGCTGTTTTGCTAAATATGTCAAAGAGTCCAACCCAGTCAATTCCCGATCGGTAATAATTGTTGCTGTAAGACCGTTACTGGAAATACTAATGAAAGGATTAACAATGTTTACAATAGGTAATTCAGGGCGGGGAGATTCATACAGGGGTTTTGTGCAGGCCACAAAAGCGACCAATATTAAGAACAAATGCTTTTTCAATGAATCAGGCTAGCTTCTTTAAAGCGTTTATCCCATCAATATAGACTTGATCTGGGGCCCCACTTATAGTTGATTTACATGTATTAGAGAATATTGAATTGTCTTTGTCTATATCACTAAATCCATCTGGAAATAATAATTGGATCGTTGGAATATCAGCGATCTGTAACGCCTCAACAATAGAATATTCATATCTTGCCCATGCCATCGGTGCGAAAAGCATGCCATCAGCCCAATTACGATTTCGTTGGATAACATTGATCGCCTGAAATATCTTATGTGTTTGCATAATCTTTAAATTGATTTCCGAATTGCGAACATGACGACGCAAGCCAGTATTAATTTTGTCTAAAGTTATCCGTTGGCCAATATTGGCTGAAATAGAACCAATCAGATTCAGATTAGGGCCGTGTAAAACAAGTATATTCATAATTTATTGGTTGGAAATTTAGCGCATTGGGATCAAATGCCCGATAATATAGCCGATAATTATTCCTATCAATAATGCCAGGGTAAGTATGCGGGATTTGGTGAATTCGCTTCGATAACCTTTTTTTATAGCGACGGCCCCAACAAAATAACCCAGTGCATTTAAAATCCAGAAAAATGGAATGGCCAATACTTTAATGATAAAGGGACCAATTAATGGAATGGTAGCAATTAGTGCTGCTAATCCAGCGAATGCTTGGGTAAAAACACCAATAACAATTGTTCCAAAAACAACTACTTTTTGATCAATCCCCATCTTCAAGGCAATACCAATAACCGCAGTGATGACAGACCAGATTAATATTTGCTTTCCGTAGGTATTTAAAAAAGGTTGTTTACTCATTTTGTATTACGAAATTAAATGGAAATCCGTATGCTGTCATACTTACTTTGATAATACGACGATTTCCATTTCGTTCCACCCAGATTTGGCGTACTGCATCTGGATCAGGCGCATAATGCATTAAGCGGTCGGTACTCTCTAAAAATCCGTTTGATCCATTTAAATACTCCATATCCATGCGGATATGGTCGCATAATATATTTGTATTACCTACTTTGATTGTTTCTGTTTCTCCCCATAAAAATCTACCTCGCATCGGTTTGCCCTCGTGATCAATTTCAAACCATTTTGTATCAAGTATTTCTTGGTGCTGCCGGTTTAATCTGGCAAACATAGTAAACATTGTTTGAGTGGAATCAGACCTATCTCTAGTTTGATTATTATAGTGGAGTACTTCATTCTTCAATTCGATTAAAACAGATTGCTTGAGATTATCTTGTTTAATTTTCTTTTTGAATGTTATTAATCCGAAGTGTGTTGTATCAAAGTTCGTCGTGTAGGCGTTTTTGATGGGCCAAATAGCATCAATTATTCCAATAGTCTCAACCTTTAGTGTAATCGAATCTGAAATTGATTTGTACTGGATTTTGGCCATTGGTAATCCATATACATTTGCTGAATAATTTTGCCCACAAATGATAGTTATAAAAAGGAGAAATGGGATACCCCTGATCATGATAAATAATAATTAAGTGATAACGATGAAATAACCAGCAATTAAAAAATAAAGAGTAACACCCAAAATATCAATTGCAGTAGTTACAAAAGGGCCAGTTGCTATCGCAGGATCAATATCAAAACGGTTTAAAATTAATGGTACCAGCGAACCAATTGTAGCAGCGATGATCATGGAGAAACAAATGCTTAAACCTACTACAACACCTAGCATGGGCGATGCCTCTAGGAATTGAAATAATGTAAAAATACCTAAGAGCACTCCGTATAAAACCCCAAGAATTAAACCTACTCGGATTTCCTTAAATAAAATTTTAACTGAATTTTCAAATCCCACCCGACCTGTCGCCAAACCGCGTACAATAATCGTTGAAGATTGGGTGCCAATATTACCTCCCATACCCATAATTACAGGTATAAATGCGGCAAGTGCAATTGTACTTTGAAGTACATTGTCAAAAACACCAATGATAAATGCTGCCAGAATTCCACCAATCCAGCTGGCAAATAGCCAAGGTAAACGCATTCGAGCGTTATCCCATGAAGACTTTAACAAGATTTCCCGATCCTTACCGGCACCTACCATTTGGAGAAAGTCTTCGGTAGCTTCTTCACGGATAACGTCTACCACATCATCCACTGTCACAATCCCCAATAATTTTTCATCAGAATCCACCACCGGCACAGCAAGAAAATTATATTGAGAAACGATTCGTGCCACTTCTTCCTGATCAATTTCGGGCCGTACGGCGTGTACTTTGCGAGACATAATATCTTTAAGCATAGTATTGCCCGGCGTTGTCACTAAATCCCTTAGAGAAACCACTCCAGTTAATATTTCATTATTGTCTATAGCATATAAATAAAAGACCATTTCCGCTTCTTCATGATCCTGAAGCGCAGCAATTGCTTCCTGGGCTTTTGTATTTTCATGCAGTGTGAACACATCTGTATACATAAGGCTTCCAGCACTGTCTTCGGGATAAGCCATCAATTCTTCCAGTTCTTCCTGCTCTTCGGTCTGGAGAAGTTTAATAACAGATGCAGCATACCCTTCGTTAACCAAACCCATGAGATAGGCCTGCTCATTTGAACTGGCTTCTTCCAAAATGGACGCCATATGCTGTGGATCTTCCTGTTCTAATAGATGTATTGTAATAGCTTCATCCAGTTCGCTCAAAAATTCTACTGTGGCTTCCGAAGGCTTCATCAAATTAAAAATAGCATCCTGCTCCCCTTCGTTGAAATAGCGATATATTAAAGCCATATCTGCAGGATGTGTTTTGTTAATTAACTTAATAATATTCGTTTTTGCATGACGCCGGAGAAGACGTCTGAATGTATCGCGCAAAAGATTGATTTCGGTTCCAAACATTTCTTTTTTCATTTTAATTCACCTGTGCTGTTTTTAGATGTTTAAAACCAGTCCAGAAAAGATATATACCAAGCACAAGCAAAATAGGATTTAAGTGACCATGCCAAAGAATGAAAGATTCAAAGGAATCTCCCAAAGATGTAAATAGTAAAGATGTGCCGTTTATAGTAACATGAAAAATGATGCAGGGAATAACAGAATTGGTTTTCCAGGCGACATATCCAAGGAGGACACCAAGAAAATAAATCTGTATCATCCAGTAAGGATTAAAATGAATTGCCGCAAAGAAAAGACTTGTAAATAAGATAGCCCGGGTAATATCACCCCAGGCATTTTCCAGGTATTTTTGCAGGAATCCTCGAAATAAAATTTCTTCCCCTATGGGAGCCAAAATAACGACGGTGAAAATAAGCAAAACTAAAGATAAAGGATTATCGGGCGTCATCATGGCTTCGACCTTTAGAAATGAATCAGGCATAGGAATTACCATATCAACAAGAATATTTATTTCATCTGAAATCACTATGGCACCTAAAGAAAATAATAAAGTTGTTAATGCCGTATTCTTTGATACAGGATTAAAACGTAATGATTCAAAAAGAGGGTATTTTTTTCGGACTAAAAAAACAATAACGGGGACAGCTAAAAATCCCTGTCCAACAAACATAGCAAAATAGGTGGAAAGACCGGGCTTAGAGCCGGTGAGGATAGACGGATCCAGGGCACCGAATATTGAGCCAATAATCAGCGCTAAAAGGACCGATAGAAAAACGATCCCAAATGCAAACTTTACTGATAGGGTCTGGTTCATGAGGATCTGAATCCGTTCTTTTTATCATATTGGAAGTTACGGCAATCTTACTAAATGGAGAAACATCCGCTTATTGTGTTAAACGATACAGTAAAATACCCATTGCCACGCCTACATTTAAGGATTCTCCGATTCCAATTTTGGGGATTGTTATTGTTTGGTCCAGTTGTGCTTTGACATCATTACTTAGCCCATGGGCTTCACTGCCCATGGCAAGGACCCAATTTTTTGGTATTTTTTTCATAGTATCAATTCCTACCCCTTGCAAGTCCGCACCAATAATTTCGAGGTTTTTTAGATCTTTTAATTCTATTGTTTCCATCCATGAAAGACAAAAATGGGCACCCATTGCGCTTCGGACCACTTTGGGATTAAAAGGATCAATGCATCCATCAGAAAGTGCCACTTGACTGATCCCGAACCAGCAGGCTGATCTTAAAATAGTCCCCATGTTCCCCGGATCTGAAACTTGATCTAAAAAAATGATATTTTCCCCCCAGTTGGGTTTTGTGTACTGTGGTGTTTTGTAAATAGCTAGAATACCCGAAGGCGATTTGGAAGGAGAAAGATAATTTAGTTCAGTTTTTGTAATTGTTTTATTCTGACTTGAATCAAGTTGATTAATCAGACTCAGGTTATTTTTTGAAAATTCTTCGGTACTGACAACTAATTTAATCTGCGATTTTGTACTTAGTGCCTCCTGTAGTGAACGAATACCTTCGATGATAAAAAGATTATGTTGCTCCCGAAATTTTTTTTTGTGGAGCGAACGAATCAGTTTTTTTTGATTTTGACTAATCAATTATTGTTGTCTTAAGATCTCTCATTTGGCAAGAAAGCACCAAAATTATTTTGCTTGGTATACTATTTCCCCATTTACAATAGTATAAAGAATTTTAGTATCAAGTAGAGAATTTTCCGGAGCCGTTATAATATTTTGGGATAAAACAGTAAAATCAGCATATTTCCCGACTTCAATCGAACCCTTGATGTTTTCTTCAAAAGCACCAAAAGCAGCATTAATTGTATAACTTTTTAGTGCTTCTAACCGTGTCATTTTTTGTTTTGGCTCATATCCATTTTTGGGCATACCTGATAATGTCCGGCGTGTAACACTTGCATATATTGAGGCAATGGGATCGATCCGTTCAACTGGTGCATCTGTACCGTTGACCAGTACCGCACCTGTATCCATAAGATCTCGCCATACGTATGCACCATCTACAATGCGCTTGCTCCCTAGACGGTTTATAGCCCAGGGACGATCAGAGGATAAGTGAATCGCTTGCATAGCGGCGATTACTCCCATTTGGCCAAACCTAGGAATATCTGCAGGGTCAATATGCTGAGCGTGCTCGATACGCCATCGATGATCTTCTGCTTTGTCTGGATTCTGATTAAATACTTTTTCATATTGGTCTAATACTTCACGATTGGCGCGATCACCAATTGCATGAGTATTAACTTGGAATCCATTATTCAGCCCATTTGTTGCCACATCATAAACATACTCCATTGATTGGGTGGCCATACCAAAGTGTCCTGGGCGGTCAATATATTCTTCTAATAACCAAGCACCGCGTGAACCAAGCGCCCCATCAGCATTCAGCTTGATAGAACGTATAGTCAGGTAGTCATTCCCGGTGCCGATTTCAGGGCCATTTCTATACCAATCTTGCAGCAGTTCAGTGTCCTGACTTGTCAGCATTACGTAAAGACGAATTTTTAGGTTGTTGTTCTGTATAGCTTTTCGATAAGTAGCGATGGAACTGCGGCCTGATCCAGCATCTTGAAATGATGTTATACCATTTTCTAAACAGGCTTGAACTGCAAATTTTAGTGCTTTATCATTATTACCATCACTTTGCTCTGGTACATGCCGGTTAATTAATCCTTGTGCACGCTCATTGAATATCCCGGTTGGATTTCCTTGCAGATCTTTGATGATTTCACCACCAAACCCAAATTCGGATTCAGCTGTAACTCCAGCAATTTTCATCGCTTCCGCATTGGCGAATCCAGCGTGTCCGCTAGCATGGGTAAGCCATACAGGATTATCTGGTGATATTTCACTTAGTTTTTGATGAGTCTGAAATCCTTTTACCACTGGGCTAGGTGCCGGCGACCATTTACTTTGATGCCAGCCACGTCCAAGAATCCATTCTCCTGGCTCAGTTTCTTTAACTGCAACGGCTACCATATCTACCAGTTCATCATAACTGGAAATAGATAATAGATCTAAGCGCATTTTAGCGTAACCCACGCCCATAAAATGACCGTGTCCTTCAATTAAACCAGGTACCATGGTAGCGCCTTTTAAATCAAGCATCTTAGTATTATCTCCAATCAAAGAACGCATGCTATTTATTGTCCCAACGGACAGTATTTTACCGTTTTTCACTGCAACTGCTTCTGCTATGGGTTTGAATTCATCTACAGTATATACCATACCGTTCTGAATAATGAGATCTGCGATGTTGGTTTCACAGGAAAAAAATATGATAGAAGGGAATATGAGAAAAAAAACTTTTAATGATTTCATCGGAATATCCTCTTTTGAAATTTTGAAATAACTTGGGGCAAAAGTAACGCTCAATCAATATAGCACTCAATTAAATGATAAAAGAAATTTCATTGGAAGGCCTTTTTGAACCCGGTAATTTCATATTTAGTTTTATATGATAAATTAAACGTGTCAAAAAGCGTAACTCCTCAAAGTAAAGATTATGCAGCCTGGTATACTGATGTGGTGACTAAGGCTGGCCTGGCTGATTATGGCCCTGTCAAAGGCACTATGGTGATCAAACCCTATGGATTTTCTTTGTGGGATAATATTAAAGAAATATTTGATTCCATGCTCAAAGGGACAGGTCATGTGAATGCCTATTTCCCCTTACTTATACCTAAGTCTTTTCTGGCTCAAGAAGCAGAACATGTAGAAGGATTTGCCAAAGAATGTGCAGTAGTAACCCACACACGTCTAAAGTTAGACGAACAAAATGGGATTATTGTGGACCCAGAGTCAAAGTTGGAAGAAGAGGTCATTATTCGTCCCACATCAGAAACAGTGATATGGGCTATGTACAAAAAATGGATTCAGTCTTACCGTGATTTACCATTACTCATCAATCAATGGGCCAATGTGGTGCGTTGGGAAATGCGTACACGTCTTTTTCTACGAACAACAGAATTTCTCTGGCAAGAGGGGCATACTGCACATGCTACAGGTAAGGAGGCTGAAGAAGAAACACTGCTCATTTTAGAATTATACCGACAACTTGCTGAGGATTACCTTGCCATGCCTGTTTACACTGGATTGAAATCTGAATCTGAAAAATTTGCTGGTGCGGAGCAAACTTATGCTATCGAAGCAATGATGGGTGATAAAAGAGCTCTACAGGCAGGGACATCACATAATTTAGGGCAGAATTTTGCTAGAGCTTTCGATGTAACGTTTCAAACTAAAGACAATAAAGAAGAAATGGTTTACGCCACTAGCTGGGGGGTAAGTACACGCCTGATTGGTGGTGTAATTATGACCCACGGTGATGATAAGGGCCTGAAACTTCCACCAAAAATTGCACCTTACCAGGTTGTAGTCGTACCAATTTTCAGGGATGAAAATAAACAGTCCATACAAGATTATTTGGCACCTATTTTATCTGAACTTCGTTCGGCTGGTGTTCGGGTGCATGAAGACTGGCGGAAGGATAGCCCTGGCTTCAAATTTAATGAATGGGAAATGAAAGGCGTTCCGCTGCGGCTTGAGGTTGGACCCAAAGATGTTGAAAGTAAACAAGTGGTACTTGTTCGGCGGGATAACAGCGAAAAACAAATTATCCAAAAAAATAAAATTGCTGGTTTAGTACCACAATTTTTGGATGAAATTCAAAAGACATTGTTTGAATCGGCTAAAGCCTTTAGATCAGAAAATACACATACCGTTACAACTTATGATGAATTCAAAGATGTCATTGCAAATCAAGGTGGTTTTATTCGTTGCGGATGGGATGGAACAGAAAAAAGTGAAATAGCAATCAGGGAGGACACCAAGGCAACCATCCGAGTGATACCTTTTGATGAAAATCCCAAAGGATTAAAATGTATCTATACCGGGACCCCAGCCCGCCACGAAGTTATTTTTGCTAAAGCCTATTGATGAGCTGAAAGTTTACTGATTGTAAACTTTACCACACAATGATCACCAATTCAGTAGCCATTGTTCTGAAGCGGTTTCCTTATAGTGAATCCAGTATTATCGCCCGATGTTTTGTTCGTGAAATGGGTAAAGTCAGTTTTATCGTTCATGGTGCTCACAGAAAAAAATCTCCAATGGGATCTTATTTTCAACCGATTAATTGTTTGGATTTGGTTTATTATTATAAAGAAACCCGTGACCTTCAAACTGTGTCCAAAGCATCATTTTCCCATTCATGGTCAGCCATACCAATGGACCTAAAAAAAATCGCCTATGCCATGTCCGTAATTGAATTCACCGATAAATGTCTAATAGATAATGATGCCCATCCTGATTTATATGATGAATTGGTAAAAACTTTAATCACAATTGAAAAAGAAGAAAAACAATTGAATTTGGCGTATTGGTTTTACCAATACCAACTTTTGAAATTGTTAGGATTTAAACCAGATTTTAATCAATCCGAGTTGGATTATACCCCTTTACCTAATCCCTATGCAGGACCTAACACAAAATCTGTTTTTAAATTTTTTGAAAACGGCCAAAGCGGTATACATATGGGACTCACAATTACTCCAAAGGATCGGAAAGTGATTAGCGATTATTTGAATACTCGCCTTGGGATTCATTTTGATGGCATTAGAAATTTGAAATCTATTCAAATTTTACGTGAAATGTTTTCTTGATGATATACAAGGGGAAATTAAGGTCGCATAATGGTAGCGTGTTTTTAGAAACAGATACTGGTGAACGTCTGTTGGAGGGTTACAGAATTTGGCAGGGATATATAATTCACTGGTGTGACCAGCCCGTTTGTGTTCGCATGCTACCACAAAAAGATTACGAAACACACAAACCAATTATTATTATGTGGCCTGATAAACCGAAAACAGCGACGTCTTTTGTGGAAATATATTATAATGAAAGATTAGTAAAATATTCTACCTCTACATTTGGACATAACGCCATCAATGTAAACGGAGAGTTTTTTAATTTTTCTCATTTAATTAATGAGAATGAATTAATGGATGAAGCCGAATATATGTACCGCCCTGCACTGGGAGAATTTGCCGCGTCTCCCCATACAGGTAAATATCAAATTATGGGAGATGGAACAGCTTACTTAGATAAATTTGGAAGAAACTTCATGCGCACCATCCATGTTATTAGAGTGGAAGGTATGGATACAGATCGTTTGGCGGAAATTAATCACCATGAACTTAAAAAGATCCATGCAACACCACCTGATCCTAAGGAACCAGAAAAATATCGGGATTTCAATTTTTTAAAACGTAGCTGTACAACCATCATCAGAGATAGTCTCAAAAAATATGGCTTTTCAAGTATTAAAGGCATCTTGCCAAGGGATTTTTTCATTAGTGCTGCCTTGGAATTGATCAAAGCTCAAGAAACATTTGATATAAAAGTCAAACTTTATAAACGAGCCCAGTTGAAAGTTCCGGAAGCGCCTTTTAGTAAGCAAACGCCAATATTGAATCCCATTAATTGGGTTCGCTCATTGAAATTGCCGAAGATGAAAAAAAAATGAAGCAAAATTTTTTATTTGGCTTCATTTGGCTTATCCTATGTGGATGTGATAATGAGTTAGTTGATACATCGCCAGGTGTATCATGGGAATTAGCTCAGCATCGTAGCAAAACGATTTCCAATTTGGAATATGATATTACATTAAACATACCCGAGACAATTAAACATCCTATATTGGGCTTGGAAACGATTCGTTTCGATTTATCTGATATAAGCCAAAATATAGTATTGGATTTTCGCCAGCCGGAGGAATATATCCACACTGTTAAGATCAATGGTAGGTCTTCAAATTATCTAGCGGAAAACCAGCATATTATAATTGATGGTTCTTTTTTCAATTTGGGCAAAAATCAAATTGAAATTGAATTTAGAGTTGGTGACATGTCTTTAAACCGCAATGATGAATTTCTATATACACTTTTTGTACCTGACCGCGCAGCAACGGCAATACCATGTTTTGACCAGCCAAACTTGAAAGGTCGATATACATTAACCCTTTATATTCCAAAGGAATGGACGGCTGTTGCCAATGGGCCGTTATTGGATGAAGTTGAAAAGAAAGATCAACGGGTTTTTTATTTTGGGGAAACACAGCCCATCAGTACTTATCTCCTGGCTTTTGCAGTGGGAAAATTTCAAAAGTTAACGGCCGAACGCAACGGAAGGAAAATGGTTATGTACCACCGTGAAACAGATGAAGAAAAAGTCTTACGCAATTCAGAGACCATTTTCAATCTGCACGGCAGTGCAATAGCGTGGTTGGAAGAATATACTGGTATTGATTATCCATTCCATAAATTTGATTTTGTTCTGATTCCAGCTTTTCAATATGGAGGCATGGAACACCCGGGTGCAATTTTCTATAAAGATGTAAGTTTATTTTTAGATGAATCAGCAACAAAATCTCAACACCTTGGTCGCGCTGGTCTGATTGCGCATGAGACAGCCCATATGTGGTTTGGTGATTTAGTGACCATGAACTGGTTTGATGATGTATGGACTAAAGAAGTATTTGCCAATTTTATGGGAGGGAAAATTGTGAACCCCTCTTTCCCTGAGATCAACCATGATCTGCGGTTTTTAAGTCATTATTCTTCCGCTTATGGTGTGGATAGAAGCTCGGGCGCAAATCAAATTCGCCAACCACTAGAAAACCTTAATATGGCAGGGACACTTTATGGCGCTATTATTTATTCCAAGGCACCTGTAGTAATGAAACATCTGGAATTACTGGTCGGGAAAGAAATATTTCGAAATGGAATGCAGAAATATTTAAAACAATTTAGTTATTGGAATGCAACCTGGTTAGATCTGATTCAAATATTAGATGAATTATCAAAGGAAGACCTGGCATCTTGGAGTAAAATGTGGGTTGAAGAGCCGGATCGGCCTATTATTGATGTTGCTATTGATTTTACACCAAATGGTACTGTTAGAAGATTAAAGCTAAAACAATTTGACCCAAAGAAAAAAAACCGGGTTTGGAAACAATACCTAAATGTACACCTTGGATATAGTGACTCAGATATCGTGATTCCGGTATATTTAAATAATAAATCAGTTATTGTACCCGAGACGAAAGGTCTTCAGAGGCCAAATTATATTTTGCCAAATGGAGAAGGTATCGGCTATGGATATTTTCGAATGGATAAGACTACCCGGGAATACCTGTTAGCGCATCTTCCGGAATTGAACGATCCAATGAAAAGAGGGATCGCATGGCTCAACCTTTGGGAGGATATGCTCTATGGTTTTTCATCCCCTAATGATTTGATCCAGCTAGCCATAAGGGCATTAGAAACAGAAACAGATATTTTGAACATTCAACGTATACTAGGAATATTGACTGATATATTTTGGCATTATTTATTGGATTACCAAAGACAAGCAATTGCTTTGAAATTAGAAACAGCATTAAAAACTCATTTGTATAATGCCCAAACAGTATCTTTAAAATCTTCTTTTTTTCGTGCCCTACGTTCTATTACGCTAACAAATAGCGGTATTTCCTGGCTACAAAATGTTTGGATGAAAAGTGATTCTATTTCTGGGATCAAGTTTTCAGAACGTGATTATATGTATATGGCTGCTGAATTAGCTATTCGGGAAAAATCCGAAACAGCAGATATACTAAATACACAACTAGAAAGAATAAAAAATCCTGATCGTAAATCACGGTTCATGTTTGTCATGCCAGCTCTCTCCAATGATGAATCCGTTAGGGATTCATTTTTTGAAAGTCTAAAAAAAGAGGAAAATAGAGCTAGAGAACCGTGGGTTCAACAGGCGGTGGGTTATCTTCACCACCCCCTGCGAGCCAGATCTGCTCAAAAATATATCCGGCCAAGTTTGGAAATACTGGAGGAAATCCAAAAAACGGGAGATATTTTCTTTCCGGCCCGGTTTATTAATGCCACTTTAGCAGGGCATCATTCATTATCATCAGTAGAAATTGTAAACCACTTTTTAGAGGAATACCCAAATTATTCGCCTAGGTTAAAATTAAAAATTCTCCAAGCGAGTGATCGAATGTTTCGTGCTTCTGAAATTCTTCATCAATAAAATGATAACGGATTTAACTTTGAATTTGTATAAATTACTGAAATTTTATAAATAGATATGCGATACCAATTCCAATCAGAACAGGGCAATATTGCTTTCCGGCCACGATATTTCACAGAAGTAATCAAAGTACTAATTATTGTAAATACAATCGTTTTCTTATTTCGTGTGATTGCTAAAAACCAGCTGGATTTGGCACAGATTTTTGGTCTTTCTGCGGAGACTGTATGGCCCATGGTTTGGCAACCAGTAACCTATATGTTCATTCATGCTGATTTCTTTCATATTTTTATGAATATGTTTGTATTATGGATGTTTGGCTCTGAGATGGAATCACTATGGGGTCGCGAGGGATTTATAAAATATTATTTCATTACTGGGATAGGATCAGGTTTGATTTGGCTTTTATTCAATATTAATAAACCTTTTACGATTTTAATTGGTGCCAGCGGTGCCATATACGGTTTACTGTTGGCCTACGGACTTATGTTTCCTAATCGCAAAATTTTGATCTATTTTTTGTTTCCTGTCAAAGTAAAATATTTTGTTGTCTTTTTGGGTATAATGGCGTTTATCTCTTCAATGGGAACGTCGGGGTCCAATATTAGCCACGTAACACATCTCTCAGGGATGGTGATTGGGTACATTTATATTAAATCACCTTGGACATGGCCAAAGATGTTGTTATGGATTAATTCGAAAGTGATTGATGTTAAACAAAGAAAAAAAGAAAAAAAAGAAACACGAAAAATGAATATGCAGCAGAAAGTAGACCGTCTGTTGGATAAAATCAATAAAGTTGGTTACGATAATTTAACGGAAGAAGAAAAAGAAGATTTGTATTTCCATAGCAGGCATTTGGGAAAAGACCTTGAAAAAGATTAATCTTTTTTGTTCTTCTCAATAACTTTAAACACTTTTTCACCTTTTTTAGCCATACGATATTTTTCACGGGCTAATTCTTCAATATATTTATAGTCTGTTTTCAGCTTTATTTTTTCATCCTCTAGCTGTAGTTTTTCTTCTCTGAGTTCATTAATCCTAGTTTGGATTTTAGCCCGTTCTTTTTTTAGTCCATATAACTGATAGAGTCCGTGGTTGCCAAAAAAGAAAATAATTAGTAGAGCTAAAGCACCCATCACCAATATAGCGCGAATCACTCGTTTTTGAACATCAATGCTAGATACACCTAATGATCTTTTTCTTCTAACATGACTGGATTTCCCACGGTGTTTCATGAACGGGCAAGCACCTCTATCCCCGGATATTTTGCATTGGTTCCTAGGGATTCTTCTATTCGAAGGAGTTGGTTGTATTTAGCAACCCGATCAGTTCGTGAAGCAGAACCAGTTTTAATCTGCCCCATGCCCATGGCTACCGAAAAATCGGCGATCGTAACATCTTCAGTTTCGCCAGAACGGTGAGAAATAATAGCGCCGTAATTATTGGATTTTGCTAATTTAATTGCCTGAATTGTTTCTGTAACCGATCCAACCTGGTTAAGCTTAATCAAGATAGCGTTCATGGCGTTTTCGTTTATGGCTCGCTGAAAACGGGTGATATTTGTAACGGTAAGATCATCCCCAACAATTTGAATGCGGCTACCAAGCTCATTGTTAAGTAATTGCCAACCAGGCCAGTCATTTTCATCTAGCCCATCCTCAATAGATACGATGGGATATTGATCTACTAATGATTTGAGATAATCCACCATTGCCGCTGATGAATATTGTTTTTTCTCAGAGGGAAGATGATATAAACCATCTCGATAAATTTCACTTGCAGCCACATCTAGAGCCAAACATATATCTTTGCTTAGAGCATAGGGCGTTTTTTCGATAGCTTCCAAAATCACTTCAACAGCCTCTGCGTTAGAGCGTAGATTGGGCGAAAAGCCCCCTTCATCACCTACTGCTGTATTGAGTCCTTTTTGCTTTAACACAGATTTTAGGTGATGGAATGTTTCTGTACCCATTCTCAAAGCTTCAGAGAAAGATTCCGCACCAATAGGTAATACCATGAATTCTTGGATATCAACATTATTGTCCGCGTGACAACCACCATTTAAAATATTCATCATGGGAATTGGTAATGTAGTAGCTTGATCTCCGCCAAGATAAACGTATAGTGGTTGATTACAAGCCTGTGCTGCTGAATGGGCCACAGCCATTGATACCCCCAAAATGGCATTGGCGCCCAAACGGCTTTTATTAGGAGTGCCATCTAGGGCAATCATTGTCTGATCAATTTTGGCCTGGTTTAAAGCATTCATACCGATAAGTTGTTTAGCAATGATTTTATTCACATTGTCTATCGCATTTAAAACCCCCTTGCCAATATAACGCTTGTTATCTCCATCTCGCAGTTCAACTGCTTCATGTTTACCAGTAGATGCACCAGATGGAACGATGGCTCTTCCAAAAGAGCCATCGTTTAATTGAACATCTACTTCAATAGTTGGATTTCCTCGTGAATCGAGTACTTCGAGACCTAAAATATGCGAAATTATTTTTTCTGGCATGAATTCTTTAGAATTTCAATTAAGAAATTAGATATGGATTTTAATTACTCCTAAGGTGTTTCATGAAGAGAAAAGGTGTGAAATTTAGGTTTGTTCAAAAAATATTGAATAAATCTAAATTGGAGTTAAATTCTCAGCGAATCAAATGATAGTGGAACAGAAAACCACATACATGAAACGCGAAAGAATTGAACCAAGAGGGGACCAGGGAGACCTGTCCCTTTTTTATTGTTCAATTAAACCTAACCAAGGAGGAACCTAAATGGCTGATTTTACTTCAACCGTACAAGGTGTTGCCAATGCCGTTGTTGGCTTAGTCAAAGCTCTCATTGTGATGTTTGTATTTGTAAACATCCTATATTCAACAGGGTTTGATCCCATAGGCGGTATTGTTGATCTGGTAGACTCGTTCTTAGATGGCGGGTTTTCCGGTCTGTTAGCCTTATTAATATTCGTTTCTTTCGCAGGTTAATCAGTAGAATTACGGGGTCCTATTTTTGGCCCCCGTCTGCTATAATAATCCTAGGAGTTAACAAATGAATAAGGCCTTTGAAAGTATAACTTCGTTCGTGAGTGATATCACTAGCCTATTACAAGGACTAGTGGTACTCGGCATTGTAGTTGGTATTCTCTTTGACGACTACTTTGGTGTCATTGCTGGACTTGGCGACTTAATGAGCAAATTCGGTGATGCCGGGTTTGCAGGCCTGCTTGCTTTGATGCTCATCGTTTTTTGGTACAATAAGAAATAAGCACCAAAAAGTAAGTTAAATAAGCGCCTCGGCATTTGTCGGGGCGCTTTTGTTTTAAAGTGTTTTTATATTTTTAAAATATATTTTAATTATTTTGTGGTTGAAAAATTATTTATCAGATGATTTTGAACATAAATTCTCATCTTCTGTCGATACAAATTTTGATATTTTGATTAATATTATTTTTCCTAACCAAATTTATGACCGCTTATTGATTCCATTCTTAGGCTAGGATAATTTCTATATCATGAAACGCACCTTTATTAACGTTTTCTTGTTTTTAAGTTTCATTTTCTCCGTTGGAATTTCTGGCTCAATTCGCGTTGTAAACCGTGTTAATAATTCCATGGATGATATCACAACCCTGGATCGTCTCCGCGGAACATATGTCTCCACTAAGGATATTTCTCGAATTCTAGCAAAACGAGACCCTTTTATCAATAAAGATAGAGGGAAAATGGTGCTTTATATTGATAATCATCGAATCAAAATTTCTGGAAACAGCAGTTTTATCTTGATAGATGAGCAGATTTATCAAATGCCTATGTACGCAATTGGGAAACAGAATGATATTTTTCTACCAGCTGAATCCTTCTTTGATATTCTAAGACGGACAGTCTTACCAGGCATTACCTATGACCCACGCCGAATGGTTTTAGATATTGATATGAAAGAATTTACAATTATGGGTGTGGAAATATCTCAAAAAGCAAATGGTACAATATTGCGTATTCGTACACGTAACACATTTCCTGAGGGTAATATCAGTTCATTTTTTCATGAAAATGGCTGGTTTTATTTAACAGTGGCAGGTGGCCTTGTAGATACAACTGAAATTCGGCGAAGTGATACGCGAGGAGTTGTTCAAAATATCGCAGCTGACCAGCTTGGCCAGACAGCACAGCTAGCTTTTCAAATGCGTACTAAAGTACAAAGTCATGAACTTTATCAAAGTAGTGATCCACGTGAAATTGTGATTTCTTTGCGTACACCTATGGGTGGAAGTATGGCGCGTATTAAACAAGTAAAAGATCGCTGGAAATTGGATACAGTTGTTTTGGATGCGGGGCATGGAGGGAAAGATCCAGGAACAATAGGAAGAAAGGGGACAAAAGAAAAAGATATTGCATTGGATATCGTCAAACGATTGGGTTTGCTATTGGAAAAAAATACAAAATTAAAAGTAATATATACCCGTGAAGAAGATATCTGGGTTCCTTTATGGAAACGTACAAAAATAGCGAATGAATCTAATGGCAAAGTTTTTGTCAGTGTCCATTTGAATTCTAATCCCAACAAAACAGCGTATGGATTTGAAACCTATTTATTAAGACCAGGAAAGACGGAAGATGCCATAGAAGTAGCTTCACGTGAAAATGAGGTTATTAAATTAGAGGACCGATCTAAAAATAATTATCAGGATCTTTCAGGGGAAAACCTGATTGTAGCCACTATGGCGCAAAGTGTTTTTATGAAAGAGAGTGAAGATCTGGCAGCAATTATCCAAGAAGAAATGGGAAAAAAAGTCAAATCTAGAAACCGCGGTGTTAAACAAGCTGGTTTTCATGTTTTGATTGGTGCCAGTATGCCAAATGTTTTAATTGAAACAGGATTTTTAACCAATTTGAATGAAGAAAAAAATCTTCGCAATTCTAAGTACCGTCAGAATATAGCCGATTCAATATATAAAGCGATTGTAAAGTTCCGATATTCTCGTGAACAATATCTCACAGAGAGTTAGTTGAAAATCTACACTTAGGACACTGTGTCCGTTTTTGAATCGCATTTAGATTATTTATATAACTTAAAACGCCTGGGGATAAAAGTAGGGCTAAGTCATACTATTGAGTTGTTAAAGCGTTGCGGGGACCCCCAGAATAATTTTAAATCGGTCCATATTGCGGGGACAAATGGGAAAGGATCAACCTGTGCAATTATTTCATCAATACTGAAGACAGCTGGTCTAAAGGTGGGTTTGTATACTTCGCCGCATTTAATTCGGTTTAATGAAAGAATAAGAGTAAATAACAATCCAATTGAAAATGCTCAAATTATACAATTTATTAAACAGTATAAATCTGATATTAATGAAATAAAGTCTACTTTTTTTGAAACGACAACTGCATTGGCCTTCAAGCATTTTTCGAACCAAAATATAGATATAGCTATTATTGAGACTGGATTGGGAGGCCGCTTGGATTCAACAAATGTGCTTAAGCCTAATGTGACAGTAATAACACCAGTTTCACTAGACCATTGCGATATTTTAGGTAATGATATTTTATCAATAGCTGGGGAAAAAGAGGGTATAATTAAGAAAAATATCCCATTGGTCTTAGCTCCTCAGGTACTCGCTGTTCAGAACCAATTATTAAAAAAAGCTGAAAAAGTTGGTGCTTCAGTAATTAATGTGGAAATTCCATCAAAGGTTCAAATAACTGAATGGGGGACTAAATTCAAAAGGAAAGATCAATTATTTAACATTCCTTTGATCGGTTCCCACCAGGCAATCAATGCATCGGTAGGAATAGAATTAATCCAATCATTTATGCCTGAGATAAAAAAAGAAATTATTGATACTGGTTTAAATAAGGTAAAATGGCCTGGTCGTCTACAAAGGATGAAAAAAGAATATCCCATTTATTATGATGTAGCACACAATTTTCATGGGTTGCAGTCAATCTTAGAAACCATGAGTCAAATTTTCAATAAAAAACCGTTTGGATTATTTGTTATGAAAAAAAACAAAGAACCAGATTTGGTCGTAAAGGCTTTAGAAAATAAATTTGATCAATTGGTCATCAGCGGTGCTCCGGAACTGGGACTAATGTCGGGGTATGAATTATCACAGAAATTATCAAATTTTGGATTAAAAGATTTTGTTGTGATTGATCGATTTCAAAGCGCTTTGGATCATATGGTAGAAATAACACAAAAAACGGGCCGACCGACCCTCGTTTTAGGCAGTCATTATATTGCAAGGTTAGTTTTCAATAAATTTGGTTTTTTATTTTAAATTGATGTAATATCCAATCAGTTACTTTTGCTTTGTATTTCATGATTTTATATCGTCTGCACAAGGCAATTCCCCAAAATTATCAATCAATCACAAAGATTTTTTAAAAAATATTACTAAGGTTATTTCTATATGAATGTTAATGAATTACAAAAACTGAAGATCCAGGAATTATCAGAACACGCAGAAAAACTGAATATCGAAAGTCATTCAGGGATGAATAAACAGCAGCTTATTGTTAAAATTTTAGAAAGCCAAAATGAAAAGGAAGGTGGTGTCACTTCTGAGGGCGTTTTGGAGGTACTAAAAGAAGGATATGGATTTTTACGCAGTCCTGATTTCAATTATCTCCCAGGGCCAGATGATATTTATGTAAGCCCTTCACAAATAAAACGTTTTGGGTTACGGACAGGCCACAAGGTTTCTGGACAGATTCGTCCACCAAAATCGAAGGAAAGATTTTATGCCTTATTAAAAGTAGACACGGTCAATAGCCAAGATCCTGCTGAGCTTCAACGAGCAATTTTATTTGATAATCTTACACCCCTTTATCCCGAAGAAAAATTTAATTTGGAAGTTAATCCAAAAGATTTATCTACCCGCGTTATGGATATGATTTCCCCAATTGGAAAAGGGCAGCGAGGTCTCATTGTAGCACAACCAAAGACGGGGAAAACAGTATTGCTGCAGAAAATTGCTAATGCTATAACAAAAAATCACCCCAATGTTAAAATGATTATTCTACTCATTGATGAGAGACCTGAAGAAGTAACAGATATGAAGCGGAATGTTGAAGCAGAAGTGATTAGCTCTACTTTTGACGAACCGCCAGAACGCCATGTTGCTGTAGCAGATATGGTTATACAAAAAGCACGTAGAATGGTCGAATTCGGGGATGATGTAGTGATTCTTTTAGACAGTATTACCCGCTTAGGTCGCGCACATAATGCCGTTATTCCACATAGCGGTAAAATTTTGTCTGGTGGCGTTGATTCCAATGCTCTTAAAAAACCAAAACAATTTTTTGGTGCTGCTAGAAATACAGAAGAAAGCGGGAGCTTAACTATTATTGCTACAGCTTTGATTGATACAGGTAGTCGCATGGATGAAGTTATTTTTGAAGAATTTAAAGGAACGGGTAATATGGAGTTGGTACTGGATCGTAAACTCAGCGATAGGCGAATTTATCCTTCTTTTGATTTGGTTCGATCTGGCACAAGAAAAGAAGAACTTTTATTAGATAAAAAAGTTTTAGCTCGTATGTGGATACTTAGAAAATTGCTCAATGACATGAATGTCATTGAAGCCATGGAGTTTATTCAAGATAGGATGCGTCGAACGAAAACAAATGAAGAATTCATGGAAACAATGAGTCAATAAATCTAAATTAACATGTAAAATTTACTATTTACTCTTGGTGTAGAAGCTAAGGAGAATATATATGAGTTCTAAATACCCAGAAATACGGACAGTTGCTGTCCGAATCTTCACAGATAAACCTGTACGAAAAACACCCTATCAAGTAAAAGGTGTTATGATGAACCAATTCCCCGATGAGGAAATTGTACCAATGCTTGATGGATCATATCGTCAAAAGTTTCTTTATCCTCGTGTTCAAGTAAAGATTTTGAATGAACAGATTTATATTGTCGGAATCAATGAAGGAGTTGATTCCATTAAAGCAATTGCCAAAAAGATGGATTTTTTGGATTTTGGTAATATTACGTTTCAAATTTTGGATAATGAAATTGAAGAGCATCAGAATAGATTTCAACCAGTTTCTAAATTGATTCGATATCGGTTTGTGACACCTTGGGTAGCATTGAATCAGACTACAGGATACCGTTATCGGAATTTAAATAATGCTGATCGCGTGAATTTTCTTAATCGCCTTCTTGGACAGAATATCGTATTTATGGCTAGAGAAATGGGGATGGAATTAGAAGAAAATATCTTTACAAAAGTTACACTTTCATCACTGTTTCCTCGACAAGTAGATGAAAATAACTGGGGTGCTTTTGATGGAGAATTCCGTGCTAATTTTGTATTACCAAATTATTTAGGAATCGGGAATGGCATCACTCGAGGTTATGGGACCCTTTTTGGTTTATTCAATCCTGAATTATTTTCTTTTAATGAAGGAGATTTACAAGAGCTAGAAGCAAAGGCAACTAAGGGAAGTAATAATGAACAAACAACAATAGCTGAATCTGATTTACAAGAAATTGATGTAGAAAAAGTACCTCGTCCAAAGAAAGTCCCTGGCAAAGATTTAGTGCCAACAAAAAGAAGCAAAAAAGTGCTTTCTGAAGAATTCGAAATTGAGGAAGATGAAACAATAGCTTATCAGACTAATGTTGCTAGAAAAAAGAAAGCAAGATACATACCAAAAAAACGGGGTAAAAAGATAAAAAAAGATTCTTCCAATATTAATTACAATTCAGAAGAATATCATAAAAAACAACATACCTTGTAATTGAAAAATAAATATGACAGTTTTTGCTGAGCGTGTTCAGCGCGTAAAACCATCCTTTACTCTTGAAATGACATCTAGGGCGGAAGAATTACGTGCCCAAGGAATAGATGTCATGAACTTTAGTGCAGGGCAGCCAGATTTCAATACGCCGGAAAATATCCGAAATGCCGCCAAGGCAGCATTAGATAGAGGTCAAACAAAGTATACAGCAGGTTCCGGTACAATTGAATTACGGGAAGCAGTTTGTACAAAACTGAAACGCGAGAATCAATTAGATATTTTTCCAGATCAAGTGCTTATTTCCAACGGGGAAAAACAGAGCCTTTATCTGGTTTGCCAGTCACTCTTTGAAAAAGGTGATGAAGTATTAATCTTCAAGCCCTATTGGGTTTCTTTCCCAGAGTTTGTAACACTTGCTGATGCTACGCCAGTAATAGTTGAAACAGATGCCAAACAAAACTTTGAACCGAATATGGAAGATTTGAAATCAAAAATAACTGATAGAGTAAAAGGAATCATTATCAATTCGCCATCTAATCCGACCGGTAGCGTTTGGTCCAATGAAGTTATTATCAATTTACTTGGTATTGCCAAAGATAATGGTTGGGTTGTTATTTCAGATGAATGTTATGAAAGACTTGTTTTTAATGGCGAATTCACTAGTTCTCAAAAACTAAATATTGATCAAGGTATCGATGCCAATGTTCTTACTTGTATGAGCTTATCTAAAACTTATGCGATGACAGGATGGAGAATTGGGTATGCATTTGGTGAAAGATCAATTATAAAGGCAATGGAAAAAATACAGGGACAAGCCACATCTTGTGCCAATTCGATTGGACAAGCAGCTGCCGTAGAGGCACTTGTTGGTGATCAATCTGCCGTTGATTTTATGCGTAAAAAATTTAGAGACAGGCGGGATTTAATGGTATCGTTACTTAATACATTACCAAGTGTTAATTGTGATATACCAGGTGGTGCTTTTTATGCCTTTCCCGATTTTTCGAAATATATCGGCAAATCTTTTAAAGAAAAAAAAATAAAAGATTCTTTTGACCTTTGCGATGTGATTTTGAATGTAGCAAAAGTTGTTACTGTTCCAGGGGATGGATTTGGCGCACCGGGACATATACGTTTTTCTTACACTTTAGGAGAAGAAGTGATTCGTGAAGGGATTAAACGAGTAAAGAAAGTTTTAGAGCAATTAAATTGAATAAGATAGGGAGTAACCTATGAAAGCAAATACACATCCAGAATACAAATTGGGCAATGTTGTTTGTTCCTGTGGTCATTCATTTCAAGTATATAGTGTAATAGGTGACCAACGCATAGAGATTTGTTCAGAATGTCACCCATTTTATACAGGGAAACAAAAACTGGTTGACACAGCCGGACGTATTGAACAGTTTAAAAAGAAATACGGCAAAGCAAACCAATAAAACAAAAAATAGGAATGGTTTCACGAATAGTGTGTCTATTTTGAGACCATTTTTTATGATTAAGAAAATCATACTATTAATAATGAAACCTACCATTTTGGTTGGAGGACAAGCTGTCATTGAAGGCGTAATGATGCGCGTTCCTGGTGCTTATGCCACTGCTGTCCGAGATCCAGATGGCAAAGTGCATGTAGATCGTCATAGCTTCAAATCTATTACAGAACGATCAACCTTATGGAAAAAACCTATTTTCAGAGGTATGGCCGGCTTATTTGAAGCCATGAAAATGGGGATGGCAACATTGCAGTGGTCTGCTGATATTGCCATGCCGGAAGAAAAAGATAAAAAGCCCAACAAATTGCTGGATTCTTTATCATCGGTATTTGCAATATTTTTTGCTGTAACACTTTTTATGATTGCTCCCATGTGGATTACAACGAAACTATTGGATGTGGAAAAAGATGCAGTGGCATTCAATATGATTTCAGGTATGTTTCGAATTACATTTTTTGTGCTTTATCTTTTTTTGATTTCTTTGATGAAAGATGTAAGACGCCTATTTCAATATCACGGAGCAGAACACCGGGTTGTCTATAATTTTGAATCTGGGAAAAGTATTGATATTAATAATGCTCAATCCTTTCCGACTCAGCACCCTCGCTGTGGAACCAGTTTTATGTTTATTGTTTTACTATCAGCGATTATTGTTTTCTCAATTATAGATACCATCGTTATGACTCTCACCGGTTTTATTAGCTTACCTATCCGCTTGATGGTTCATCTACCCTTAATACCGCTTGTAGCTGGTGTTTCTTATGAAGTTATAAAAGTGACAGCAAGAACAAGTAACAGTCTTTTTTTAAGAGTATTAAGAGCACCGGGATTATGGCTTCAAAATATTACTACTCAGCAACCAGAAGATGATATGGTTGATGTTGCCATTACAGCATTGAAAGAAGCTTTTGGTGATGATTATGAAAAAATGATCGGGAAAGAATATGTGGCAGAAGCAATTGGATGATCGATAAACTAAAAGAAATTATCACTCATTTTGAATCGTTGGAAAAGCAAATGGCTGATCCTGTTCTTACCAATAATCAAAATCGTTATGTTGAAGTGACGAAAGAGCATCGTTACCTTAGCCCAATTATAGAGAAAGCACGCGAATTTATTAAAACACAAGAAAACATAGATGATGATTTAGAAATATTAAATAGTGAAGATGTGGAATTAATAGAAATTGCCCAAGCTGAAATTGAAGAGTTGCAGGGTGATTTAACTAAATTGGAAAAAGAGTTAAAAGTACTCCTCCTCCCACATGATCCTACCGATGATAAAAATACTATTATTGAAGTTCGTGCCGGTACAGGAGGAGATGAGGCCGCATTATTTGCTGCAGATTTGTACCGCATGTATTCTCGATTTGCTGAACGTAATGGGTGGGAATATGAAGTATTGGAATCCAGTGCAATTGGTATAGGCGGTTATAAAGAAATTATTTTTTCCGTAACTGGAAACAGTGTTTATGGTATAATGAAATTTGAAAGCGGCGTTCATCGTGTCCAACGTGTTCCTAAAACAGAAACAAGCGGACGGGTACACACGTCGGCTGCAACAGTGGCAGTACTACCCGAAGCCGAAGAAGCGGATATTGAAATGGCTGATAGTGATTTAAAAATTGATACATATCGTGCCAGTGGTGCCGGCGGTCAACATGTGAATAAAACAGAATCTGCTATTCGAATTACACATATTCCCACTGGATTAGTGGTAACCTGTCAGGATGAAACATCTCAACATAAAAATAAAGCTGCTGCCCTAAAAGTATTACGATCGAGATTATTAGCCGCGGAACAAGAAAAACTAGCAAAAGAACGAGCGGCTGCCCGTAAAAATATGGTTTCCACTGGAGATCGTTCGGCTAAAATTCGTACCTATAATTTTCCACAGGGTCGCATTACAGATCACCGGATTAATTTTACGGCATTTAATTTAGAAGGTGTAATGGATGGTGATATTGGTACTATTATAGAAAACCTGAAACTAGCTGATCAGCAAGAGCAAATAGCCTTGGTTGGAGACTAGTGTGAGCCTAACCGCTGAAAAACAGAAAAAAATTTGGCGGATCATTGATATTATCAATTGGGGGGAGAAGTATTTTAGGTCCAAGGGGTTTGAAAATCCCAAACAGGAAATTGAATGGCTTCTCTGTGATTTATTGAATTATAAGCGGATAGATCTTTACATTGAGTTTGAAAAGACTATTCCCGGTTCTGAACTTAATCAATTAAAAGGATGGGTAAATCGTCGTAGAACTAGAGAACCACTCCAGTATATTACTGGTCGAACTCAATTTTACGGTTATCCCTTTAAAGTATCGCCAGAGGTTCTTATTCCCCGCCCCGAGACGGAACGAGTAGTGGATGTGGTCCTCCATACCATTGGAAATATAACAAAACCCAAGATACTAGAAGTGGGATCGGGGTCAGGATGTATTGCTGTATCTATCGGTGCTGAAAAACGAGATGCATACATTCTTTCTGTTGATGTTTCTGAGCCTGCGATTAATCAAGCCCGAAAAAATGCAGATTTGAATGCCACAACAAATGTTGATTTCATTGTATTGGATTTTCTCAATGAATTACCTGAAGGACAATTTGATTTACTAGTTTCCAACCCACCTTATATTCCTTTGAATGAAATCGGTACAACTATGCCCGAAATTCACAACCATGAACCAATAACGGCCTTGACGGATAATCGAGACGGCCTGATTTTTTACCAGCGGTTTGCTGAAGTAGTAAAAGAGTTGATTAAACCGGGCGGGTGGGTGATAATGGAAGTAGGTTTGGGAGATCACCCTACTAAGGCTATGGGAATTTTTGAATCAAGGAAATATAAAAATTTGGAATTAATTACTGATTTTAACGGTGATGAAAGAGTACTAAAAATTCAAATTTGATTTGTTGTAGAGATGCAATTTATTGCGACTCTACAACACGTACTGTATCTTTGACTGCTTAAACCAACAAATCAATTACATATTAAATGGCATCAGAATTCGTCCACTTACATAATCATTCCGACTACAGTCTTTTAGATGGGGCACAAACGGTTCAAACATTGGTAGATACCATTGATGATCTTGGTATGGATTCCGTTGCCCTTACCGAACATGGAAATATGTTTAGTGTTGTACCCTATTACAAATCAGCAAAAAAAGCTGGTGTAAAACCAATTATAGGTTGTGAAACTTATGTGGCCATTGGTAGTCGTTTTGATAAAAAACCTCGTTCTGATGGTGGTTGGGGAAATAACCATTTAGTATTACTAGCACAAAATTACCAGGGCTATAAAAATTTAATGAAATTGGTTACATATGGATACCTTGAAGGTTTTTATTACCGCCCGAGGGTTGATATTGATTTATTAAAAACACACAATGAAGGAATTATTTGTCTATCAGGGTGTCTCAAAGGTGAAATCACTGAAAAAATGCTGAAAGACGACTGGGATGGGGCAAAAGAAGCAGCATTGAGGTTTGCTGAAATATTTGAGAATCGTTTTTATTTAGAAGTACAGAATCATGGTATCCCGGATGAGATTCAGAATATTGAGAATATGAAAAAACTTTCCGGTGAATTAGGATTACCACTAGTATGTACCAATGATGCCCATTACGCAAAACATGAACACTGGGAAGCTCATGATGTTCATATTTGTCTTGGTACGGGAAAAAATCGGGATGATCCTAATCGCCTGAAATACGCCACACCGGAGTTCTATTTCAAAACGCAAGATCAAATGTATGATATGTTTAAGGATGTACCCAATGCCATTGAAAATACACGCCGTATTGCAGATAGTATTGAAATAGAGCTACCAATAGGAGATTACCATTTACCGGCTTTTCCCTTACCTCAAGATGCATTACACCAGAATTCAGATGACTATCTTCAGAGTCTTTGTGAGAAAGGAATTAAGGAACGATATGGTGATTTAACTCCTGAATTGGAATCCAGGTTAACACATGAATTAAAAGTTATTAAAAAAATGGGGTTCGCTGGTTATTTTTTAATAACTGCTGATTTTGTAAAGTATGCCAAGGATAATGCCATCCCCGTCGGCCCAGGCCGAGGATCGGCTGCCGGAAGTCTTGTTTCCTATTCATTAGATATTACCACAATTGATCCCCTGCGCCATCAACTGTTGTTTGAGCGTTTTCTTAATCCGGATCGTATTAGTCTGCCTGATATTGATATAGATTTTTGTATTGAGCGCCGAAGTGAAGTCATTGATTACATTAAAAAACAATATGGCGAAAATTCTGTCACACAGATCATCACATTTGGTAAAATGAAAGCGCGCCAAGTGATTCGTGATGTCGGTCGTGTTCTTGGATACTCTTTTGGTGAAATTGATAAATTGGCAAAAATGATTCCTAATACTATAAATATCACTTTAAAAGAAGCCTTAAAACAAAATCCAAATCTTAGGAGTGCAGCTGAGGGTCAATATAAAGAAGTAATAGAACACTCAAAAGTACTGGAAGGGATGAATCGCCATGCCTCCATTCATGCTGCCGGAGTAGTAATTGCCCCAGGTGATTTAACAGATTTTGTCCCCTTATACCGTTCCCCGCAGGGTGATGTTACTTCTCAATATGATATGAAGGGTTTAGAAGAATTAGGTCTCCTTAAACTCGATTTTCTTGGTTTGCGCAACCTAACCGTAATTGATAATACTCTAAAGCTTTTGAAAGAACGTGAAAAAGAAATTGAAATTGAGAAAATTCCGCTCGATGACTCCAAAGTATATAAACTTTTTTCAAAAGGACTGACAATTGGGGTATTTCAATTTGAATCATCAGGTATGCGGGAGTTTCTTAAAAAATTGAAACCCACGGCCATTGAAGACCTAATTGCAATGAATGCTCTATATCGACCTGGTCCCATGGATAATATTGACAATTTTATTTCGAGAAAACACGGCAAGAAAAAGATTGTATATGCCCATCCATCTATGGAACCGATACTGGAAGAAACCTATGGTATTATTGTTTACCAAGAACAAGTAATGCAGATCGCACATGAAGTGGCAGGGTTCACACTGGCTGAAGCGGATATCATGCGCCGTGCTATGGGAAAAAAGATTAAAAAGCTCATGGATGAACTAAAAATAAAGTTTATTGAAGGAGCAGGGGAAAAACATAATATTTCAAAAACGAAGAGCAAAGAAATCTTTGAAATGATCGAAAAATTTGCTCAATACGGATTTAATAAGAGTCATTCCACAGCCTATGCTTATGTTGCATACCAGACGGCCTGGCTCAAGACCTATTATCCAGCAGAATTCATGAGTGCAAATCTCACCAGTGAAATGTCGAATATCGATCGTATAGTTATTCTTATCAACGAATGCCGAAAGCAAAAAATAGATGTGAATCCCCCTGATGTTAATATATCGGATATCAATTTTCGTCCCGTGAATAAAAAAACTATTTCATTTGGTTTAAATGCGATTAAGAACGTTGGAACAAAATCATTGGAACAAATCATTGAAACAAGAAACAAGCATGGAGAATTTGATTCCCTTTTTGATTTTTGCGCTAATGTGAATTTACAAGCAGTGAACAAACGAGTATTGGAAAGCCTGAATATGTCAGGGGCTATGGATGGACTTGAGGGTAACAGGGCCCAAAAATATGCGGCTATTGAAATAGCGTTGAAATACGGACAAACCATCCAGGAAAATAAAGCCAAGAATCAGGTGGATTTGTTTGGGGCATCCAGTAACAATGGACAGGATATTTCCATTGTCCCAACATTATCAATGGCCGAAGAGTGGCCTGAAAGTCAATTGTTGGAAAACGAAAAAGAAGTATTAGGAATGTACCTCTCTGGTCATCCATTGCTGAAATTTGCTGAGGATTTAGAAGAGTTTTCTAATTTTGATTTCAGTGAAAATATTTCAAATAAAAATATTGAAAAAATCCGCGTAGGGGGTACTATTGCCGATGTGAAAATGCACTTTGACCGAAAAAATAATCAAATGGCATTTTTCAATTTGGATTGTTTGGGTGGACAGGCTGAAATACTTGCTTTTAGTGATACGTTTGCAAAATATAAAGATTTAATTCTAAATGATAATGTTGTTTTTATCACTGGAAGACCAACTGATGAAACAGATTTTTCCGATTTAAAACTTATTGCCGAGGAAATTGTGACTGTAACAAAAGCCAGAGAGATTTATTCTAAAAATGTAAATATCCATATTGAACCAAGTGAAATGTCGCCAACCGATATAGATGCCCTTTTAGAAATGACCAAAAATCATAAAGGAAGTTGTGGATTGATGTTTCATATAGATTCCGAAAGAGGTAAACAGAGAATTTTTGCGCATAATGTAAAAGTATCGGCTCATAAATCATTCTTAAAAAAGCTGCGGGACACCTACGGAGAACAAAATATATGGATCTCTGATTGATTGCAGTAATTCAACGATCAAAATCGGGCTCGGTCTCTGTTGATGAAACAATAATTAGCCAAATTGAACTTGGTTTTGTAATCCTACTAGGCGTAATTGATGAGGATGATGAAACTGATGCTGATTACCTTGCGGATAAAATTACCCATCTGCGTGTATTCAACGATGAAAATAAAAAAATGAATTTATCCATTCAGGATGTCAAAGGTTCAGCGTTGGTTATAAGTCAGTTTACTTTATGCGGCGATATACGCAAGGGACGTCGCCCTAGTTTTATCCATGCTGCATCTCCAGAAAAAGGAAATATCCTTTATGAATACTTCATAGCACAGGTAGAAAACAATGGTGTCCCTGTTGAGTCAGGTGAATTTGGTGCAATGATGAATGTAAACTTGATCAATGAGGGCCCAGTAACCTTTGTTTTGGACAGTAAACAACGTTGACTCTGTTTGCTCGATTCCAAAACGATTTCATTGTAATTTCTCTTTTATGATAAGATATGGATATGGAAAGAAAAATTAGGATTGTAATGGCAAAACCCGGGCTAGATGGGCACGACCGTGGTATAAAAGTATTAGCGTCCGCTTACCGTGATGCAGGGATGGAAGTTATTTACCTTGGTCTGCGACAAACACCGGAAATGATCGTTTCAGCTGCACTCCAGGAAGATGTAGACGTAATAGCCCTTTCCAGTCTGAATAATGCCCACATGACTATTTTCCCTAATGTGCTAAATCTTATGAAAGATAAAGGCCTGGATGATGTATTGCTTGTCGGCGGAGGAATTATTCCTAAAAAAGATATAAAAGTATTGGAAGAAATGGGAATGGGTAAACTATTTGGCCCTGGGGCTCCTGTACAAGAAACTGTTAATTATATTACCAATTGGGTTAACGAAAATCGCAGATAGATGAATCTGACCAATCTAACAGAATTAGAATTGTATTTTGCCAACCATTTTGATACGGTCTTATTTCCTGTTTTAGCAGAGATTTATCAAAGTAAAAGTGATTACAGAAGAGCCAAACGCGTATGCGAGATTGGTCTAGAACATCATCCAAATTCCATTGATGGCCAGTTCATTTTATCGCAGGCAGAACTTGGGCTGGGAAATTTAGATAATGCAGAAAAATGGATGAAAAGAGTACTGGTTCAAATCCCTGATCATACTTCTGCAGCAACATCATTACCAATGGTTCAAGAACAATTGGGGCGTTCTACTAGGACATTAACTATCAGTTGGAACAGGGCGCAAAGAATTAACCCCGATAATAAATTTGCAAAAGATTATTTTTCGGCAAAAAAAAGTAATTTAAAAAAGAAAAAGGGGTCAAAACTGGAAACCCCATCGAAAAAAAATTCTAAAAAACAATTACCAACTGATATCAGTTCGCGTCTTGCAACATTTACATTGGTGAATGTTTTAAAAGCACAGGGATTATACCATAAAGCATTAGATGTCTTAGATATTCTTGCTGAGAAGGGCGCAGATCAAAAGCGGATTGAATCAGAACGGGAAATCATCAAAGCTGAATTATAAATTTTTTAGTCATACTTTTAGTATGACATTTTTAACTGTATAATGACAGTAGTCTCCTGATGCTAAATTTTTCTACGGAAAATATTAAATGAATCATAAAATGGCATTAAAGGATCTCAGTAATGCCGATCAAAGAATGGGAAAGCTCATAGAAAAATTTGGCCCGCCAAATTTTAATCTCATGAATAATTATTATGAATCATTGGTAAGATCTATTGTTTACCAGCAGCTGAGTGGCAAAGCTGCATCTATCATTTATGAAAGATTTTTGGATTTATTTGTTTTTGATATTTACCCCAAGCCAAAGGATGTATTGGAAGTTTCAATTGAAACACTTCGTTCTTCAGGTCTATCTTATCAGAAAGTCAATTATATTCGAGACCTATCAGAAAAGTGGCAAGATGGAACTATGAACTTAACAGATATAGATTCCATGACTGATGAAGAAATAAGTTCAGAGTTAATCAAAGTAAAAGGTATTGGCCAGTGGACAGCTGACATGTTTCTCATGTTTACGTTAGGTCGCCCAGATGTGTTCCCTTTTGGAGATCTTGGAATCCAAAAAGGAGTTATGATTATTACAAATATGAATCGTTTACCGACACAGAAAGAAATGGAACGTAAAACAAAAAAATGGCAACCCTATCGTACTGTTGCAGCTTGGTATCTATGGAAGTTGGTAGATGGTCCTTTTAAATGGTAGAAACTATTTTTTCTTATCAATAGTAATATTGGAACCACCACCTGATCCGCCGGAATTTCCGCCACTGTTAGTCCCGCTATAACTGCTACCACCAGTTCTATCGGTTGCTTCTAGTCTGGCTCCAGGTATTATCGTTTCATCACTTGTATTTGATTGCCGTGAATTATTTTTTCTTCTCGCACTTAATTTTGAAATAGTGAATGTTTGAGAAACGGACACTTGTTTTTCTTTAATAAAAACAATTTCGTTGGAGCGATGGTACGTGCAATAAGAGGTGATAGAAATACTATTTAATGAGTCATTTGGTGAATTGAGTATATCAATATAATAATCTAATGGTTTCGCGAAATAATGTTCTTGACCTTCAATATCAAAGGCCCAAATTTCTTTTGATTCTATGTTAAATTGAATTTTATTGGCCATTGCCGGATTTGGTTCAGGAATAAATGTTGGTGCATAGAAACAACCAATTAATAAAAAGATTATTAGAAATAAAAAGTTTCTAAAATTCATTTTTTCGTGCCACTACTACCGCCAGATCTTTGTTCTGATTGAATAGTTTGATGTGTTTCTCCTTGCGTATTGCCTCTTATTACCGATATGCCACTTGGAGATACGCCGCCTGATCCAACTCCATTTTTTCTCCCATATTTTTGGTTGAATGCTGATTCACTATTATTTGGACCTGTTATAACAGTAACAATTGTTGGTGTAACGCTTACAATTTCAATTAATTGGTGTTTATTGCAATATCCAGCAAAGGAGCTTTCAAGGTGAGAACTTAAATAATTTGCTACTGTAAAATATTGAGCGGAATCTTCAGGCGTAAAATGGTGATATGCTCCAAATCTATCATGGGCCCAGATTTCTCTTTGTTCATTACGATAAATTAGTCGATTTTTATTAATATCTATATCAGAAGGGATAACCGTTTTTTGGCTGATACAACTATTAATATAAAATAGCCCTATTAGGAGAATGATTATTTTTGATACTTGCATTTAATTTTTTTTAAATGAATTTAAACTTACACATCTTTCAATTATTTACCAAATTTCTCTGAGAATTCTACGCTTCATTATTAATTTTCGCTCCCTTTATTAGTTTAGAATAACAATTTTATGATCTCTGCATGAATAAAAAATTATATTGGTCCATCGGCCTTTTGATCATTGCGTTGGTTGGAGCAATAAACTTATATACCCCTAGATTCAATCAGTCTATCAAAGTTGATGCATATAATGATTATGATGTAAACATTTACAGAGATACGTGGGGTGTCCCTCATATTTTTGGCGAGAAAGACAAAGATACAGCTTATGGTTTAGCGTATGCCCATGCAGAAGATGATTTTAAAACAATACAAGATATACTCTTGGGCCTAAGAGGTAAACTTGCTACGGTATATGGTAAAGATGGTGCTCCTAATGATTATATGGTTCAACTACTTCGGATCTGGGAAGTAGTTGAAAGTCATTATGAATATGATTTAGCAGAAGATGTCCGCAGTATTTGCAAGGGTTATGCAGATGGATTAAATCATTATGCCGTTCTGCATCCGAATGAAGTGGTGAAAGGTTTATTCCCAGTCTCAGGAAAGGATATTGTTGCCGGCTTTGTACATCGTACACCTCTTATGTTTGGTTTAGATCGCGTACTTGGCAAACTGGCATCCAGCGAAAAACCAGAGTTCGCCGTCGATTTTAAAAAAATAAAATCGGGTCCCTTTGACCAAACTTTGTTAGGATCTAATGTGGTTGCCGTTGCTCCCAGCCGTTCTGCGGATGGATATACCCGGATTGCAATCAATTCCCACCAACCATGGACTGGTCCTGTAGCCTGGTACGAAGCACATCTCCACAGTGAAGAAGGATGGAATATGAATGGAGGATTATTTCCAGGTTCACCGGTTATTTTTGTTGGTCATAATGAAAATATTGGTTGGAGTCATACAGTAAATTCGCCTGATTTAATAGATGTATATGAATTGGAAATGCACCCCGAGGATAAAAACCGTTATTTTATTCATGGTCGCTGGGAAGAACTGGAAGTCCGGGAAGCACTCATAACCGTCAAACTTTGGGGCCCTTTTAAATGGACCATTAAACGAGAGACGCTTTGGTCGGTACAAGGGCCAGTAATTCGTAATCCTCATGGCACATATGCTGTTCGATTTTCTGGGTATGGAGAAATTCGCCAAGTAGAACAATGGTTTCGCATGAACAAATCACGCAACTTGGAGGAATTCGGGGAAGCCATGAGTATGTTAGCATTACCCATGTTTAATACTCTTTATGCAGATAAAAATGGGAACCTGTATTACGTATACAATGCCCTGTTACCCATTCGAGGCAGCGGTAATTATGATTGGAAAGGCATTATACCTGGCAATACGGCCTATTCAATGTGGCGAGGATATTTTCCTTTTGATGAATTACCTCAGGTTGTCAATCCTAAATCCGGTTTTCTGCAAAATTGTAACAGTACCCCTTTCTTAGCAACAAATGGTGATGATAATCCGGATAAGTCTTTTTATCCACAAAATTTTGGGATCGAGTTGTTTCAGACAAACCGAGCACTTCGAGCCCATGAAACATTTGGGTCTGATAAATCCATTACACGAGAAGAATTTTATCAATATAAATTTGATACAAAATATTCTACACAGTCGGTGATGGCAGTAAATTTGAAAAAATTCCTGATTGAAGCATCCAGTAAAGATCCGGATATTAATGAAGCCTTAAAGTTACTTCGGGAGTGGGATTTGGATACAGATAGTACAAGTACAGCGACTCATTTGGCGATTCGCGCAATCAGCCCTCAATTTAATCCAGCGGATTATGACTATGATCCCGAAAAAATCATGCATCGATTAAAAAAAGAAGTATCATGGTTAAAAGAAAATTTTGGCAGATTGGATGTGAAATGGGGAGATATACAACGTTTGCAAAGGGGGAAAACTGATTTATCTTTAAGTGGCGGTCCCGATATTTTACGTGCCGTTTATTCGAAAGAAAAAGATGATAGATATGTTGGTATTGCTGGTGACTGCTTTTATGAAATAGTAGAGTGGGATTTAGATGGTAATGTTTCAGCTAAAAGCATTCACCAATTTGGGACTGCAACACAGGACACCAATTCAATTCACTATGATGATCAGGCACAACTATTTGCACGGCATCAAATGAAACCGGTATGGATGAAACTAGAAGATATTAAATTAAACCTAGAAAGATCATACCGACCGGGTGAAGAATAAACCTTGAAAGACAAAGATCATGGAATGGATTTTTAGCTTTTATAACAAATATATGAAATAACATTTTGATGAATATGAGATTATTACTGACTATAGTATTATTAATTCGGCTGGTATCAGCGGGCGAAGTAATGCCGATTGAAATTCCATTACAGGGAGAGGCAGCTGATCGAAGCCTGGAAATGTCTGGGCTTGCATGGTATGGCGATTATCTGATATTAATGCCCCAATATGTCAATAAGAAAGCACCGGGTTTTTATTTTCTCAGTAAGAAAAAAATTAATGAATGGTTAGATGGAGATAGATCCAAGGCTCTGAAACCAGGGAAAATAGATTTAATTGTCCCGGATTATGATAATGCAATTGGTGGATACCAAGGATTTGAAGGCCTGTGTTTCAGTGGAAATAAAGTATATCTTTTGATGGAATCTAAAAATGATGGAGTCATGTACAGCTACATTGTAACTGGGACAATGGATTTTAAAAAGAAAAGACTGGAGATTGAACAAGGAAAAATTATACAGATTACCCCCCCCATGAATATTAAGAATATGGGTTATGAGAGTATCCTCAAACATAAATATCGATTATTAGTTCTTTTTGAAGCAAACGGAATCAATATTAACCCCAATGCTAATGCAGAATATTATACAACATCGTTAAAACATAAAGAATCTGTATCATTTCCTAATGTTGAATACCGCATCACAGACGTGACTGATATTGATGGAAAGGGTAGGTTTTGGGCCTTGAATTATTTTTGGCCAGGTGAAAAAGAAATGCTGAATCCGGGAAAAGATCTCATTATTAAAAATTATGAAGAAGGCAAAACCCACCAACAATATGAACATGTAGAACGATTGGTAGAGTATAAAATTCGCTCAAATCAAATCAGCCGAACCGATTCACCACCGATCCAATTAGTACTTGATGAAACGTCTCGCAATTGGGAAGGTCTAGTCCGGTTGGATAAAAAAGGATTTCTGATGATTGTGGATGAACATCCACGGACAATTTTATCTTTTGTAGCAAAACCATAAGCTTTACTGTTTGCAGAGAGCAGATTTATTTTACCATTCTCTGCAGTTTTTCCATTCTATAAAGTCCATTTAAGTTTTCCATCCCAACCAATTGCAAAAGTAATGGATGATGCATCATTTTGATCTTTATCCAAGTAGTCTTCCATTTCAAAATTAAGATTTAATGAAATCCCATTTTTCACAGGAACAATTAGTACGAACATATATTGATTACGTGTAAGATTATTTTCAATTATTTCGCTGATTTGCTGAAAATGTTCTACTTCTAATTTAGTTGAAAACCTGGCTGTATCATGGTCCCAGTAAACACCACATTTTACATAAGATGTTTTTCGTTCTGCATTAAGATAATCAGACACATCAAAAGCGTGGCCAATTTCTATGTTCACTAGTCCTTGTTGATATTCTTTTACAAAGAGACCTAATCCTTGATTGAAGTGATATTGGAGTTGTACGCCAGCACGAGTATTTTTTCGGTATGATGTTGTGGTATAGCGGTAGAACTCATTCAAAGTACGATATCTATCGCTGGATTTATAACGAACATAAATGAAAGATTCTTTTTCTAGCCCATAGCCAAACAATCTTAAATCTCGAAAAGTAAAAGGTGTTTGTCGATTTATCCGGTAGTATCCAAAAATGCCCCTGTCTTTTTCAGCTTGAGCACCGCCGCCGCGTACATAGCGTTTCCATAAAAGGGAATCTGTTTGAGCAACACAAGCAGTAAAGCTTATGATAAAAAGGATACAAATTCGGGTCATTGCTTAATCTTTTTACCGTTTTCCATAAGCAAAACAGCTCCAACAAAAACCCCAATGGCCAGGATTATAACAACAATTAAACTGGTTGCAGGTGGTGAGTCAGACACACCCAAAATGGTATATCGTAGACCATTGATCATATAATAAATAGGATTATAAAAGCTTGCAACCTGGGCCCAATCAGGGAGCATTTTAATAGAATAGAAAATACCGCCAAGAAAACTGAGTGGAGTCAGAAAAAAATTTTGAAGCGTTGCTAATTGATCCCATGTATCTGCCGTCTGTCCAAGTAATAATCCGATACTTGAAAAAGCAAAAGAAACCAGTACAATAAATCCAATTGTTGCCAAGGGTTGATTTACAGGCATGTCGCCGAGTATTATTCCAACTAATAAAATTAAAAGACCGTTTACTGTTCCGCGGACCATACCACCAATAATGTATGCAATCGAAATTTCAAAACTGGATAACGGTGCCTGAAGTAGATCTGGCAATTGACCTAAAAGTTTCATTTGGAGCATGGAGGAGGATGAATTTGAAGAAGCATTGGTAAGTGTATTCATCATGATTAAACCCGGGATGATAAAAAGGGTGTAAGGAACACCATCGATTTCAGCTATACGACGTTCTAAAGTGAAACCGAATATAAGGATATAGAGAATTGAAGATGTTAACCCCGGGATGATCGTCTGACGGTATACGGAGAAAAAACGGCCAACTTCCCTTGATGTAAGAGTCCACAGCCCCACCCAATTCATGATAAATTCCATTTAATTGTTATAAAAAATCCGAATCTATTGGTATTTGTAAATTTTTTAAATGGTAATTGGATTGACTGCATGCCCATCAGGCAGGTTTTGTCGCTTTATTGCTCACAATGAAAAAAGATATCATTCATTGATACCTTTACCTGTAAGACTTAGAAATACATCCTCCAAAGATGATTTTGTTGTTTCTACACGCTGGATATGACATCCTTGGCGTGTCAGGGCATTAATAATATCAGGCAGGGCTTCTTCAGGGTCTTGAGTAGTAAAATGGAGCCGGCCATCCTCCCGAGTATAAGTAAAGTTGTTCAGGTAGCTATCCAAAGCTGTATCCGCCCCAGTTACATTGATTGTGATCCCCGCTTTTCCGAGTTGGCGTGTGAGCTCTTTTGGTGTACCAACTTTAATAACAGATCCCTTATCAATAATGGCCACTTTGTCGCATAACATTTCGGCTTCTTCGATATAATGTGTTGTGAGTAAAATCGTTTTACCGGCTTTATGGAGCTCACGAAAATATTGCCAGAGTTCATGCCTTAGTTCCACATCCACACCAGCAGTGGGTTCATCCAAGATAAGAATTTTTGGATCGTGAACCAGAGCCTTTGCAATTTGGAACCGTCGTTTCATCCCTCCTGATAGCTGCCTTAAACGTGCTTGTCGCTTTTCTTCCAATCCTAATCTATCAAACAATTCCTCAACACGTTTTTTCGCTTTTTGTTTGGGAATCCCATAGTACCCGGCTTGGAAATAAAGCAGACGTTCTAAGGGGAAAAACCAATCCTGGGTAAGTTCCTGGGCTGCAATGCCAACTTGTGAACGGGTAAACCGATAATCTTTTACCGTATCCTGGCCAAAAATTTTAGCATCACCTTCATTTTTTCTGACTAATCCAGTAAGAATGTTAATAGTTGTTGTTTTTCCAGCACCGTTGGGACCCAGAAGTCCAAAAAATTCACCATCGTTAATTGTAATGTCAACGCCCTTAAGCGCAACAGTATCATTGTAGGACTTTTTAAGGTTTCGGATGGAAACAGCAGTTGTCATTTATTTTTAATGTCAAATCCAATATGACCTTCAAAGGGATTGGGAAAATCAAATCCCTCTACGCCAGGAAAATGCACAACAGAAGCGATAAATCCCCAAGGGATCAACATAGATGCCGATACTTCTTTTTCACCTGCTGGTTGGCCATCTTTAATGATTGGTACTTGGAATGAAGGATGATCTACCCACATTCCATATTCATCATAACCAACGACTTTAACATAAATTTTATTTTTTTCGATTCCTAATTCTTTGAGAGGATCATGTCCGTCCAAAACAAGTAATACCACATCATCTAGGACTTCATCGATTTTCATGGGTGGGTTATCCATATATATTTCCTTTAGTTTTTGTTAATGAGTTTGTAAATACCGCCATTAAAATCGATGATATACAAATCACCATTGGCGCCTTCGCCAAAAGATGAGATATAATTGGTAAATTCTCCATCTGCGATATTGATTTCTTCTGTCCGGTTTTGGAATTCCATTGCTTTCCCATTTTTCACTTTAAATGACCAGATGTTTCCAGAACAGTAATCACCAAAGAAATAGGTTCCCTGCAAATCTTTTATTTTTCCCCCGCGGTATACATAGCCACCGGTTACAGAACATCCCTCTACATCAATTTGGTCCATACCCATAAGTGTGCGACTATAGTTGGCATCATTTGGATATTCCAGAATTGGTAATGTGAGGCCTGACCGCGGACAGTTCTCTTCTGGATCATAGCAATGATTGGCTTCCATAATGCGCCAACCAAAGTTTACTCCACCTTTGCTTGTTCCTGGTTCATAATTGATTTCTTCCCATTTATTTTGGCCGACATCTCCATAATATATATCGCCGTTCTCACGATCAAATGAAAAACGCCATGGGTTACGCAATCCCCAGGCCCAAATTTCTCCGCGTTTATTTTCCTGATCATAGAATGGGTTAGATTTTGGAATTCCATAGGGAATTTGGTTCACGTCAATTCGGATTACTTTACCAAAAATACTATTTAAATCCTGACCGGCATTCAATGGATCACCGGCCTTACCTCCATCGCCGATTGCAATGTATAGATAACCGTCAGGACCAAAGGCAATATGTCCGCCGTTATGATTGCCGAATGGTTGTTTAAGTTCAAATAGAATTCGTTCAGATGAAACATCTGCTTCTAATCGAGTTTTCGTTTGAAATTCTGCAACCACTGTATAGCCGTCATTATTCATATAATTAATATAGAATTTTCCGTTTTTAATATGGTTTGGATGAAAAGCAAATCCCAATAAACCACGTTCATCACCTGGGCGATTTGGGGTTACCACTTCAGCACGAATATCAAGGAAAGCTGTTTTCAGACGTTTCCCTTTTTCTATCAACATGATCCGTCCAGCCTGTTCTAATACATATAAAAGCTTAGAATCTTCAGGGTGTGAAGTAACATAAATAGGTTTTTTAAACCCATCGGCAACAAGTACAGAAGAAAGCTTTACTTGTCCTGTCAATAGAGCAAATGGAATGATTAAACAAATTAATTTTTTCATCAATATCCTCATATGGTTTATCGAATCATAACAAAAAACTCTTCTTCTGTTAAAACCTTTATATCCAGATCCGTTGCTTTTTTCAGTTTGGCGCCAGCTCCGGTACCAGCAACAATATAATCGGTTTTTTTACTTACCGAACCGCTGGCTCGGGCACCATGCGCTTCTGCTAATATTCGGGCTTCATTGCGGCTGAATTTGGTAAGGGTTCCCGTAAAGACAAATGTTTTTCCCTTTAATCTTTGGTTTCTTGGTTCTTGAATCATTTCTAATTCAACGCCTAAAGACAAACATGATTTAACAATTTCTACATTGGTGGGGTCTGACCAGAATTTTGTAATGGTTTCAGCTACGATTGGTCCTACTTCATCAATGGTTTCTAATTCTTCTAATGAAGCAGACATAAATTTTTCGATGTCACTGGAAAATTCTTGCTGTAAAACCTTGGAAAGATGGAATCCAACATTTCGAATCCCCAATGCATAAATAAAGCGGGCAAAAGTTGTTTGTTTCGCATCTTGGGTTGCAGAAAGAATATTTTGAGCTGATTTTTCCGCTATCCGATCTAACTCTATTAGATTATTAAAAGTGAGTTTAAATAAATCATCGACCGTTCTAATCAGATTTTTCTCTACGAGCTGATCCACCAATCTTCCTCCAAATCCATCCATATCCATTGCTGCCTTGGAAGCGAAATGTTCAATCCGCCCTTTCATTTGTGCCGGGCAGGAAAGATTTTGGCAGCGCGCCACCGCTTCACCTTCTGGCCGAAAAACTTCGTGCTCACAGGACGGGCATTCTATTGGGAGTTGGTATCTGGATGTACTCTTGGGGCGTTTGCTTACAATTACTTTTACAATTTCTGGTATAACATCACCTGCGCGCTGTATTAAAACATGATCACCAATACGGATATCCTTTCGGTTAATTTCGTCTTGATTATGTAGTGTCGCATTAGTGACAACAACACCACCAACATTAACCGGATCCAGTTTAGCCACCGGTGTGATGGCGCCTGTTCGACCAACTGATGGAATAATATCAACCACGACTGAGGTTACTTGTTGTGCTTTGAATTTTCCCGCGATGGCCCACCGTGGAGAACGACTTCGAATCCCTAGTACATTGCGCTGGGCAGTAGCATTGACCTTAAAAACTGTCCCATCAATCCCGTATGGAAGTACATCGCGATTTTTTTCCATATCATGGTGAAAATCAATAACATCGTCTATATTTTTTACTTTTTTAATTTGAGGATTAACAGGGAATCCCCACTCTTTTAAAACGGATAGAAATTTTTGATGTTGATCGAATGAAATCCCTTCGATAGTTCCCGCTTCGTAACAGTAAATAGATAATGGGCGTTGGGCAGTTATGCTGGGATCTAACTGGCGAAGGCTACCCGCTGCGGCATTCCTTGGATTAGCAAAAAGTGGAAGGCCATCTATCTCTCTCGTTTTATTTAATTTTTTAAAACCATTTTTAGATATAAATACCTCTCCTCGGACTTCTAATAATGGTGGTGCATCATGTGCTTCAGTTCGTAAGGAAAGAGGAATAGCAGAAATTGTTTTTAAATTTTGAGTAATATTTTCACCAGTGTTGCCATCCCCACGGGTTGAACCATTTACAAATAAGCCGTTTTCGTAGACTAACTCGACCGCAAGACCATCCAATTTTGGTTCTGCCATATATACAATATCATCGTTTGTATTGAGGCCCTTTTTAATTCTGTTATCAAAAGCGCGAAGTTCCATTTCATCCATCGCGTTGGCAAGTGAGAGCATGGGAATGCGGTGCGTGATTGTATCAAATGATGATAGGGGTTTGTTGCCAACACGTTGTGTGGGTGAATCTTTTGTAATTAATTTAGGATTTTCAGATTCGAGCTTTTGTAGTTCGCGGAAAAGCCCATCATATTCACTATCTGAAATATGTGGATCATCCAATACATAATAGCGATAATTATGATCGTTGATTTGATCTCTCAAATCTTGAGTTTTTTTTTGGATATTTGCCAAATCTAGTTTCTCAAAGATGCTCGCTTCTTAAAATATTCTATTGGATCTAGAAGGTATTTTGTAATAGGCGACAAGTTACCTGTAGAGTCAACAGGTGTTGCGTAAAGAGCCCCATTTTTTAAACCAACGGAAAAGAAGTATGTAATTTTTTTTGCTATTTTTTCTCGTGGATCATAACGAAAAACAAATCGTTTTTTCTTTAGATTAAATGGGAATTCAATATATCTGGGCATTGTATCTGTTTTATAAAAAAGGCTCACCAATCGAATATCTTCTTTTGGAAAATTTGCGAATACCTCTAATTCAAATGCCCTTGTATTGAAAAAGACCCGGTCAGGGTGGTGAAACACTTTTGGCGTAAAAGAAAATACCGGCATTTCAAAATCTAAACTGTCGGCTGCTTGGGGAGTCAGGGTGCCCACCATTAGCAGAATAAAGAGTATGGGTTTAATCGTTACTTTCTCAAGTTGATGTAAATGAGATGCATTTTTTATACCAATGATCATAGGTGATCTGTTTGCGTATCATATAATCAGCGGTGCAGCGTGCATTTGCTTCACAAATGTCTGTCCCTTTACCTCGTACATCATAATGCATTACAACCACATATTTTTTAAAAGGTTTCTTTGCATATTGGCCCATATTAGCCAGAGCAGAAACAGCGAAACTTAAATCTTCGCTGGAGCGGTTTCGGTCGGCTTTGATTTCCACATGGTAAATACGCTCGCCCCCATCAGTATATATTTTGAGGCCTGTAAGCTTGGGTGCCGTATGATTTCTTGAAAAATATTGTGGCGTCATAGCAGCTATTTGCTTATCTGTGAACTTAGGTTTAGCCATCAAAATTGATGTAAGTAAAATAAGAACTGTCAAGATATGTTTCATGATATTCTCCTTCTTCTAGATATTGAAATTAAGCTAATCAGTGCCGCTAAAGCACCAATCACAATTGTGATTTGAATTCTTTTTGGATGATAGATAATCGATGCTGCTTCTATAGTGTAATCATCATTGAGAAAATCTTCGTAATTAAAAGTCCACAATAATGTATCATTAAATATTGAATCAGCGTTGGTACTTGTAATTACGCCAGGGAGGATACCAACAAATTTAAATGTATCATCATTGAGGTTCACAGTTACATTCGCTTCATCAATATAAGGAGACATGGCATCCATACATTCTTTAGTAAAATTTTCAGGAAGATCTGCCAAAAAAGGTCTGAAATTAGTTTTTATCAATTGCTTGGGAAGCGAAAATAAATCTTGTTTATGCTCCTTATCCATGATACCAAATAAGTTTCCCTCTTCCTCTGCTTTATAAAATACACCACGAAAATGATTAAGAATGCGTTCTTTCAGTAGATCCTGAATCGGCAAACGATCCTGCAAATCATTTATCCCTGCTTGAAGGCAATACATGATGATTTCAGTCTCAACAATTTTATCGCTCGAATCCTCACCAGCATCCTGCATGGCTTTTGCTAAAAGAGGGTATTTTTGGTGGACGCGCCGCCCTTGAAATAATTGACGAAAGGTATATCTAGTGGAAAATAACTGATCGTTTTTTTGAACAGTTATCGGATGTCGAGGTGGTGCCGGCCCATCTGTTTCAGAAAAGAATATTGTTGTGCCACTTAATATTGCTTCCGAATTAATAATATGAACGGGTTCATCATTGCCTTCCCTGCGCTCCTCAATGATTTCAGCAGCCCAGGGACTTTGCGTGGGGATGGGGAAGTCTTGATTAAAAACATCTTTTCTATCTCCTTGTGTATGATATTTCATATGGTATTTACCATCGGGGAAAACACGTACAGTAATTAATGTTTCAACGCATCTCAATGAAAAGAAAACAATGAAAAATAAGATTATAATTTTGGACTTCCGCATAGGCCGTAATTTACTTTAATCCTGAGGGGAGCGGAAACAAAAAGGGCCACCGAAGTGACCCTTTTTTTCTAGAAAATAAATTGATTTAAAATGTCATTCTTAATGATGTCTGCAAGGTGCGAATAATAAGTAAAGCATCGGCTCCTGCAACATTCCCAACGGGATCAAATCGACCCGTAAGCACATCAGCCTGCATGATACCTCGCTCAGCACAAAGTGCCATGGCATTGTAGGCAAAATGACTGCTAGGCACATCACTGAAACGGCTCTGGGCTTCACCAAAATAACGTGTTTCAAGGCTTTCGTCCCTGGTAGCCACAACGAGTAGTCTCTGTACTGCCATGGCATAGGTTGCCCGGTTGATGTTGTCATCCGGATAAAAATTACCATCTGGCTCAACATCCATAATACCGTAGCGAATCATATCTTTAATCCATGTTTCGGCCCAGTGGCCATTTGCATCACTCGGTACTGTTATTGTTGCGGTTTGTGCAGCTTGTCCTGGTGTTTGAAATCCACCAGCATTTTGTACTGGCATTCTATCGAACAAAACACCAATTTTTAATTCTTCGGAGAATAATACAGCAAGGTCAGCGCGATTGATTTTTTCTTTTAATGCGACCTTTTTACCAATGGGCGTACCGGGCATGGCACGGACAATTTTTTGCGCCAGTTTCCATTTTGCGTCTGCTTTACCAGCATAATCACCGCGTT
>Ga0207990_1000063_pt1 | contig 58471 bp, 66 predicted proteins | sample ETNtaG_8_FD_185780 | JGI IMG/M metagenome (GOLD analysis project Ga0207990, IMG submission 185780) | Marine microbial and viral communities from oxygen minimum zone, Eastern Pacific Ocean - ETNP201406SV75 (SPAdes) (version 2) | ecosystem: Environmental > Aquatic > Marine > Oceanic ...
TCTCACCGTCCATCGGGATTTTAATCCGATCTGCTGAAGTTGCAACTAAGTCGCCCAAAGTTTGCTTAAAAAACTCCTCACCGTATACAGCCAGAACGCCTGCCTTAAGCTTTGTTGGGAGGGCGTATAAAACGTTTTCGCGCTTAATGTCTTTATCGTCTAGTACTTGCAGTAATATGGGTACTGACAAATAGCAGCCAGTATCGATAAAGGCAGCATAATCGCCTTCTTGAATTAAATAAGCTGCGACAGCGTTGGGTCGTGAATGCTGAGTATTAAGGCAAGTGGTGTTATGACTTAAGTTATGAGCCATCGGTCTCATCAGAGTCTTTTAGCTCGTTGTTATTAAAGACAATGCTGGTTAGGCTGATAACGCCCACGACTTTACCATCATCAATGACAGGACAACGAGAAAGATTAAATCGCGTCAGCAGCCGCGCACAATAACGAATATGCATTTTCGAATGTACTGAAATCGCGGGCTTGTTCATGATTTCATAAACATTGACGCGGTCAAGTGCTTTGTTTTTAGCGATGACCTTACCTGCAATATCACCCATTAGCACTACGCCGTATTCATCGTGTTCATGTGCTTTATCGATAATCAGCATTTTGGTTTTTTTGTGCTGCATGGTATTTAGCGCATCTTGCACAGTCACTCTGCGATCAATGACATCCACTTGAGGCCACATCACATCTTCGACCAGTATGTCAGTTTTCATAACTCCTCCTTCAAGGTTCTATTAAGTATATCAACTTGATGCATGACGCCAACGGCATCTTCAACATCAATTTGAAAAGCGATGCCTTCGTGCGATTTTTTGTCGAAAGCACCGACTTTGTTGATGGTTTCTAGGATTTCCCTAGCGTTGTTTTCTTCAACCAGCATCAGAAGAACATCTCTGGGCGATTCAACATGCAGGCCTAGAAAAGTTTTCTGATCATGGGATCCTTCACCTCTGGCTTGGGAAATAACGGTTGATCCAGTTGCGCCGTTTTCACGGGCTGCAACCAAGATCTTATCAGTTTTGTTACAATCCACAAAAGCGATAATCAGTTTAAAGTGCATAACATCCTCCTCACTTATTGATTAAGTGTTTAAGTTGAACATAAGCTAAAACGCTCATAATCGGAAACAGGCTAGCAAAAGCAATTAGCCCAAATCCGTCTATCAGCGGGTTTCGTCCCTCAATCGTGCTTGCAAGGCCAAGGCCCAGTGCAGCGACTAATGGAACGGTGACAGTTGAGGTTGTGACCCCACCTGTGTCATACGCCAAAGCAATAATTTGTTTTGGTGCAAAATAAGTTTGAATAATGACAATCAGATATCCTGTAAGAATGAAGTAATGCAATGGCACGCCGACAACGATTCGATAGCTGCCCAACGCAATTCCTATTGCTACACCAATCGCCACTGCGATTCTCAGAGGCCAAGCTTTTACCGATCCACCGGAAACTTGATTGGCCTTAATTGCGACTGCTAGTAATGACGGTTCTGCAATCGTGGTGGCAAAACCAATGCAAGCGGCAAATATATACACCCAATAATAGTCAAACCAGAAAAGCTCTTCCTTGCCAAGAAAGTCGAGAGAGGTGAGCTGCTCAGCCATCAACCTTCCGAGTGGAAACAATGCTTTTTCGAGTCCTAACATGAAAAATGTTAGTCCGACCCATACCATCAGCAGGCCGAATAACACACCTTTGATATTGGGTATTTTCTGTTTAAGAATCAGCAGTTGAAAAACAAAGATCATTGCAATAATGGGTGCAATATCCCAAAACATACCGATGAATGGATTAATGAAATTCATAACAGAATGCCAAAAATCATTACTGCAATAATCGGTAGTAATGAACAAATAGCTATCATGCCAAAGCCATCGGTAAGAGGGTTTCGACCTCGAATGCCGCTGGCGAGTCCAACTCCCAATGCAGTGACCAAAGGCACTGTTATGGTTGACGTGGTAACGCCGCCAGAATCGTAAGCAATGCCAATAATCCACTCAGGCGCTAACAGTGTTGTCAGTAAAACCAGTAGATAGCCGCCAATGATAAGCCATTGAATTGACCAGCCTTTGAGTATTCTAATAACACCCAAAACAACGGCTAGGCCAACTGCAATTGCCACTGTAATTCTGAGGGTGGAGGCATAATTATCAACTGCGGATTGGTCGTGTGAAATAATCCCGCCAACTGCAGCAACATCCGCGGCCTCATTTGCAATAGCAATAAGGGCCGGCTCAGCGATGGTGGTGCCAAAACCAAGCGCAAATGCAAACACAAGTAGCCACAGCAATGAACCCCTTTTAACAAAGGCATGGGCGAGGCTTTCGCCTATTGGAAAAAGGCCGGTTCGAAGGCCGGAAATAAACAATGTCAGACCAATTAGGATATAGAAGGTACCCAGTGCGATAGAGCTAAAATCGGGTATTGGGCGCTGTAGAACAGCGATTTGGAAAAAAGCGATAACAAGAACAATAGGAAGTAAATCTTTGCCACTTTCGAGCAGGTTATTTGCAAGCCTCCTAAGTGCCTCATTCATCGGTGTTTTACTGTCTCCATTGTTCCTCGTATTATAAACCTGCTATCGATGGTTAAAATGGCTTGTACTTTGTTTATAATGCATTTAGATTGTCAATTTTTTACTTACAATGAACCCAATTGTTCTCATTAATGGCACCAAGCAATCAAAGACTACTGTCTTCAATCGCAATACGCAATTTGGCGATGGCCTGTTCGAGACTTGTGTAGTTGAAAGCAAGAATATCCTCTTTTGGTCTGATCACTTAGCGCGATTAAATAAAGGCTGTGAAAAGCTTGGTATTGGTAAAGTTGACGAGTCATTTTGGTTGAGTGATATTAGAAAAGCACTGTCTATTTCACGGTTAAATAACAGTATTGTCAAAATAATTTTATCCAGAGGAGAGTCGCTCCGAGGTTATGGTTTTGAAGATGGCATCAAGCCTGTGCGGATTGTCATTGTTTCTGAAATGCCTAGAGCTGAACCGCGCCAGAACCTCACTTTGGATTTTTGTGAAAGTGGTTATGCGTCGAATCCCAAACTCGCTGGCATTAAGCATTGTAATCGATTGGAGCAGATACTTGCCAGAGCCGATTTGAAGTGTGACGAAGGTATTATGTTGGATGAGGGTGGCAATATCATCTCTGTCACACAAGGCAATATTTTTTCTATTTATGCTAATACACTGCACACGCCTCGTCTCGATAAATGTGGCATTGAAGGCACACGCCGCGCCATTATTCTTGAGATCGCAAGTGAACTCGGCATGCAAATTAATGTTGGCCCGCTGAGTGCGGATGAGCTCATGGAATCTGATGAGGTGTTTATCTCTAATAGTGTCATGGAGATCCAATCCGTCATTCAAATTGGGGATATGAGTTTTGCTAGTAATGGCGTGACAGAATCTATTAAGGCTGCATTCGAAGAAAAGAAGCGGTCAAACAATGCTTGGCTTTCTGTAAAAAAAAATAACACCTTTGCAAGGCTGACTAAGATCGCCTTGATTCTTGCCTTGGGTGCGTGGGTTTGGACTTCAAAAGATATGCTTGTAGAGGATGCGCAAATATATCATTTGCAAAAAGGTGTGACTATTGACGTTGTTGCTCTGGATTTGCATAATAAAGAACTGATTAATTCCGAATTGTATATCAAACTTGCAGCGATGGCTGTGGGTGCTAGCAAGAAACTGCAAACTGGTTATTACCAACTTGAGCCTGAGACGAGTGTTTTGAGTTTTCTAGACAAAGTGACGAGTGGCGACGTGGTCAGGCAGAATATCACCCTGATTGAAGGTGTTACGATTGACAATTACTATTTGCAATTAAGTCAAAATCCAGCGGTGAAAGGCAAAGCTACGTTTGAAGGTGTCATGAAATCTCTCAATATCGAAACACCTTTTGAGGGTTGGATATTCCCTGAGACTTACCAAATTACTTACGGTGATAGCATTCAAAGTGTTTTCGCAAGGGCGCACAAATCAATGAAGATGCAGCTCGATGATTTATGGCAAACAAGGGCCGACACTCTGCCGTATAACACTCCATACGAAGCGATTATTTTGGCCTCGCTCATTGAAAAAGAAACTGCGCATCACCAAGAGAAGTCAATGATTGCAGGAGTGTTCATGCGAAGACTCGCAGAAGGCATGAGATTGCAAGCCGATCCAAGCGTTATTTATGCATTGGGGGACGCTTATACAGGGACGCTATCTAGGGGAGACTTAAGAGTTAAAAGTCCGTACAACACCTATCGACATGAAGGTCTGCCGCCGGGCGCGATTGGATCGGTTGGCTATGAATCTTTGTATGCAGCTTTTCATCCAGACGATGGCAATAGCCTTTACTTTGTCTCGAAAAAAGATGGCAGTCATGCATTTGCTGAAACTTATCAAGAGCACAAGGATAATATCCAGCGGTACTTAAACAATTAAAGCACTTCTAGTCTAAAATTATCACTATGAAACAAGGCAAGTTTATCACTATAGATGGCGTAGAAGGTGCTGGTAAAAGTACGCAAATTGACTTTATCTGCTCCTATTTACAGGAAAAAGGGGTAGAAGTAGTCAGAACTCGTGAGCCAGGTGGTACCGAGCTGGGCGAAAAAATTCGCTCATTGCTACTCGGCGTGGAAACGGGAGATATGCACAGCGATACGGAATTGTTGCTAATGTTCAGTGCTCGCAATGAGCACATTCAAAGCAAAATACAGCCCGCTTTAGCGCAGGGCAAGTGGGTGGTGAGTGATCGCTTTACCGACGCCTCTTTTGCCTACCAAGGTGGTGGAAGATCGCTAGATTTAAAACGTATTGAAGCGCTCGAAACTTGGGTGCAAGGTGAGTTTCGGCCTGATTTGACTTTGTTGTTGGATCTCAGTGTTGATATTGGCATGACAAGAATTGAAGTACGCTCAGCTAAAGACCGTATTGAGCAAGAAGAGCGAGCCTTTTTTGAGCGCGTCAGACAAGTATTTATTGACCGCTCTTTACAATACCCTCAACGCATCAAATTGGTTGACGCTTCTGTTGCAATTGACGAGGTTAGTCAACAAATTCATACTTATTTAGAGCAGCTATGATTCTACCTTGGCACCAAAATGCTTTTGCAAAGCTTACCCAAATGCTGGAGCAAAGCCACCTGCCACAAGCACTACTGATTACCGGCACTGAAAAAATTGGAAAATTTGAACTTGCAGAGCGTTTTATTCAGACACTTTTGTGCAAGAATGACTCTTGTGGCGACTGCCGGCACTGTCGTCAACTTGCTAAAGATAATCCAAGAGAGGTATTGGATCAAAACGTACTGGTAAGAAGGTCGCATTACCCCAATATGATTTTTTGTCGAACAGAGTTAAGGGAGTCTGGCAAGGAGTCAAAAGAAATTCGTGTTGATCAGATTCGCGCTTTTTGTGACATTCTGAACAAAACTGCAGATGAGCTGCAAATTGGCGTTATTTTTTATGCTGACCAGATGAACGTCAGTGCTGCCAATAGCCTGCTTAAAACGCTTGAAGAGCCTCGAGAAAATACTCTGATTATTTTACTGGCGCACAATGCCAGCGCATTACCGGCAACCATTCTTTCTCGCTGCCAAAATGTGCATATTAGTCCAACTTTTGATTCTGAGAGTGTGGAGTGGTTGTCAAATCATATTGATCGTGAAAAGCGCAGTGACTTTGATTCTGCTCAGTTGCTTGAAAGTGCTCATGGTATTCCATTTAGGGCAGTGGAAGAGCTGCAGGGGGATTATTTTCTTCAGTTTCAAGGCTGGCAGAATCATTTGCTGGAAGTGGCAATGAATCCTGCCAAAACCATTGAGACAGAGATGTTTGAGGGGCATGAGCTAGAAACTCTAGTTTGTTTACAGCAACTTATAACCGAAGGCATTCGCCTAAAGCTACTTAAAACACAGGGCGCTTTATTGGAGCTAAACAAAGTTGCCAACAAGGCGTCTTCGGATAATTTATTCCGTCTATTGGATGATATTTCACGAGCGATTTCGTTGGCACAAAGCCCTGTAAATATGGCATTATTATTGGATAATGTGCTCATTGTTTGGTCGCATATTACCCATCTCAAACAATATCCAACCATTACCAGTCCCTAGGAGGCCTTATGAGTCAGTCGTCAACGTTTTTTAATGAAGCTAAAAGCTACATTCCTGGTGGTGTTAATTCCCCTGTGAGGGCGTTTAATGGTGTTGGTGGCGATCCTATCTATTTTGAACGGGGCGAGGGTGCCTACCTTGTTGATGTTGATGGCAAAGAATACATAGACTACGTCGGCTCGTGGGGGCCTATGATCTTGGGCCACTCAAACCCGGTGATTCTTGATGCGGTTAGAGAGACTTTGGACAAGGGTTTGAGCTTTGGAGCGCCGACTGAAATTGAAACTCAACTGGCGAAAAAAGTTTGCCAGTTGGTGCCATCAATCGAGCTTGTACGAATGGTAAGTTCGGGCACAGAGGCAACGATGAGCGCTATTCGCTTAGCGCGAGGCTATACCAATCGCGATAAAATCGTAAAGTTTGAGGGTTGTTATCACGGTCATTCAGACTCTTTATTGGTTAAGGCGGGATCGGGCGCATTGACCTTGGGCGTACCAACATCACCAGGTGTGCCAGCAGATTTGGCGAAACACACCCTAACTCTGGAATACAACAATTTGGAATCCGTTAATACATTGTTTGCTGAGATGGGTGAGCAAGTGGCTTGTATTATCGTGGAGCCAGTGGCTGGCAATATGAATTGCATTCCACCGAACGAAGGATTTTTACAAGGTCTACGAGATGTCTGCGACGCACACGGCACCGTGCTGATTTTTGACGAAGTCATGACCGGCTTTAGAGTGGCACTCGGTGGGGCACAGGCGCACTACAAAGTAAAGCCTGATTTAACAACGCTGGGTAAAGTGATTGGTGGTGGTTTACCAGTTGCGGCTTTTGGCGGTAAACGTGAAATCATGAGTGGGGTTGCGCCTTTGGGCCCCGTGTATCAAGCAGGCACATTGTCAGGAAACCCGCTGTCCATGGCTGCGGGTTTGGCGATGCTAAACCTCTTGGAAAGTGATGCGAATTTCTACCAAAATCTCAGCGAAAGCACCGAGTATTTAACTTTAGGCATTGTTAATGCTGCGAGGGAGTGCAATATCCCAATGACAGCGAACACTATCGGTGGCATGTTTGGCTTGTTCTTCAGCGATGAAGAACAAGTCAGTAATTTTGCTCAGGCTTCGAATTGCAATATTGACAGGTTCAGGGGTTTTTATCAACTGATGTTAACCGAAGGTATCTATTTAGCACCATCTGCTTATGAGGCTGGATTTTTATCGAGTGCTCACGGCAAAATCGAGCTTGATAAAACCATCGATGCAGCAAGAAAAGCATTGTCTCAACTGTGAATATTGTTGATGTTGGGCTTGAAATGGCTGAGGCTCAGCAGCGTCTGTCGGCCTACAACAACAACATTACGATTTTTGGTTCGGCAAGAGTAAAGCGCACAGACCCTTTATTTCAAGAGGCTTATCAACTAGCAAACGAACTGTCAGACGATGGTTATAACATCTTAACTGGCGCTGGGCCGGGCATTATGAAGGCCGCCAACAAGGGGGCCTATGAAGGCAAGTCAAAAAGTATAGGGCTTAATATTGAACTACCGCACGAACAAAGCGCCAATCCGTATTTGGATGAGTGCTTAACTTTTGAGCATTTTTTCTCTCGCAAGGTGATGCTGGTTAAGCACGCCAAAGCTTGCGTGTACTTTCCCGGTGGTTACGGAACAGCGGATGAGTTGATGGAGGTGTTGACTTTGGTGCAAACCCAGAAAATGCCTCGTATACCCCTGATTTTATATGGCCTTGATTATTGGAAGCCGTTATTATTCTGGTTTACGAAATTAGCAGAAGACAACTACGTTTCTAAGCAAGATTTGACACTAATGCGCGTTGTTGACTCGACAGATGAAATTATTCAAATTATTAAGGAAAACGTATGTCATTAGCAATTTTTGATTTGGACAATACGCTTATTGGCGGTGATTCTGATTATCTGTGGGGTGAGTTTTTATGTGAGATTGGCGCCGTTGATGCCCCAACGCACCGTGAGAAAAATGAGCATTATTTTCAGCAGTACAACCTTGGTACGCTTGATATTCATGAATATTCAGAATTTGCTATTGAGCCACTATCTCGTTTTAGTATGGATGAGTTGGCGTCGATGCACGAGCAATTTATAGTTGAGAAAATTAAGCCTATTATTCTTGAAAAGGCACAACAACTAATCGACAAACATAAAAGTCAAGGCGACACCATACTGGTTATCACCGCAACCAGTCGATTCGTGACTGAAGCGATTGCAAACTTATACGGTGTCGATAATATATTGGCGATTGAGTCCGAGATAGTTGATGGTCGTTATACCGGCAAGATTGTTGGTATACCTACTTACGCCTCTGGAAAAGTAGATAACTTAATGCTATGGCTTGAAAAACATGATGAGACTCTAGAGGGCTCAAGTTTTTATTCCGACTCGCATAATGATATTCCGCTGCTAGACGTTGTGGATTATCCAGTTGCTGTGAATCCGAATGATGCGTTAAAAGCGTATGCCGAAGGTAAAAACTGGCCTATTCTTGATTTACGTTAGTTTTTTACTGCCTCAGATTAGATAAACAAGTCATGGTTGGAGCCTTGGGCAATGTCTAGGTAGGTTGCTGCTCCTGCGTACTCGATACCATCAATAAAATCTTCTCTTGAGTAGCCAAACATGCCAATCGTCATCTCACAAGCAATGAGTTTAACGCCCATTTCTAGACAAACATCTCTGAGCTCTTCAATGGTGGCAATGTTATTCTTTTTCATTGTTTTTTTCATCATGCTCGTTGCAAACAATTCCATTCCTGGGATGTTCCACATGATATTGGGAATTTTTGGCGCAAAATCAATTTTCTGAAGCCACTTCGGCCCAAAAGGCATTTTCATTGGCATTGCAGGGTTTCCTTGGGGGGAGACGCGCAAACTAGAAAGGTCTTTTAAGAGCAAACCAAGACCGTAAAAAGTAAAAAATATTGTCACTTCTTTTCCCATTGCAGCGGCTGTTGAGCCCACAATAAATGGTGGAAAAGCCCAATCCAGTGTGCCTTTTGAGGCGATTATTGTCATTCCGTTGTTTTCAGACATTTAAGCGATTTTTTCGATATTAATAATAAACTGATCGTCTTTGGCTTCATGCGAAAGTAGTGTATTACCAGTCTGATGGCAAAAGGCAACAAAGTCCTTGGTCGAGCCTTTATCGGTGCAAGTCACCTCTAGAGTGTCTCCCGCCTCCATTGTTGCCAACGCCTGCTTAGTTTTTAAAATCGGCATTGGGCAGTTTAGCCCAGTTGCATCCAATACATGTTGCGTCATAAAGACCTCAGAAAATAGAAATTAATTGGTTGTTACGTCTTGAAGGATTATTTTAGACTTGAGCCCGAAGGCTGTCAATCAAAAGCCGCTGAGCTATAGGATAATTGTTTTGACACCTTGTTGGGTACCAAGGAGCAAAACATCGGCACTACGATTGGCGAACAAGCCATTGGTAACAACGCCAACAATGTTGTTTAGCTCAGTTTCTAGCGCTTTTGGGTCGGTGATTTTCAAGTCATTAACGTCAAGAATAAGGTTGCCGTTATCAGTGGTAAAACCTTCACGCAAAACAGGTGTGCCACCGATGCTGTTGGTGATTTCGCGCGTAACATAATTTGCTGACATTGGAATTACTTCAACTGGCAAAGGGAACTCGCCCATGACATCAACCAATTTGGATTCGTCTGCAATACAAACGAATTGCTGTGCGACTGCAGCGACAATTTTTTCACGAGTAAGTGCACCACCCCCGCCTTTGATGAGATTCAACTCTGCATCAGACTCATCTGCACCATCAATATAGACCGACATAGATTCAACCTCGTTAAGATCGAATACAGGTATGCCGTGACTTTCTAGGCGTTCTTGTGTGGCCATCGAGCTCGCTACCGCACCGACAATTTGATTTTTCATTGTGGCCAAGGCATCAATGAAAAAATTGGCTGTAGAGCCTGTACCGACGCCAATAATGGTGTTTGGAACGACGTACATAAGGGCGGCTTTTGCCACGTCATTTTTCATTTCATCTTGTGTCATCGAACACTCCGATTGCTGTTGATGGGTGATTATACCTCAGATATAATTTCCCCTATATTATGCGCCTCTATATTTCGTGAAAAAACTCATTCTTGCCACTGGTAACTCAGGAAAAGTTCGTGAACTGAATGCGATGTTAAGTGGTGTTTACGAGGTTGTTTCGCAAAAAGAGCTGGGCGTAAATGAAGTGCCAGAAACAGGACTCAGTTTTGTTGAGAACGCCCTAATCAAGGCGCGTAATGCCTCCAGGAAAACTGGCCTGCCAGCACTCGCTGATGACTCTGGTCTTGTTGTCGATGCACTGAATGGCGCTCCTGGTATTTACTCGGCGCGGTATGCTGGTGAGGGTGCTAGCGATGAGGATAATTTACAAAAACTATTATCCGATTTAAAACGCACCGATAAAAGCAATCCACAGGCGCGCTTTTGGTGTGCTTTAGCTTTTGTCCAGCACGGCGATGACCCTACGCCGGTGATCATCCAAAAAGGCTGGGAGGGTGAAATAATTGATGAAGCGAGAGGCAAGGGCGGTTTTGGCTACGACCCTATTTTTTATTTGCCTTCACACGGCTGCACCTCTGCCGAACTGAGCTCTAAAGAAAAAAACAAAATTTCGCACCGAGGTCAAGCCTTGCAGGCTTTTCTAGAGCAATTAAAAGACTGATTCCCTTGTTGCAGTTACCACCAATTTCACTCTACATTCACTTCCCTTGGTGCGTTAAAAAATGCCCCTATTGCGACTTTAACTCTCATGAGGGCGCGCCAGATGGCGCGTATGTTGAAACTTTACTCGCAGACTTAGAGCAAGATTTACCTTATCTGCAGGGTCGCACCATTCACTCTATTTTTATGGGCGGCGGCACACCTAGTTTGTTCGGTGGCGATGAACTGGAGCGATTGATGCAGGGGCTTTATCAAAACCTAAGTATTGATAAAGATGCCGAAATTACTCTAGAGACCAATCCAGGCACGTTTGAGATTGATAAATTTGCGCGCTTCAAAGGTGCGGGCATTAATCGCCTGTCCATTGGTGTGCAATCGTTTAATGATCAACACCTGCGCCAATTAGGAAGAATTCACTCGAGTAATGAAGCTATTCATGCAATTGAAAAAGCCAAAGAAGTGGGCTTTGATAATTTTAATATTGATTTGATGTATGGCCTTGAAGGGCAAACAATGAAGCAATGCCTAAGTGATGTTGAGATGGCCTTGTCATTTAACTCGACTCATGTTTCTTTTTATCAATTGACACTTGAGCCGAATACGTTATTTGCCAACTTTCCACCTCAATTGCCAGACGATGAAGATATTTGGGCAATGGGAGCAAAAGGGGCGATGCTGATAGAAAGTCATGGACATCAGCAATATGAGATTTCGGCTTACGGCAAAATCCCTTCGAAGCACAATATGAATTATTGGAAATTTGGCGATTATTTAGGCATTGGCGCGGGCGCACACGGCAAGATAACGGACAGTAAAACGCAAACAATATTTCGCACATTAAAGCCAAAATCACCGAGAGATTACATGGTTAAGTTTCAAGGGAAATCCCTTGATTTACCAATTAAAATCATCGAAAATACAACTTTTGAATTTATGCTCAATGCGCTGAGATTAAAACAAGGTTTTGATTTAGAGTTATTCGAATCGAGAACCGGAAAATCTCTAGATGTTGTCGGTGATATACTGAATAACGCCAGTGATTTGGGTTTGTTGAGTGTCGAAAATAATCAACTAATGCCAACTCCTAAAGGCTTTGACTTTGTAAATGATTTACAGGAAATGTTTCTATGAAATTACTTAGTATTGTTGTTGTTACTACTTTCTGCTTGCAGTATTACTGACTCTGAGAATGAGGATGTTGCTATTGGTAAGGCCGTATTTGAAGCCAATTGCGTTGTTTGTCATGGCAAAGAAGTGCGTGGACTTGTTAGTAATTGGAAGGAAAAAATACCCAGCACCCCCACTAAATGGTACAGCACATGCGTGGCACCACTCACCTCTGCAATTATTAAAAACGATTAATGAAGGTGGTATTAAAATGGGTGGGCAGATGCCCGCTTTTGAAAATACATTGTCTGATGACGAAAAACAAGCGGCTCTTGACTATATTATGAGTCTTTGGCTGCGTGAATTAAAAACTAAATATGATGAGAGGTTTAAATAAAAGGATGATAATGAATAGTGGATTTTGGTCTTGTAAACACACCTGGAAAAATAGTGCTAACAACACCAAATGGTGCTTGATTGGTTGCTCAATTGGTGACTTTGGTACGATTGCGCTTATGCAGGATAGCGGTTACCCAGCTATGTTTATTTTTGCTTTGGCAATGTTTAACGGTATTGTTACCAGTATTATTCTTGAAACCATAATATTGGCGCGTCAATCAATGGCGCTAAAGTTGGCTTTTAAAACAGCCGTTGGTATGAGCCTTATTTCCATGATCTCAATGGAAGTTGCAATGAATTTGGTGGATTATTTATTAACCGGTGGCGCTGTGTTTATGTGGTGGGTGTTGCCAATTTCACTATTTTTTGGTTTTATTACGCCATGGCCTTACAATTATTGGCGCCTTAAGAAATTTGGTAAGGCTTGTCATTAACTGACTTAACGCTCGAAATGCCCATGGGGTAAAATACTCGCTAGCTTTTCTTTTAACAATAAATCATGCAAAAACACAATATTGCCAGCGTTCTGTCTGAATCTCTGCCTTATATTCAAAAATTTCGTGGCAAAACTATTGTCATTAAATACGGCGGCAACGCCATGGTAGATGAGGACTTAAAATCAAGTTTTGCTCGTGATATCGTACTAATGAAGTCGGTCGGTATGAATCCAATTGTTGTCCATGGTGGTGGCCCGCAGATTGGCAATACCTTGAAGAAAATTGGCAAAGAAAGTGAGTTCATCGACGGCATGCGCGTTACAGATTCTGAAACCATGGATGTTGTTGAAATGGTTTTGGGTGGTTTGGTTAACAAAGAAATTGTTAATCTTATTCATCAGCACGGCGGTCATTCGATTGGCCTCACAGGTAAAGACGGACGACTGATTTCTGCTAAAAAATTACAAAGCAAAGTGACAAACCCCACTTCTGAGATTATTGACTTGGGTCATGTTGGCGAAGTTGATAAAGTTGATACCTCGGTCATAGATTTGTTACTGCAGGGTGACTTTATTCCTGTTATTGCTCCTATTGGCGTTGGTGAAGATGGGTTTTCCTACAATATCAATGCGGATCTAGTTGCCGGTGCAGTTGCCGAAGCCCTAGCTGCGGAAAAACTGATTTTATTGACTAATACAGTTGGTCTACTTAGCGCAGATGGAGAGTTGTTGACAGGCCTTAATACTGCAAAAGTGCACGAGTTGATTGATGACGGTACTATCTACGGCGGCATGTTGCCAAAAATTGGTTGTGCACTTTCTGCTGTTGAAAATGGGGTAGGCAGTACGACTATTATTGATGGTCGAGTACCCCATGCGGTATTGCTTGAAGTATTTACCGATAGCGGCGTAGGCACTTTGATTACCGCCGATGAATAAGTCAACTCGCGGCACAATCGGTGTTTATGACTGCCAAGTTTTAGCGCATTATAAATTCGACGGCGAGCAATACATTATAACCCTATCGTCTGCCGAAATTGCCAGCGAGACAAAGCCGGGGCAGTTTGTTCATATTAGTGTTTCTGACGCTCTGCCAATGCGCAGGCCAATCTCAATCATGTCGGTCGATGTTGAAAACGAAACATTCGATTTACTTTATAAGAATGTCGGCGAAGGTACGCGTCAGTTAGCCGAGCGTAAAATCGGTGAGTTTTTGTCGGTCATTGGACCGATTGGTATTGGTTTTGAGCTTACCGATAATAAACGACCGTTGCTTATCGGTGGCGGTGTGGGGATGCCTCCAATGATTGCCATTGCTCAGCAACTGCAAAGCGATTCAAGCTACATACCATTCACTATTCTAGGCTCAGAAGTGCCATTCCCTTTTGCTGACAAAGCGGCTGACAATGGTGTGAATTATGGCGGTGCAACGCACACCATGCCATTGTTGGAAGACTGGGGTATCGAGTGTCGACTTGCCAGTTTGCAAAATTATGAGGGTGCTTATCAGGGCTATGTCACTGATTTAGCAAGAGAATACTTAACTTTATTAACCGAAGATGAATTAGCACAAGTTGAGATTTACTCTTGTGGCCCGCACCCAATGTTAGAGGCTGTTGCTCAATTGGCCACAGAATTTAACTTGCCTTGCCAAGTGTCATTGGAAGAGTTTATGGCTTGTGCGGTCGGCGGTTGTGCGGGCTGCACTGTGCTGGTACAAACGGAAAATGGCCCGGCAATGAAGCGTGTCTGTGTTGATGGCCCAGTCTTTGAGGCAAGTGCTGTCTTCTAATGATTGCCGAGAGTCTTGCAAAAGTTCAGTCGCGAATAGGCTCGGTTAGTCACAATCAAAGTGTTCAATTAATTGCTGTAAGCAAAACACGGAGTGCCGATGAACTCCAGTTGGCCGTTGATGCGGGGCAGCTGCATTTTGGTGAAAACTATCTCCAAGAGGCCCTTGAAAAGATAGACACTCTTCAAGGTCAGGATCTTATTTGGCATTTTATCGGCCCGATTCAATCCAACAAAACGTCAAAAATAGCCGAACATTTTGATTGGGTGCATAGTGTTGAGCGTCTAAAAATAGCCAAAAGACTGAGCGATCAAAGACTAGAGTCTTTGGGTCAATTAAATATCTTATTGCAAATCAACATCGACCAAGAATCAACCAAGTCCGGCTTTATATTGGACGAAATTGAGGAGGTTGTGCCGCAAATTGAAAATTTGCCAAATATTTCTCTTCGAGGCTTTATGTGCATTCCCAGCCAAGTGAATCCTGCCCAAAGCTTTTCTAAAATGGTCAATTTGCTCGCTAAATACCCAAAAATGGACACTTTGTCGATGGGAATGAGTCAAGATTTGGAATTAGCGGTCGAAAACGGTGCTACTTTCGTGCGAATCGGTACGGATATCTTTGGCAATAGAGGCTATAAGTAGTCATTCTCATTTTTTCTGGATTTTATAAATACCTTTTTTTAGAGTCTTTGATTTTCGAGAAAGGATTTAAGCTTTTATAAATCGAGAAGCGTACAATGATTTTTTCGATTTCTATTCTGACCATGTTTAAAAATACCCTAATAATAAAGTTACTAGCGTTAATTGGGTTGCTTTTTATTTCGGCGACGACCGTTGCCAATACTGAGGGTGATCGGCTACTGGGTTTTTGGTTTACCGAAAACGACAATGCCACAGTACAAATATATCGAGAAGGTGATGCCTACTTTGGCAGAATTATTGCGCTTCAGAACCCCTTATATGCCGATGATACTTCGACCGGTTTGGCGGGTCAGGCAAAAGTTGACCGTAATAACCCAGATCTAGCTAAACAGGGTCGCCCCATTGTTGGCTTGAACTTGTTAAGGGGTTTTATCTATATCGGAGATAGTAAGTGGCGAAAGGGAAAAATATATGATCCAGAAAATGGCAAAGATTACGATTGTAATATTAAATTAAAAGGCGATGGAACTTTGTCGGTAAGGGGTTATATTGGGCTTGCATTGTTCGGACGAACAACCATATGGCGCAAAACAGCCAAACCCTCATAGGTAGCTAGACATCATGACTTCCGCTTTTAATAACAAAACAGTCTTTGTCACTGGCGGCAGTCGTGGGATAGGTAAGGCCATTGCGCTGAATTTTGCCAAAAATGGTGCTAACGTCGTTATCAACTATTGTTCCAATATCACTGCTGCTGAGCAAGTGGTGGGCGACATTGAAGCAATGGGTAGCAAAGCCCTTGCGCTAAAGGGTGATATTGCCAGTAAAAAGGATGTGCAGAAAATGCGAGACTCTGTACTGGGCGTGTTTGATACGGTTGATATTTTGGTCAATAATGCCGGGATTAATCAAGACAACACTCTGCTAGATATGCATGAAGAAGAGTGGGATCGAGTGTTGGATGTTAATCTTAAAGGTCCTTTTCTATGTTCGCAAGTGTTTGCAAAGCTTATGGTTGAGAGTGGCAACGGAAAAATCATCAACATTTCTGCGATTACTGGCGTCAAAGCCAGACTGAATGCGCCTAATTATTGCTCGTCAAAGGCGGGGCTTAATATGCTCACTAAATGCATGGCACTCGAACTAGCACCCAATGTGCAAGTTAATGGTATAGGTGTTGGCTTTATTGAGTCTAAGTTAATACGAGAGATTTACAGCCAAAAACAGATTGATGCAGCCAATAAACTGACACCGTTGAATAGAATGGGTACCAAAGATGAAATTGCGCAACTTGTTCTCTACTTGGCGTCAAGTGGATCGAATTATATGACTGGCCAAACCATCGCTCTTGATGGTGGAAAAATACTAAGTTAATAATCACTGGAGTCGAAAAGAATGAAAGTTAAGTTGCTGATCACTGGCGGTACGATAGACAAGGTTTATGACCAATCTAACGGTGAGCTGACGTTTGATGAAACGCATTTTCCAGAAATGCTTTTACGCTCGAGAACCGAAACTGAAATTAGCCCGGAAGTGCTGATGTTAATAGACAGTTTGGATATGGTTGACGACGATCGTGAGTTAATAGTCAAGCACTGCCTGGAGTGCGATGAAGATAAAATATTGATTACCCATGGCACCGATACGATGTGCGAGACCGCCAAACTCTTGGGTGAGAGTAACTTAAATAAAACAATTGTTCTGTTTGGCGCAATGGTGCCTTATGCGGTGAATAATTCCGACGCCTTGTTTAATTTGGGCTGTGCGCTAGGCTCCGTGCAATTGCTTGGGTCGGGCGTTTATGTGGCAATGAACGGCAGAGTGTTACCGTGGGGTGACGTACAAAAAAATAGGGACTTGGGTGTATTTCAACCGCTAAGCCCCTAATTGATGTGTTGCTGAGTTTTACTTGGCGCTGTCCATCATGTATTGAACAACAGATTTGAGCTCGTTGTCTGAACAGTCGGAACAACCACCTTTTGGTGGCATTGCGCCTGTGCCAGCAATAGCAACTTGAAGAACGTCATCAATGCCACGCTCAATTCTTGGCGCCCAATCAGCTAAAGAGCCAAACTTCGGTGCACCCATAGCACCCGTACCATGACAGCCTTGACATCTTGCGTAAAGCTCCTCGCCTGAGCGTTCAGTGCCACCTGTAGATGCAACAGCACTTTCAACGCTGACTTCACCCACTGGCTGAATGCGTTCTAGTGTTGCGCTGTCGGTGGTAACCTCGACAGAATCATCACTTGAACCACCAAAGAACATTACTGCAATAAACACCATTGCAGCTAACCAAGCTATTATCATTAGCTTACTTGTACCTTTTGCACCTTGACTCATTTTTCTTCCTTCATAATCAGATTAAATTCCGACATATTATACATTTGGTTATAATGACTTGCACTCGAATCCACGATAAAAATGCTTAACATAAGTCTCCACCGCAGCTTCAACCTTCTCAAAATGAGCACCTGGTTTACCGCCATTGCATCACTTTTATTATTGAGCGTTGTGGCTTTTTTTGTGCTCTTTCCGCAAACTATGAAAGGCCCTCTTGAGCAAAGACTTTCAAGCACTACGGGTTTAGATGTCAATATTGAGCGGCTCGCATTAGAGTTTATTGATAATGAGTTGTTGTTGGCCGCACACGGAGTGAATGTGAGCGCAAAAGAACTGAGTCCAATCGTATCGATGGATGTGCTTCGTTGGGATGTGAATTTCTCCGCCCTAATTGATGGTATTGAAATACCTGGACATATTGATATTGGTGAGTTAACTGTTGACGCAACTTTAATTGAGTCCTACATGGCATTTATTGACACCGATGCTGTTTTCTCCAGTACTGGACTTTCTAGTTTATTAGCATTGGAAACCTTATCCATCAACAAGACTATTATTCGTGGCGAAAATGCGCATCAGTTAGCGCCGATCGAATTCAAAAGAAACAAGCAAAAGATTACTTTCTCGATGGAAAATCAAGCGCTAATGACCAGTGTTCAGGCGCCAAAAATTGGCAATACTGTGGACATAAAAACCAGTGTTGATGTCACTAGAGCGAAAGAGGACAGGATGGCTGTTTTTCCTTTCTCTATTAAAAACGCTGATTTTAATCTTTCCGCTCAACTCAAAATTTTCTCAGAGAAGGGACAAATGTTTCTTGAGTTTGAAAGCTATGTCGATCAGATTGATGTTGCTAAAATTCAGCAAAATATACCTGAGGCTTTGGCAAATACACAAAGCGCTGTTTGGCTAAGTCAATCGTTAAATTCGGGCTTGATAAAAAATGCGATGCTTACCACGCGCTTTAATTTGTCCGCCGAACAGGCTGCACCAATAACAAAATTTAGTGCGGACCTTGAGGGCGCTCAACTGACAATGGATCCAAAGTGGCCACCAATTACTAAGCTCAATGCTAGAGTATCCTTTACCAATAACTACGTGCAAATTACCGGTAAAGACGCCAAAGTTGGCGATATTGATATCGGTTATTTAAATATTTCAGCGCATAATTTTGGTCAAGATGACGCAAAAATAATTGCCCATGGCCGCATCAATTCGACCAGTGAGCAAGTTGCGGCATTTATTAATAAATCGCCAGCCTCGGAAGTCACCAAATATTTTATTGATCAGTTTGAGCTCAGCGGAGATATTTGGGGTGATGTTATTATTGAGGCGCCTTTTAGTGAAAACCAAGGCAAAAAAGTTTTGTTGGATTTTGACCTGTTTGTCACGGACAACCGGTTGAGCTTGCTTGAGGGAAAAATAAAGATTGATCGCTACAGTTCTCAAATTTCTTATCATGAGGACACTCTTCAAACCAGAGGCAAGGGGGATATAGATGGTGTGCCGTTTGATTTGTCAATCAACCCTGACGAATGGATAGATGACAACACCTCAACATTTAAGGTGTCGATGAAGCAAAGAGATGGCGACCTTGAGGCGTTTATCAGTCAAGAAGGCAGCAATGAGTGGCATGCGCAAGTTAATTCCGAAGATATTGAAGTCGGTGTTTATCTTTACCCGCATCCTAAAGGACCTGCATTTGTTGAGTTGCATGACCTTAAAATGGCCGATATTGACGAGATCAAAAGCCCTTGGAATTTTTTGCCCGGCGACTTTCCAAGCTTTCACTTAATCTCAAAGAATGCTGAAGTTAATGGCAGTGCGATTCCAAATTTTGAAGCGGACTTAATTAGCAAAGAACAGGTGATGCAAATTCAGAGCCTGAGATTTGAAGACATTGGCGTCAGCGACAAGGAATTGGTTTTTAATGGCGACTGGATGGATGGTAAAACCATTCTTAGGGCGCAAGCCTCACACCACAATTTATCCGACTTCCTAGAAAGATTTGGCATTGAAGAGCCTGTCAGTGGCGGCAAATTCACCACAGATATCCGCCTTTATTGCGATTGTGCTCCGTGGGAGATTTCAACCACTAAGGTGAGTGGTTTTATCAAAGTAGATATTGAAGAGGGTGTGTTTACTGAGCAAGATCCGAGCTTCTTTAAATTGCTGTCTTTTGTAAACCTGGATTCGATTGCCAGTCGAATGAAGCTCGATAAGAGCGAGATAAAAGAACAGGGGTTTGCCTACGATAGAATTAATGTTAAGTTGCTATTTGGTGATGCGAGGGCCAGTATTTATGACTTTCAAATTGAGAGTGAAGATAGTGAAATCGAGTTATCAGGCTTTGCTGATTTGGTCAATCGCGATTATAATTTAGTGGCCACTGTTAGGCCTTCAATAGCTGACAGTGTGCCTATGGCGACTTACCTTGCGGGCGGCGGTCTCACTGGACTGGGTATCTGGGCCGCAGACAAGTTGCTATTTGGTGGTGAGGTTATTGGCAAGATGTTTAATGATGTTTTGGAGTTCAGCTACACAATAACTGGCCCCTGGTCTAATCCTGTAATTGAGTCCAAAGGCGCTGATTCATGATTAAACAGTTACTCGATGATCACGGCATCAATCAGGAAGGAGTTTTTGATTTATTAGGCTCTCTTTCTGAAACTGGTGCTGACTATGCTGATTTATACTTTCAACATTCAGAGGCCGAGTCTTGGGTGCTTGATGAGGGTATTGTTAAAGACGGCTCGTATCACATCAGTCATGGAGTTGGTGCGCGCAGCGTTGTCGGCGATAAAACAGGCTTTTCTTATTCAGATGATCTTAATTTAAAAGCCATTCAAGGTGCGATTGACTTTGCTAAAGGTATTGCCGAAAAAAATCGCCCGCATCCACCGAAAATCTTACAACAGTCATCTTCACGAGCAAAATATCCGGAACTCAGTCCGTTGCGCAGTTTAACGCCGGAAGAGAAAGTAGATGTACTCCGTCAGATTAATGTTATTGCCAGAAAAGAGAAAACAGTAAAACAAGTCAGTGCCTCACTCTCAGGCGCTTACAGTGAGATTTTAATTGCCTCGACCGATGGCGTTTATCAAATGGATTGCCGGCCAATGGTTCGAATAAGCGTCAGTGTTGTTGTTGAGAAAAACGGTCGAGTAGAGCAAGCCTCAAGTGGCGGCGGCGGTCGTTATGATTATCGTTATTTTGTCGATAATGGTTTTATAGAAACTTACACTCAGGAGGCCATTCGCATGGCTTTGGTTGCACTCAAATCGGAAGATGCACCTGCAGGAAAAATGCCAGTGATTTTAGGCTCGGGCTGGCCTGGCGTATTATTGCATGAAGCAATAGGCCATGGCCTGGAAGGGGATTTTAATCGTAAAAAAACGTCGGTTTTTAGCGGCAAGATTGACCAGCAAGTGGCTAATGAAAAATGCACCATTGTTGATAACGGCACCATTGCCAACCGTCGAGGCAGTCTAACCATTGATGATGAGGGCACTCCAACCCAAGAAACCGTTCTCATTAAAGACGGCGTTTTAAAGGGTTATATGTTCGACAAGCTCAATGCTAGACTCATGGGCGAGTCAAGTACGGGAAACGCCAGACGGGAGTCTTATGCGCATATTCCTATGCCGAGAATGACCAATACCTATATGCTTAGTGGCGAGGACAGTTTTGAGGATATGATCGCCTCGGTTGATGACGGCATTTATGCCAAGAATTTTGATGGTGGCCAAGTGGACATTACCAATGGTAAGTTTGTCTTTTCTGCCAATGAGGCTTATTTGATAAAAAATGGCAAAATCACCAAGCCGATTAAAGGGGCAACTCTTATTGGCGCGGGTGACGAAGTGCTGCACCAAATATCCATGGTTGGAAACGATCTAAGACTTGATCCGGGTATAGGGGTTTGCGGCAAAGAAGGGCAAAGTGTCCCAGTTGGTGTTGGCCAGCCAAGCTTAAAACTGAATTCTCTCACTGTCGGCGGCACGCAACTCAACACTTAAGCTCACGTTTTCGGATTTTCTCTGTGTTTTCAGCGCCAACTTTCTCGCTGTTTTGCGATTAAGTTGTTATAATATTCGCACCCTAATCTGAGCAAGAAAAAGTGTTAGAAAATTATTTACCGATTGCAGTATTTATCTTCCTAGGAATCGCGTTTGGCGTTGGCCTAACTTTGGTTGGCTACCTTCTTGGTCCAAGCAAGCCAGATGAAGAGAAAAATTCACAATTTGAGTGTGGCTTCCCCGCATTTGAAGACTCCAGAATGCATTTCAACGTTCGCTACTACTTAGTGGCAATCCTCTTCATTCTTTTTGACTTGGAAGTTGCATTCTTTATCCCTTGGGCTGTTGTGCAGGCCAAGCTTGGGTGGTTCGGTTTTATTGGCATGTCAATCTTCTTATTATTACTCGTTGTCGGTTTTATTTTCGAGTGGAAGAAAGGCGCATTAGAGTGGGAATAACAAGATTTAATTATGGCTATTGAAGGTTTAATGAAAGAGGGGTTTGTTACCGCCTCACTCGACAAAGTAATTAATTGGGCGCGCACCGGCTCTCTTTGGCCGATGACGTTTGGCTTGGCATGTTGCGCGGTTGAAATGATGGAAGCAGGCTCATCTCGTTACGATCTTGACCGTTTCGGTATCGTTTTTAGACCAACGCCCAGACAATCCGATTTAATGATTGTTGCTGGCACTCTAACCAACAAAATGGCACCAGCGCTGCGTAAAGTTTACGACCAAATGCCAGAGCCAAGATACGTGATATCTATGGGTTCTTGCGCTAACGGTGGCGGTTACTACCACTATTCTTATGCGGTAGTTCGTGGCTGTGATCGAATCGTGCCGGTTGATGTGTACGTGCCGGGTTGTCCGCCAACTGCTGAAGCGCTACTTTATGGTATTCTGCAGTTGCAAGATAAAATCCGTCGAACCAACACTATTGCCCGTACTTGATTATGAGTGAATTAAAAAAACAATTGAGTGACGTTTTTGGCGACAATGGTATTACTGAGGCCTACGGCGAGATAACACTCGCCATTGACAGTGACGCTATTATCGAAACTTGTACGACACTAAGAGATGATTTTAATTTTGAGATTCTGGTTGATCTTAGCGGTGTTGATTATTTAACATACGGCGAATCGGATTGGGATGGCAATGCCAGCTCATCGGGTTATGGCCGTGGCCGTACAGCGCAACAATCCGAGAAAATACAAAGCCATCGATTTGGTGTTGTTTATCACATGCTCTCTGTTTCTGACAATAAGCGTTTGCGCGTCAAAGCGCTTTTAGCGGCAGATAATCTCATTATTGAGTCTGTCACCGGCATCTGGAATTCAGCGGATTGGTACGAAAGAGAGGCTTTTGATTTATTTGGTATCCTGTTTGAGAACCACACAGATTTGCGCAGAATTTTGACCGATTATGGCTTTGTTGGTCACCCTCTGAGAAAGGATTTCCCAATGATTGGCGAAGTAGAAATGCGCTACGATGAAGAATTAGGCAGAGTTGTTTACGAGTCTGTAAGTATTGAGCCTAATATCAATGTTCCAAGGGTAATAAGGAAATAATTATGTCTGAAATGCGCAATTACACCCTTAACTTTGGGCCACAACATCCTGCAGCACACGGTGTGCTACGCCTTATCCTTGAAATGGACGGTGAAGTCGTTGAACGCGCCGATCCACATATTGGTCTACTCCATCGTGGTACAGAAAAACTAGCAGAATCAAAGCCATATAATCAATCGATTGGCTACATGGACAGACTTGATTACGTCTCCATGATGTGCAACGAACATGCCTATGTAATGGCGATTGAAACAATGCTTGAGCTTGAAATTCCAGAGCGTGCAAAATACATTCGAGTGATGTTTGATGAAATCACTCGCATTCTTAACCATCTCATGTGGTTAGGAACTCATGCGCTAGACGTTGGCGCAATGAGTGTTTTCTTGTACGCCTTTAGAGAGCGTGAAAAACTCATCGACTGCTATGAAGCGGTCAGTGGTTCGCGCATGCACGCAACGTATTATCGTCCGGGCGGTGTATACCGTGATTTGCCGGACAAAATGCCGCAATACTTAGAGTCAAAATTGCGCAAGACCAAAGAGCTTAAAGAAATGAACGCTAATCGTCAGGGCTCTTTACTTGACTTTATTGCCGACTTTGCTGCGAACTTCCCAGACAGTATTGACCAATACTCAAACCTTTTGACGGACAACAGAATTTGGAAACAACGCCTTGTTAATATCGGCATTGTTACTCCAGAGCGTGCAATGCAGCTTGGCTTTACCGGCCCCATGCTTCGCGGCTCAGGTGTTGAGTGGGATATTCGCAAAAACGAACCTTATTCGGTTTACGATAAAATGGAATTTGATATTCCGGTGGGCGTTACTGGCGACAGTTATGACCGCTACTTGGTACGTATGGAAGAGATGCGTCAGTCGAATCGCATTATTGAGCAGTGTATCACCTGGCTTCGAGTCAACCCCGGCCCTGTGATGTCAGATGACCACAAGGTTGCGCCGCCAAAACGCACTGATATGAAGGATGATATGGAGTCGCTCATTCATCATTTTAAATTATTTACAGAAGGTTACTGCTTGCCGGAAGGCGAGGTTTACTCTGCGATTGAACATCCGAAAGGTGAATTCGGTGTCTACCTTGTTTCTGATGGTGCCAATAAACCATACCGCGTTAAGATGCGCGCACCAGGCTTTGCCCATCTGGCATCAATGGATGAAATGTCTAGAGGACATATGCTTTCAGACGTGGTCACAATTATTGGCACACAGGATATTGTTTTCGGAGAGATTGACCGATGATTGGCCTCGTCTTTTTCTTTAATTCTGCGTTAAGCTTTATTTGCATTCGGTCATATGGCTTTATCCATACTCCCTCGTTTAAATCTGCGCTTGCCTTGTCTGAAACAAAAATACTCGCCAATCAACATATAGGCGCCACGAAAATTCTGAATTCCGCATTATGATTTCAACAGAAGCAAAACAACAAATTGACACATGGGTAGCTAAGTACCCCGCTGAGAGAAAGAGTTCAGCTGTGATGGAGGCTTTGAAAATTGTCCAAGCTGAAAACGGTGGCAATTTAACGAGTGATTTAACCCAAGCGGTTGCAGACTATTTAGAAATGCCGGGAATCAGCGCCCAAGAAGTGGCAACTTTTTATGAGAATTACAACCACGGGCCAGTCGGAAAGCACGTTATTCGCTTTTGCCACAATATTTCATGCATGCTCAATGGCTCTGATGAGCTTATTTCTTATTTAGAAAGCAAGCTAGGCGTGAAAACGGGCGGAATTAGTGACGACGGCTTAGTGAGTGTTAAAAAGGTAGAGTGTTTAGGGGCATGTGTTGGCGCGCCAATGTGTCAAATTGGTGATCAATATCACGAAAACCTAACACCGCAGCGACTTGACGAGATTTTGGGGAGTTTGAAGTGAACGAAGTTTGTTTCAAAAATATAAATAAAGAAAATCCATCGAGCCTAGCAACTTACGAGGCGACAGGTGGTTACGGCGTTTGGCGCAAAATTCTTCATGGTGAGTTATCACCAGAGGCAATTTTGGATGAACTCAAGGCGTCCGGCCTAAGAGGGCGTGGTGGTGCCGGCTTCCCAACGGGTCTTAAGTGGAGCTTTATGCCTCGCAACCAAGAAGGGCAGAAATACGTTGTCTGTAATTCTGACGAAGGCGAGCCTGGCACTTGTAAGGATAGAGATATTCTAAGATTCAATCCGCATTCGGTGATTGAAGGTATGGCGATTGCCGGTTACGTGATGAACGCAACTGTCGGTTATAACTACATTCGTGGCGAGTTTATGGAGCCTTACTATCGCTTTGAAGAGGCCTTGAAAGAAGCTTATGACGCGGGTCTTTTGGGTAAAGGCATTGGTGACAGCGAGGTCAGTTTTGATCTACACACGCATTTGGGTGCTGGCGCTTATATTTGCGGTGAAGAAACAGCTTTATTAGAATCAATCGAAGGCAAGAAAGGTCAGCCAAGATTTAAACCGCCGTTTCCAGCGAATGTTGGACTGTACGGCATGCCTACAACAATTAACAATACAGAAAGTTTTGCATCAGTGCCTGATATTTTGACCCGCGGCGGCCAATGGTTTGCCGATTTAGGGGTGCCAAATTCTGGTGGGTGTAAATTATTCTCGGTGACTGGGCATGTAACAAAGCCAGCTAATTTTGAAATTCCGATGGGTACGCCGTTTCCGGAGCTTTTAGCAATGGCTGGTGGGCTTAAAGAAGGCCGCACATTAAAAGCAGTGATTCCGGGTGGCTCGTCAACGCCAGTACTTTTGGCTGACGAAGCGATGAATATGGCCATGGATTATGATTCCATTGAGCAAGCGGGCTCAATGCTTGGCGCAGGCTCGGTGATTGTTATGGACGACACCACTTGTATGGTCGCAGTATTAACGCGTTTAGCACATTTTTATTACGACGAATCTTGCGGTCAGTGCACACCTTGTCGCGAGGGTACAGGTTGGATGTATCGCGTACTAAAACGCATTATGGACGGCCAAGGTAGGACGGAAGATTTGGATTTATTGATGAGCGTCCAAGACAAGATCATGGGTAATACGATTTGCGCGTTGGGCGACGCAGCAGCAATGCCTGTGGAAAGCTTTATTAGACAATTTAGACCCGAGTTTGAGTATTACATCAAACACGGTAAGAGCATGGTGGAAAACGATGGTTGATATTGAAATCGAAATTGACGGAAAAGTCGTACACGGCCATTCGGGAGAGTCTATTATTTCTATAGCTGATAGAGAGGGCATTGAAATTCCGCGTTTTTGTTATCACAAAAAATTATCAGTTTCGGCAAACTGCCGAATGTGTTTGGTTGATGTAGAAGGCAATCCAAAGCCTCAGCCTGCGTGTTCGACACCAGCATCTGCTGGCATGAGAATCAACACTGCCAACGAAAAAGCCAAAGCTTCGCAAAAAGCAGTAATGGAATTTTTGCTTATTAATCACCCATTGGATTGCCCAATTTGCGACCAAGGCGGCGAGTGTGAATTGCAAGATGTGGCGATGGAGTATGGTTCTGACGTCTCAAAATTTAGTGAAGGCAAGCGTATTGTTGTCGACAAGGGTATTGGCGCCCTAATTCAAACAGATATGACGCGCTGTATTCACTGTACGCGTTGTGTGCGTTTTGGCGCAGAAGTGGCGGGCGTTGTTGAGATGGGCGGTACCGGTCGTGGTGAAGACATGAAGATTGAGCCATTTCTGACAGAAGGTATTCAGTCGGAGCTTTCTGGTAATATGATTGATGTTTGTCCAGTGGGCGCATTAACTTCAAAGCCATTCCGTTATGAGGTTCGCTCGTGGCAAATGAATTCTTCTCAAAGCGTTGCACGCCATGATTTGGTAGGCTCTAGTATCTTTACCCAAACACATAAAGGCAAAGTCAAGCGTGTTGTTGCTAGTGACAAAGACAGCGTTAATGAAACTTGGATCTCAGATAGAGATCGTTTTTCATACGAAGGCCTTGCCAGTGAAAACCGCGCTTTAACACCTAAAATTAAGGTGAAAGGCGAATGGCAAGAAGCCAGTTGGGAAGACGCCTTGCAGGCGGCGCTCAGCGGCATTCAAAACAGTGCTGAAAACATCGGTTCTTTAGCCTCAAACAGCGCCACTCTTGAAGAGCTTTACTTGTTACAAAAACTAACACGTGGATTGGGCTCTGACAATCTAGATACTCGTCTAGATGTTGCTAATCCTGGCAATGCAGCTGAATTAGAATCAAACATTTCTTTGTTAGAATTAGAAGAAGTTGACCATGCGTTAATTGTTAATTCTTACTTGCGCTTAGAGCAACCGATGATTAATCATCGCATTAGAAAGTCGACATTAAATGGTGCTAAAGTTACAATTGTTAACGCAAAAGTGTTTGATTTTAATTATCGCATCGATAACACCCTATTAAGTGCACCACAGAACATGGCTGCAACGCTTTCAGGAATCTTAAAAGCACTATTGGAGGTCAACTCTCAGGCGCTGCCAGATTACTTAAAGAGTGCCAAAACCGAACAATCGCACATTGATATCGCTAACGCATTATCTGCTGCTCAAAATGCAGTAATCGTCTTGGGCGAGCACGTAAACAGTAACCCATGCGCGGATCAAGTGGCTCAATTGGTGGCGCAAATTGCAAAAGCCTCGGGCGCTAAAACGCTGAATGCTAGCAAGACTGGCAATGCAGTAGCTGCCAACAAAGTGGGATTCCAGCCAAGCACTGGTATGAGCGCAACACAAATGCTTTCTGCAGATTTAAAAGCTTTTGTTTTGTTGGATGTTTATCCGACATTTGATTGCATCAATCCTCAGGGCGCAATCGAAAACTTAAGCCGCGAAGATTGCTTTGTTGTAGCGCTAAGCAGTTTTGAAGATGAAGCTGTGTCAGATTTTGCTAATGTGATTCTTCCAATTGCAAGTTTTTACGAGACCTCTGGTACGCACATCAATATCGAAAACGTAGCACAATCGTACAGCGCCTCAGTGAAGGCTGCAGGCGACTCTAAGCCAGGTTGGAAAGTAATTAAAGTATTAGCTGATTTATTGGAGCTTCCGGGTTTTGACTATACAGACTCTACTCAAGTGGCCAATGATGCACTGTCGCTTAGCCCAAGTCTAGTGACCAGCGAGGTTGATATTATTGCGCTTGAGGTGCCGAATGTTGCTACCGTTTGGCAGTACACACCTTATGCGTCAGACGTACTAACAAGACACGCGCAATCTTTACAACAAACGCAAATCGGTCAAGTTAGTGAGGCCGCTGTTAATGAGGCAACTGCGAAACTATTGGAATTGTCCGCAGGTGACTTGTACAAAGGTATTCCAATCAATATTAACGAAACCGTTGCTGAAGGTTGTGTATTTGTTTACACAAACCAAGCAAGACAGCGATAGGGGCGAGAGCAAATTATGTGGCAAGCATTTGTAGATCTTATTCATACACTGATACCGTGGTTTGACGGCGGCCTAGCTGATGTTGTTATTATCCTTATTAAGGGTGTAGCACTAATTCTACCGCTCATCATTATGATGGCGTACATGACTTACGCTGAGCGCAAAGTCATTGGCTATATGCAGCTACGTATAGGGCCTAATCGTGTTGGCCCGCTTGGCTTGTTGCAGCCGTTCGCCGACGTTTTCAAGATGATGTTTAAGGAGATTATCTTTCCCTCTAAGGCGAATATTTACCTCTTCGTCTTAGCGCCTATCTTGGCTTTTGTGCCTGCCGTTGCTATTTGGGCGGTTATCCCAATGGGCGAAGGCTTCTACATTACTGATTTGGATGTAAGTTTACTTTACGTACTCGCAATCGGCTCGGTTGGCGTTTACGGTATTATTTTGGCGGGCTGGGCATCGAACTCAAAGTATCCATTGTTGGGAGCACTTCGTAGTGCTTCGATGTTGGTTTCCTACGAAATTGTTATTGGTTTTGTCGTTGTTACGGTGGTGATGGTTGCTGGTTCGGTTAATTTGAATACAATTGTTGCGGATCAGTCAGGCGGCATTTGGAATTGGTACTGGATTCCGTTATTCCCAATGATGATTGTTTTCTGGATTTCAGCTTTAGCTGAAACTAACCGTGCGCCATTTGACGTGGTTGAAGGTGAATCAGAAATTGTTGGCGGTACTCACGTTGAATACTCGGGCATGTGTTTTGCGCTTTTCTTTATGGCCGAATACATCAACATGATTATGATGGCAGCGCTTGCGGTACTGATGTTTTTCGGTGGCTGGCATTCGCCGTTTGAAGGCGTGCCATACTTAGAGGCTTGGTTTGTGTTTGTGCCAGACATTATTTGGCTATTGGCAAAAATGAGTTTCTTCTTATTCTTGTATTTGTGGATTAGGGCCACTTTCCCAAGATACCGTTACGATCAAATTATGCGTTTATGTTGGAAGGTGTTTTTACCACTCACTATTATTTGGATTTTTGCTGTGGCCTTGATGACCCAGCTTGAAATTGGCCCTTGGTTCTAATATATGATTAAAAAAGCAAAAAAACTCGTTAAAGACTTTGGATTAAGCGAGATCCGTTCCGGTATGAAAATTACCGCAAAACAACTCGTAACCGACAAAATTACCGTTCAGTTCCCTGAGGAGCGAACGCCGATATCGCCAAGATTTAGAGGTCTCCATGCGCTGCGCCGTTATCCAAATGGTGAAGAGCGCTGTATTGCTTGTAAGCTTTGTGAGGCAGTTTGTCCGGCCAATGCGATTACCATCGAATCAGGAATGAGAGATGACGGCACTCGGCGCACAACGCAATACGACATTGATTTATTTAAGTGCATCTTCTGTGGATTTTGTGAAGAAGCTTGCCCAGTGGATGCGATTGTCGAAACGCATATCTTTGATTACGCCTTTGAATCAAGAGAAGGCAGCATTATTGACAAAGAAGGTCTGCTTGAAGTGGGCGACAAGAACGAAAAAGCGATTAATCAAGCAAAGCTTGAAGACTCGAAATATAGATAAAGGTTGATTATGGAATTTGCAACAATATTATTTTATCTGTTTGGTTTCTGCTTCGTAGCAAGTGCTGCGTTAATGGTGACTGCAAGAAACACAATGAAGGCGGCCATGCTATTAATCTTGGCATTTTTCAGTGCGGCAAGTATTTGGTTGCTGCTGGAGGCAGAATTTTTAGCCATTACCCTAATCTTGGTTTATGTTGGCGCTGTAATGGTGTTGTTCTTGTTTGTTATCAAGATGCTTAACGTTGACCAATCAACGCTGCGTGCAAAATTCACCAAATACCTGCCACTTGGTATTGTTGTTGCTGTGATTGTTATCGCACAAATGGCACTAGTTCTCAGCGCTGGACAGTTTGGCTTAGACGTCGTCGTTGAGCCGGCAAGACATGCGGCTGATTACAGCAATATTACCGAACTTGCCAATACGCTGTATACCGCTTACGTTTATCCATTTGAGCTAGCAGCTATCTTGTTGTTGATTGCGATTATTGCCGCAATTACGCTAGTGCACCGCAAGGGCTCTAGAAGTAAAAAGCAAAATGTTGCAGAGCAAGTAAGCGTGCAAGCAAAAGACAGAATGCGTATTGTTTCTATCCCATCTGGCAAACGTAAGGAGTCAAAATGATTGCACTATCCGATTACCTTATTTTAAGTGCCATCGTTTTTTGCATTGGTCTTGCGGGTATTTTCATCAACAGAACTAACATCATTATGTTGTTGATGTGTGTTGAGTTGATTTTGGCAGCGGTTAATACCAACTTCATCGCCTTCTCGTACTACGGCAATGATGTTGCAGGGCAAATCTTTGTCTTCTTTATTTTGACGGTTGCTGCAGCGGAAGTCGCCATTGGCCTTGCCATTTTGACGCTGATGTATCGAAACCGCGGCTCAATTGATGTTGACGTTACAAACAGTTTGAAGGGTTAATGATGGAAAATATTTATTTAACACTTGCTCTAGCGCCTCTTGTTGGCTCCCTTATTGTTGGCTTGGCCGGCAATCGCTTGGGTCGTACGCTGTCGCATACTATTACTATCTTAGGTGTTGCTATTTCGACTGCTCTTGCGCTCTACGTTTTTAACCACCATGTGCTTGAAGGTGCAGAGGTTTTCAATCAAAACCTCTACACTTGGATGCAAATTGGCGAGCTGAATATCAGTGTCGGTTTCTTAGTTGATAACCTAACCTCGGTGATGCTGGTAATTGTGTCATTTGTCTCATTGATGGTGCATATCTATACCATCGGCTATATGAGTGATGACGATGGTTACACCAAATTCTTCAGCTACATCTCCCTGTTTACTTTTGCGATGTTTATGCTGGTGATGTCGAACAACTTTATGCAGTTATTCTTTGGCTGGGAGGCGGTAGGCCTTGTATCTTACTTGTTGATCGGTTTTTGGCACGGTAAAGAATCTGCGGTTGAGGCAAACCTAAAGGCTTTCCTGGTTAATCGTGTTGGTGACTTTGGCTTCTTGCTCGGTATCGCGTTGCTATTGATGTTCTTTGGTACGCTCGATTACGCCGAAACTTTTGCCCTTGCTGACCAAGTCAATGGCCAAACTATTTTTGGCGATATGTCAGTGATTACTGTTATTTGTCTGTTGCTATTTGTCGGTGCAATGGGTAAGTCAGCACAAGTGCCACTCCACGTATGGCTGCCGGGCTCTATGGAAGGCCCTACACCGATTTCAGCATTGATTCACGCCGCAACAATGGTGACGGCCGGTATTTTTATGGTCTCACGCATGTCACCAATTTTCGAGCTTAGTGATGTTGCTCTGACTGTTGTGATGTGTATTGGCGCGATTACAGCTCTATTCATGGGTTTATTGGGTATTGTGCAAAACGACATCAAGCGCGTTGTTGCGTATTCAACACTCTCACAGCTCGGTTATATGACTGTTGCGCTTGGTGTGAGCGCTTATTCAGTGGCGATTTTCCACCTGATGACACACGCCTTCTTTAAGGCTTTGTTGTTTCTTGCAGCAGGCTCAGTGATTGTCGCTATGCACCACGAACAAGACATTCGAAAAATGGGTAATTTACGCAAGAAAATGCCAATTACTTACATCACTTCTTTGGTGGGTACGCTAGCATTGATTGGTTTCCCAGGTTTTGCTGGTTTCTTCTCGAAAGACATGATTATCGAAGCGGTACACTTCTCTGACTTGCCGTTTGCAAACTGGGTTTATTACGCTGTTGTTGCTGGCGTATTTATTACTGCTTTGTACTCCTTCCGCATGTTCTTTTTGGTTTTCCACGGTAGGTCGCGCGTTGATCGTCATACCGAAGAACATCTTCATGAAACTGCGCCATCGATCACCGTGCCGCTTATCATGCTTGCTATTCCGTCGGCCATTATTGGTTACTTTACAATCGAGCCGATGTTGTTCACCGGTTGGCTAGACAATGCCATTACTATTGACGCTAGCGCCCATAGTTCTGTTGTATCGCTTAAAGAGCATTTCCACTCTGCAATGGGGTTGATTACACATTCTGTGATGACACTGCCTTTCTGGATGATGGTTGGTGGTGTTGCCACTGCTTGGTTGTTCTCGCTTTATCGCACGCAGTGGGCAGATGCTATCCAAAAACGCTTTCGTCGCACAAATTACGTGTTGGAGTCACTCTATGGTTTTGATCGCTTCAACGAGATCGTTTTCGTTCGTGGTTCTAGAAAGCTAGGTGATTTGTTGTGGCGTGTTTCTGACATGGCGATTATTGATCAGTTTGTGGTTAACGGCAGTGCAAGATTCGCACGCTTTGTTGGTTCGATTGTTCGTCCAATGCAGACTGGCTATTTATATCATTACGCCTTTATTATGATTATCGGCCTAATGCTTGTTTTAACTTGGGTGCTTGTATCAGGCAGCAACCCACTAATCGACTTAGGATCATAGTATGGACTCGTTACTCAGTGTATTGATTTGGCTGCCGGTTTTAGGCGGCGGCTTGGTTCTGGCGATTGGTAACAATCGTAGTGAAATTGCGAAATGGGCGAGTGTGGTAATTTCTGTCGTGGTGTTTGCATTGTCACTGACTCTGTGGACAGGATTTGACACGTCAACATCTGCCATGCAGTTTGTTGAAAATACCCCTTGGATTGCGCAATTTAACATCAACTACCACATTGGTATTGACGGCATCTCGATGCCACTCATTATCCTCACAACATTCTCAACCATACTGGTGATTATTGCTGGCTGGGAAGTTATTAAAAACAGACCGGCTGAATATATGGCGGCATTCTTAATGATGGAGGGCGTCATCATTGGCGTATTCTCATCGGTGGATGCTATTCTGTTCTACGTTTTCTGGGAAGCCTCTCTTATTCCAATGTTGCTTATTATTGGTGTTTGGGGTGGGCAAAATCGTGTTTATGCGGCGGTTAAATTCTTCCTCTATACCTTCCTTGGCTCTGTATTTATGCTGGTGTCTCTTATTTACATGTATAACGAGGGTGGTTCGTTCTCGCTTTCAGTGTTAAATGATTTGCCACTAACGTTGACAGAGCAAAGCTGGATTTTCTGGGCGTTTTTCCTCGCCTTTGCGGTCAAAGTACCGATGTTCCCGGTGCATACTTGGTTGCCCGATGCACACGTTCAAGCGCCAACAGGCGGCTCAGTTATCCTGGCGGCGATCATGTTGAAGATGGGTGGCTACGGTTTCTTCCGTTTCTCATTACCAATCACGCCAGACGCTTCAGCAGAATTTGCAACCGTTGTTATCGCTCTTTCACTGATCGCCATTGTCTACATCGGCTTCGTCGCTCTTGTGCAAAAAGACATGAAGAAGCTCATTGCTTATTCATCAATTTCCCACATGGGTTTTGTGACTTTGGGTGTATTTGCTATATTCTCAATCGTTGAAATGGGCACTGATGGCAATATTATCGGCAGTCTTGAAGGTGTTTATCTTGGCCTCGAAGGTGCGATGATTCAAATGATTTCGCATGGCTTTATTTCAGCCGCAATGTTCTTGGTGGTTGGTGTGCTTTATGATCGCCTACATTCAAGAGAAATCTCCACTTACGGTGGTGTTATTAATTCGATGCCTAAGTTTACCGGTTTTGCGGTGTTATTCGCAATGGCGAATGCCGGCCTTCCGGGCACCTCGGGTTTTGTTGGTGAGTTTATGGTTATCCTCAGCGCCTTGCAAGCGAACTTCTGGTACGCCTTCCTGGCGGCATTTACTTTAATCGTTGGCGCGGCTTATACGCTGTGGATGGTAAAGCGCGTATTCTGGGGGCCGGTAACGAATCCAAAGGTCAGTTCGTTGAGCGATATCAATAACAGAGAATTATTTATTTTGGCAATACTCGCTGTAGCGGTTCTTGTCATGGGTGTTTACCCACAACCCGTGGTTGAAGTGATGCACGCATCCGTTGTTAACCTTCTTGAGCAAGCGCTCACTACCAAACTACCGGTGACATTATGATAGACTACCAATTCAATATTGCCGATTTGTGTTTTGCCTTGCCAGAGATTTTTATGTTGGCTGCAATTGTCGTGATCCTGCTGCTTGATTTATATACTTCTCAACGCTTTCAAAATCTAACTTACTATCTAACGCAAATCACACTGGTTATTACTGGCTACTTGGCGTTTAGTTTAATCGGTGAATCGCAAATTATTTTCGACGGTACTTTTGTACTGGATACGATGGGCTCAACCTTTAAGGTCTTTACTATGGGCTTTGCCATGGTGGCGCTTGTCTATACTCGCCACTACCTCAAGGTGCACAATTTATTTAGAGGCGAATACTTTGTTCTTGCTTTGCTTTCAATGCTCGGCATGATGGTGATGATTTCAGCGCACAGCTTGCTGACAATCTATCTTGGTCTTGAAATTATGTCACTGTCTTTATACACGTTGATTGCTATTGCCAGAGATCGTGCAACAGCCGTTGAAGCGGCGCTTAAGTATTTTGTATTGGGTGCAATCGCCTCGGGATTATTGCTTTACGGCATGTCGATGATTTACGGCATCACTGGTGCGCTTGATATTGCCCAAATTGCAGCGTTTGCCACAAGCGCAACCTTAGCCTCAGAGCAAGTCCTTATTCTTAATTTTGGCCTAGTGTTTCTGGTTATTGGTGTTGCTTTCAAGCTGGGTGCTGTGCCATTCCATATGTGGGTGCCGGATGTTTATCAAGGTGCACCAACATCGGTAACAATGTTCTTATCAACTGTACCAAAAATTGCCGCAGCGGCGATGTTGGTACGTTTATTGATTGACGGCCTTGGTGCGATGCAGGCTTATTGGGCGGATTTGTTTATGGTGCTCGCGATTCTTTCAATCGGTCTTGGCGCATTGGTGGCTTTAATGCAAACCAATATCAAGCGTCTATTAGCCTACTCGACGATTTCCCATATCGGCTTTATTCTACTTGGTTTCGCCACTGGCGTTATCGAGGGTTATGGTGCCGCTGCATTCTACGTTTTGGCTTATGTGCTAATGAGTTTGGCAGCTTTTGGCTCAATCATTGCTCTTAACAAGCAGGGCTTTGAGGCTGAGAACATTGCTGACTTTAGAGGCCTTAGTAAGCACTCGCCTTGGTTTGCTTTAGTCATGTTGGCTGTGATGCTTTCCATGGCTGGTGTGCCGCCATTTATTGGCTTCTACTCTAAGTTATTCATCCTCCAGCAAGTTATCTCTGCAGGTTATGTTTACCTAGCCATTGCTGCAGTTGTCTTCGCTGTTATCAGTGCTTATTACTATTTGCAAATCATCAAAACGATGTACTTTGATGATGCTGAAGGCGAAATTACAGTAACCGCACCAATAGATATGAAAGTCGTTTTGTCTATTAACGGTATTCTTATCTTGGTGATTGGCCTTATGCCAAGTTATTGGATGGAATTGGCGATTTCGTTGTTCTAGATTCTCATATCGGTAATTTCCGAAATTATTGATACTCACTCATTTTGACACCGGTTTAGAGCTTAAAAGCTCAATATGCCGGTGTTTTTCGTTCAAATACCACAATAATTCGCTCTTTTTATGGTTTTTTGTAGTCCACTTAAATCATTTCCGGGTTTTATTGGTACAGGTGTTACACCAAACAAATGAATCGGTATTTAAACAAGGAGAAAGCATGGAGTTCATAGATATAGCAACAGAACAGACAACCGCGGTGACAGATGCCTTGATGGCAGTTTTGTCAATTATTGCAGTGCTTCAATTACGGAAAATTGGCGCATCAAATCGATGGAAATCTAACCTCTGGGTTTGCGCGTTTGCTTTATTGGCTACAGCGGGCGTATTGGGTGCCATAGCCCATGGTTTTAAATTATCAAACGACTTGCGCTCTTTTCTTTGGCAGCCACTTTACTTATCGTTAGGTTTATTAGTTGCTCTTTTTACTGTTGCAGCTGTTTACGACATATTTGGTAAAAATGCCGCTAGCCGACTATTGCCGATTATGATTGTTGTTGGTGTGGGATTCTTTGGTGTCACTATAGTGCTGCTTGATAGTTTCTTGGTATTTATTGCTTATGAAGTCTCTGCGATGCTTTTTGCACTGTTTGGGTATGTGGTTGTGGCATCCCGTGGAAAGCTCGAGGGTGCATGGTTAATGGTTCTTGGCGTGCTTGTTACAGTTGTTGCTGCGGGTGTTCAGGCCACTAAAGCTCTATCGTTTGCCTTTATTTTGTTGTTTGATCATAATGGTGTTTATCACTTAATTCAAATGGTTGGTATTGTGTTGCTTGTGGCTGGATTAAAGAAGGCGTTTCTTTCTCGTAATTAAAGCTTTTTTGTGTCTTCTTATTCGCTAAGCCCTATAATGCAGTATTTGATAAATACTGATTCAATATAAATGAAAATTGGCATTGTAGGCGGCGGGATTAATGGCCTTTGTGTGGCCTCAGAGGCTTTGAAAAAAGGCCATGAAGTCACGTTGTTCGAGCGTGGTCAGCTAATGAGCGAGACCAGTGCGAACTCTTCCAAGCTGTTGCATGGCGGTCTACGTTATTTGGAGAATGCTGAATTTCGTTTGGTGAGAGAATCGTTGCGGGAGCGGAAATATTGGCTAAATAGATCCAACGAGTTGACTCGACCCTTGCGCTTTTATCTTCCTGTTTACAAAACAAGCAAGCGTCCGCCTTGGATGGTGCGAATCGGCCTCTATCTTTATGATTTTTTGGCTGGCAAGCACACCATTCAAAAGCATCGCAAAGAAGATCTCGATCAATTTACTCAGAAATTTCCTCAGTTTAATAAAAGCAATTTGTCGGCTATTTACAGCTATTCCGATGGCCAGATGGACGATCAAAAATTAGGACTTATGTTGGCTGATGAGTTGCGTTCAAAAGGTTGTAGGATGCTTGAAAATAGCCCTGTTAGTCGATTTGACAATGATGCAATAATTCACCTAGAGTCGGGAGAGAGTCACCAGTTTGACAAAGTCATTAATGTTGCTGGCCCTTGGGCAGAAGCCTTACTGCAGCGTTCCAACATTGACACTGAAACGCATCTTGATTTGATTCGCGGTTCACACATTATTATTGATAGGTTATTAGAGAGTGGCTTTATATTGGAAGTGCCCAATGAGGAGCGTATCTTTTTTGTGTTACCCCATCATGGCAAAACCCTTGTGGGGACAACCGAAGTGCGCCAAAATATTGATGAGCCGATTAAGGCCTCGCAAAAAGAGATGAACTATTTGCTAAGTGCTTATCAACATTACTTTGATAACGGCGTTAGTGAGTCGGATATTGTTGGTAACTACGCAGGCGTTAGGCCGCTTCTGATCTCACACAATAACTGTAACAAGGTGTCCCGAGAATACGTGCTTGAGAAAAATGGTGAAATCATCACCGTTTTTGGTGGCAAGTGGACAACTTCACGCGCTCTTGGTGAGAGGCTTGCGAGAAAGTATTTATAGGATTTATTATGATTATGATTGTTGCTCATAGGGGCGCCTCTGGCATCGCGCCAGAAAACACACTAGCGGCCTTTGAGTTGGCTTGGCAGCAAGACGCCGATGCAATTGAGGGCGATTTCCGCTTAACGAAAGATGGGGTGATTGTGTGTATTCATGATGATAGCACCGAGCGCGTTGGTGATCAAAATCTCGTTGTTGTTGAATCCACTTTAAAGGAATTGAAAACCGTGGATATTGGTATTTATCGTGGCAATGAATTCTCCAAGGAAAGAGTGCCAACACTTGATGAGGTGATTGCCAGCATTCCTGATGGCAAGAAAATTCTTATCGAAATCAAATGCGGCATTGAAATCGTGCCGATACTTATGAATCAGTTACAGCGATCAAAATTGAGCGCCACCCAAGTTGTTATTATTGCCTTTGACGCACGCGTTATTAAGGCTTGTAAGGTTTTAGCTCCTCAATATGAAGCGAATTGGCTTAATGATTTTGAAGCGGATTCGGATATTGAAAAAATAATACCAATACTGGTTGAAACAGGAGCAGAAGGGCTGAGCTCAAACAATGAAACTTCAAAAGGGTTGGCTGATGCAGTTCTTGCGTTGGGCCTAGCATACCACTCAGGCTGGACAATGGACGATATTACTCTCGTTCAAAAAATGATTGATTGGGGTGCGTCCTCCATCACCACAAACGACCCTTATCAACTAAGGCGGAAACTCAGAAAATAGCCGTCATATTTGGGCAAAGATAAAGCTTGACGCTCAGTATTTTTGAGTTATAAAATGCAGGCTTTCCTTATGGTGTTATATCGGTTGCTGTGAAAGCTATAATTTCTGCAAATATTTTTTCAGCTGTCTGTTCAGCGTTTTTCTTTTCGATTGCCGCTTCAATGGCGCCTTTGTATTATGCTGCCGGTGGCACTGTCTTCCTTTTGCTATGCGTGCGCTATACGACAACACTGATTCTTTCAATTGCGCTAGATAAGCCGAGAAAAAAGAAAAAATCTAAATCGATTTATATTAGACTTATCACGATCAGCGTTTTGCAAGCTGTATTTGTCGGCTGTTATATGTACTCCCTTAAGTTGATACCGCTTAGTTTGGCTGTGGTGGTGATTTACACCTTTCCGCTGTTCACTTTTTTTGCCAATTCGGTTATCAAGAGCCGCTCGATTGATCTGATTTCGGCAGCTGCATTGTTTGTTTCCCTGTTCGGTATTTGGCTAATGGTGCAAGGCGATGCTACTGACTGGAACGGTTGGGGCGTTTTTTGGGGTACAGTTGCTTCAATTGCTCAAGCGGGGGTCAACATCCTCTCCCGCCATGAGGATGTTGAGCCGGGCTGGGGTTTGATTAAGTACCTTATGATTTTGCCGACATGTGTTTTTGCGCTCATTTATTTTGTGATTACACCCGAACCTATTGCATTCGTTAGCGCTGAAATGTTACAGTGGAGCCTTATTTCGGCCGCTGGAATGATAGGTGGCTTTTATTTCTTTTTCCACTCGATTGCAAAAATTGGGCCGGTGCGCACCTCAAATGTGATGTTCTTTGAGCCTGTATTTACCATTATGATTGGTATCTTGTTCTTTCAAAACAACCTTGCTCAAATGCAATGGTTGGGCATATTTGTAATTATTCTCGCGACAAGTAGTCTAGAGATCTGGGGTAAAAAGTATTCTTAATCTTTGGTCGCCCAGTCGTTATTTGAAAACTCTATTTGGGTGAATATCTTTCCATGAAAATTATTATTGCGCCCGATTCTTTTAAAGGTAGTCTAACCGCCAAAGAAGCTGCAGCATCAATAGCCGAGGGCTTTGCCGATGTCTTTCCTGTAGCTGAGATTGTGCAATTACCGATTGCTGATGGTGGTGAGGGCACAACCGAAATACTGGTCGCTGCCACATCTGGAAAACTCAATTCGACAAAGGTTGTCGGCCCATTGGGCGATACTGTAAATGCAGTTTGGGGGGTTTTTGGAGAATCAGAAACGGGAGTCGTGGAAATCGCCTCCGCCTGCGGTTTGGACATGCTTGAGCCGGAGGCAAGAAACCCAATGTTGGCAAGCAGTTTCGGCTTGGGCGAGTTAATCCTTGCAGGACTCAACCAAGGCGTTCGCCACTTTATTGTTGGTCTAGGCGGTAGTGCTTGCAATGACGGCGGTGCTGGCATGATGCAAGCGTTGGGCGTCAAATTTTTTGATGCCAGTGGCGAAGAGCTGGAAAAAGGCGGTGGAAACCTCCATAAGCTTAGTTGGATTGATATAAATAATTTAGATGTTCGCTTGCAACAAGTTAGTTTTGAGGTGGCTTGCGACGTTGACAATCCACTTATTGGCGAGTGGGGTGCATCGGCGGTTTTTGGGCCGCAGAAAGGTGCTAACCCTCAAATGGCTGCCGAGCTCGATGCCAACCTAGAGCATTATGCAAATATCATTCATAAGGCAATCGGAAAAGACGTGTCTTCAACTCCTGGTGCGGGGGCTGCAGGTGGGCTGGGTGCAGCATTCCTCACTTTTTTTAATGCAGAGTTGAAAAGTGGTATCGACATTGTGCTTGATGCGCTTAAATTTGAGAGCCATCTTGAGAGCGCTGATTTGCTTATTACTGGTGAGGGGCGTATCGATTCTCAGAGTTTGCATGGAAAGGCGCCCATAGGTATTGCCAAGCGGGCCAAACAACATCAATGCACGGTGTTTGTTATCGCTGGATCGGTTGGTGGCGATGTTGGTCTAATTAAAGCGCAGGGAATTGATGCTGTCTATAGCGTTGTTTCTGAAATGGTTACTCTTGACGAGGCATTGACACAACCAGCAAAACACCTTGCTCGTGTTTCACGCAAGGTTGCTAAGGATTGCTTACAGAAAATAAATAATTAAAGTTGTTGGTTGTTGAGGTGCTCAAGGGTTTGCACCAGGGCAGAATGGTCACTATCTGCTAAGTTTATCGACTCGCAAACATTCATCATTTGCTGACAATTTGCAGTATTTGGTAGAGCAACATTAAAGGTCTTTGCACCACTAAGCGCTAAGCTCAAATCTTTTTGGTGAAGGGCAATACTGGCACCGGGTTTAAATGTTCTTTTGTTCATCCGTTCGCCATGAACTTCAAGCACTTTGGACGAGGCAAAGCCGCCCATTAATGCTTCACGTACCTTGCTAGGATTTGCACCGGCGCTATTGGCGAAAACGAGTGCTTCTGCTACGGCTTGAATATTAAGGGTAGCAATAATTTGATTGGCGACTTTGCAAGTTTGGCCGTCACCAACCCCACCAACTAAGGTGATGTTTTTACCCATAGCTTCCAACAAAAACCTTGCTTTTTCAAAAAACGCTTTCTTTACCACCGCACATAATACTAAGCGTAGCATTTTTTGCACCGACCTCACCATCGGAAACTGGTGCATCGATATAGTTACAGCCAAGCGCCTCAATTCGCTCAGCAAATGCTTTTGTTTCAATTGGGGAGATTGAACTCATATCAATAACAACCTTTCCAGTGCTTAAACCCTCAGCGATGCCGCCTTTACCAAATAAAACGGATTCAACTTGTGGCGTATTGGGTAGCATTGTGATAATAATATCCGCCTCAGATGCCGCTTGAGATAAGCTATCCACAGCTTTAACGCCTTTGTTTTGGAGTTCGCTTGGTATTGGGCTGTTGTGTGTTTTTGTGATAATTTTATAACCGGCGTCGACAAGATGTCCAGCCATCGGCGCACCCATAATGCCGAGTCCGATAAAAGCAATTGTTTTTCATGTTTTTTTTCTGTTGAGTCTAGTAGCCTAAATTCGGCCTTACTAGGTTGTATAAAGTCTCGCCTGCAAGGTGGCGTCGCATATTGATAAAAACCAAGTCGAGTGTGAGTGGTATGTAGGTATCACCATCATCAGCAGATATGTGTGGCATCACCATGAGATTTGGTGTCGTCCAAAGCGGAGAATCTTCAGGTAATGGCTCCGGATCAAAGACATCGATAATTGCACCACTGATGTGGCCTGAATGAAGATTATCTTGTAAGGCATCGTAATCCATCGTAGCCGCTCTGCCAACATTGATAATGCCAACGCCTGGCTTCATCAACGCTTGGCGTTCTCGGCTTAATAAATTATTGGTTTCAGCGGTGTTTGGTGTTGACATAAAAATGTAATCGGCCCGAGGCAGAACTTTATCTAAGTGTTCGGTGGTTACCATTTCATCGACACCCTCTAAAGCCTTGCCGTGACGACTAACGCCAATTACATGCATGCCTACCATTTTGCAATGCTTGGCTGCAGAATGGCCGATATTGCCTGTACCAATCACCAAAAGAGTTTTACCGGCAATTGGCGTGGAATACAAAGACTCCCAATGATTGTTGCGTTGATTGGTAATTACTTGCGGCATATGAGTGTGTAGCATGAGGACGCTCATCAGGCCAAATTCACCCGCCTTAGCAGCGTGTGCACCACGGTTATTCACAATCGTGACATTTTCAGGCACCCAGTCCATCGGGCAAAGGTGCTCAACACCTGCACCAATAATGTGAATCCAGCGAAGGTTTGGCGCAATCTCTACCAAGTTTTCAGTTGGAAAGTCCCAGCAAACAAGCACTTCTGCTGTTTTCATCGATTCGTAGAAATTGTCAAGATCCCAGTCAAATACTGGACTAATCTTTCCTTTTAAGTCGGGGAATCTTTCTAGAGCATCGTTAAAGCGTTTTTCAGTTAGGGCAAAGACCGCCTCGCCCTCTATCGTTGGTGGGAAAGACTCCGGATTGGCATGGTTACTTTTAAAGTGTACGCAAATTTTTCTTTCGGTTGACATCTGAAACTCCTAAACTATTTTGCCGTGCAATGCTGTGATTGCATCGATTTTAGCTTTTCTGAAACGATCTGAACGCGTTCATTTTCTTGTTTACCATCAACCTCAAATTGAATGTCGACAAATTCATGGGCAATCTTGCTTAGAAGTGCAGACTCATCGGCATCGTCTGTTTTGGGGATGGTTAAAACAGTATCACCACCATAAGTTGGGATTGGCGCAGTGGCGCTTTGCCTAACATGCATTGGCTGATTACCGGCTTTAACGCTGCGAATTTGCTCACGGATTTTGCGTCGCATTAGAGCAACACCGATATCACTGGTGGTGAGATTTTCATTGCCATGAATGGTAATCAGCCCCATTCCCTCGCAAGCTTCAACATCAGCTGGGAATTTTTGCCGTTGCTCATAGGGGCGATCAAAGAGCTCGCCTTGCTCAATTAGTTCTGGGCCTTCTGGTGTGTTGTACTCTTGTGGATCACCGCGCTCGCCGAAGTTTGCCCAAGCATAACAAATAGTGGTTTCGTCATCAATGGGTACTACCCAGCGGGTAAACGAGCTGCGACCATAAAGAATCTCCTTGGTGCCGTCAGCTGCGAATGCTGAACCCGCCTGAGTAAAGTTTGGCAAAACAACTTCGTTGATTCGAAGCCAAACGTTGTCATCAACGCGGCGTGTATTGCAGCCCAGAATCCAAGAGTCGCGCTCAAAAAAGTCCATCTGTCCAACTTTGCCAAAGCCTTCAGAAAACTGTATCCGACTGACGTTGGAATGCAAAAATGCAGTGTGAATTGGGTCGACGATGGCATCAAGAACTTGCAACCAATTGCAGCTAAAAGGTGCTTTGTAGGGCACCATTTCCATGTCTTCGAAATTAAAACTATCGTATACTGGAAATTCTGGAATGGATTCTATCGGCCCCATATAAGCAAAAATCAGGCCCTTGTATTCGTGAGTGGGATAGGCGCCCAACCTCACTCTCTGTTTAATCATATCAGCTGCTTTCTCTGGGTGACCCGGCACGTCTAAAATGCTGCCGTCCGCAGCAAAATGCCAGCCGTGATAGCAGCATTGAATGCCACTATCGGTACACATTCCAAATTCAAGTGAGGCTTGCCTGTGAGGGCAATGTTTGTGAACCAGGCCCAAGTTGTCGCTTTTGTCCCTGAAAATAACCAGCTCTTCAGTCAGTATTTTTATGGCAACAGGCTGCTCGCCCAAATCTTGAGATAGAAAAACAGGGTGCCAATAACGCCTAAGATATTCCCCGGCGGGCGTGCCAGGGCCAACTCGAGTTATTTCATCATCAATCTCATTTGAGGGGGTCAGACTATAGCCAGAAAAATCTTTAAAGTTTGTATTAATTTCTTCTTGTAAGTTATTCATTAGCAACACCCCTGACGCTCACGCTGTATAAATATAAATGCAGATAATACCGAAGTTTATTACATATTAATGATTTATTGTGCATAAATATGAGCATATTAACAACAAATAACCATATTAATTACTTTATATGCAAAATATAAGGATATAATCTGGCGAAATAGAATATTTGATGTTTTTGATAGGAGTGTGTAGTGAGTAAAAACACAATTAAATTGTCTTCGTTCTTTGAACGGGACGGCCTTAAGCGCGGTCTTCCGTCTACCGCCTATACTGATGAGGACTTTTTGCAAAAAGAGTTCGACACGATTTTCACGGATAACTGGATCTTTGTTGGCTTCGCACACGAACTTGTTCGTCCTGGCGACGCGAATCCGGTTACGGTGGCAGGAAAGCCTATTGTTCTAATCAAGAATGCGCAGGGAGAAATTGGTGCTTTTCATAATGCCTGTTCACACCGATGCCTGAAATTGGTAGATGAGCCGATGAATGTTGGCGCAATGTTGTGCTGCCCTTACCACGCTTGGACGTATAATTTGGATGGCGACCTATGTGCGACACCGTTTTTTGGTGGCAAAGAGCACCAGCCAGAAGGTTTCGACATGTCGGAGCACGGCCTTAAACCCATTAGGTTTCATGTTTGGCATGATTGGATCTTTGTCAACTTGAGCGGCGATGCAAGTGAATTTGAAGACTATGCGGCGCCTTTAATCAAACACTTGGACGGTATCAATTTTGAGCAAGTAAATCCAGTGGCCACGCTGGATTTTGGCGAGGTGTCTTGTAATTGGAAATTCTTAATGGAGAATTTTATCGAGCCTTATCATGTTCAATTTGTACACCCCACCACAACAAGTCAACCTCTTGAAGATCATTACACAATTGTTGATGGCGTATGTTTGGGTAGTGCGGTTGATTTAGATGAATCCGATAAAAAAGAAGGCTCGTTATCAGTTAGCTCTCGGTATTTAACGCTATTTCCAAATTTTATTGTTGGGCGCTATTTTCCTGATCAATTAGGGGTTTATTTAACCGCGCCAATAGATTCTTCTCATGCGGTACAAAAGAGAGTGATTTATACCACTGAGGGGCAAGAGTTGTCGATTACTGAGATTGAAGCACTTAAGGCGTTGTGGTGGGATGTTCATAAGGAAGATCATGCTATTTGTGAAAGAATGCAAAGCGGCAGAGCATCTCCGGTCGCAGATGATGGCGGGTTACTTTCTCCCCATTGGGAAGATAGCGTTCGAGCATTTCAAACAATGATCGTAGAAGCTGTGACACAAAACAAATAAACAATACTAGGAGTTAAGGGATGTCTAAAGAAAACAAAAAACCGAATTATAGATTGGCCCACACCATGATAAGGGTGTTGGATTTGGATAAATCTATCCATTTTTACTGCGATATTCTGGGTATGGAGATTCTCAGAAAAACAGACTACCCTGGAGGTCGATATACCAATACTTTTATTGGTTACGGACCCGAGGCAGAATTTCCGACTTTAGAGTTAACCCACAATTGGGATCAACAAGAGCACTACGATAAAGGTAATGGCTGGGGTCACCTTTGCATTGAAACACCTGACGTTCGTAAGGCTTTCGATGACCTGACGGAACAGGGTGCTGAGGTTGTAGCTGCACCAGCCCCGATGAGTCACGGAACAAGAATCTTGGCCTTTTTGAAAGACCCAGATGGCTATATTGTTGAATTGAACGAAACCATTAACTTAAATACTTAAGAGGAGAGAAAGATGAGCGATAAAACACCAAAGTTGTATAAATTTAGCGATATTGAAAATCGTCTGCATACACTAGAGCCGGGTAAATCTTATATCAAGCCGTTTGTGACTAGTAACGTCAGTGACACCATGTGTGGCGGGCTGAATTTTTTGAATCAAGTGTCGGTGCCGTGGGATCTTACTTGCGATGAAATTATTTATTGCATGGAAGGCGAGTTTAGACTCACTTGTGATGGCGAGTCCTACACATGCTCTCCGGGCGACGTGCTTTACATCCCGAAAGATAACCATATTGCTTACGAATGCGATGAAAAATGCGTGATTTTTTATGCCGCTTATCCGCACGATTGGAAGCAGCAAGCGGGCATTACTTTTGTGCCTGGTATCGACCCTGAAGACATGCCGCAGAACTAGGATTCTTAATGAGTAATTCGAGTAAATCTGTGGCCAACTCAACCCAAGCAACTGATGTCAATGAGGGTGATCAATTGCTACGCATACCAACACGAGACACCTTGGATGACAAGCTAAACCAACAAATTATTGGCATGCTTGAGATGGATGGACGTTTACCATTTAAGGAAATTGCGACTGCACTGGATGTGTCTGAAGGCACGGTGAGAAACCGCGTCAACCGAATGAAAGATGCAGGCGTGTTGCAAATCAAAGCCTTGGTTGATCGCTCTGCACTCAACTACGCAACCGACTCAATGTTGGGTATCAAAGTTGCGCCGACATCAAGCCCAGGCGAAATTGCTAAGCGAATGCAAGATTGTCCTGAGATTGTATTCATTATTTGGGTAACTGGGCGCTACGACCTGTTGGTGGAAATTGTTTCCGATGGTGACGATACTTTGTGCTGTTTTCTTGAGGAGCATTGTTTTAATAAAGACGATATTAGTAATGTTGAGGTAATGAAAGGTCTTGCAACTTACAAAAACCAGTTCTTGCTAAAGTCTCACGAACAGCTTGAAATCAACTAGAAAAACAAGTCAAAAGGAGAAAATATGACGAATACATACCCTACATCAATGATCGATGCACTGCCATCAAAAGAGCGTGTTTCTGAAGCTAAGGCAATGCTTGAGAAGGCTGGTGTTAAATACATTCTTTCTTGTTGGATTGACTTACTCGGCATTCCAAAAACAAAGCCGGTGCCAATGTGTGAATTTGAAGCCTTATGTGCGGGCAAAGGGCCGCAATTTGCAGTCCACTCGATTTCATTTGTGCCTGAGTTAGGGCCGGCTGATTCCGATCAAATACCTGTGCCTGATCTTGATAGCTTGGTCATCTGCCCTTGGGATAAGACTTGCGCCTGGGTTTTTGCAGACCTATGGTGGGAGGATAAGCCTTACAATCTTTGCCCGCGGCAAACGCTTAAGCGTGCGGTTAAAGATGCTGAAGATGTTGGCTATATAGCTTTTTGTGGTATTGAGCCTGAGTTTATTGCAATGCGTTGGGAAAATGGTCAGCCGGTTAAGGCAATTGACGATGATCCTGCAGTTGGTGAGGGGTTGCGACCACGCCGCCAAGCGTTCGGCTATGACGTTGAATACAGTATTGAGTCAATGGGCTTTCTTGGCGATATGATCGACATTCTTAATGAGCTAGGTTGGGGCGTTAAAGACGTGGTTGCCGAAGGCGCTTATTCGCAATTTGAATTGGACTTTACTTATACTAACGTTCTTGAAATGGCCGACAGACTTGTTTTCTTGCGTGTCTTATTAAAAGAGGTGGCAAAAAATCACGGTATGTTTATTACCTTTATGCCAAAGCCAACCATCGGTGATTGGCGTTCGGGTGCGCATATCAACTTCAGCTTGACCGGTGTTGATGGCGGTGGCAATATACTTGAAGGTGAGAACGGAAAATTCTCAGATGAGGCTTATCATGCGATTGGCGGCATCTTAAAACACGGACATGCAATCACAGCAATAGCATGTTCAACGGTTAATTCTTATAATGGTTTGGTGCCTAAAGTGGGTGGATTCGAGGGGGGTACAGTCACCTGGGCACCAACCCACATGGCCTATGGTGATAACAATCGCTCGTGCATGGTTCGTCTGCCACAAAATCGCTTTTGTATCGAGAATCGTGCAGCGGATATGTGTATGAACCCATACCTGTCCCTTGCGTTAACGACGGCGGCAACGGTTGACGGTATTCAAAATAAAATTGACCCCGGGGAGCCTTTGAATTTGGACCTGTACTCCTTAAGCAAAGAGGAAATCAAGGAGGCCGACATTGCTTCGTTGCCACGCAACTTACTTGAGGCATTGGAGGCATTACAAAAGAGTGATTTTGCCCGCGAAGTTTTGGGTGAGTCGATGATGAAACAATTCTTCGCCTACAAGATGGACGAATGGGATCGCTATCACCAGGCGGTGACAGAATGGGAAGTTGAGGAGTATCTAAGGCTGTACTAAATCATTTATAAAAACCCTTGTTGGTGGCTTGTTAGTTGCCAGCAAAGGTTTATAGTTGCTCGAGATACGATAAAAAAACTTTTAATTTTGCCGGCATCCACTGGCGACTGGGGTAGATTGCGTATACAGCAACACTTGGAAATTGCCAGTCAGTCAGTAGTGGCACTAGTTGTTTTTTCTCAACCGCCTCCTGACTAAGGAGTTTTGATAGGGCTGCAATCCCTAAGCCAGATAACGCAGCATCTTTGGCACTTAGTAAGTCATTTACCTTGAATCTACCTTTCATATCAATTGTATAGCTGACATTGCCTTTCTTAATATGGAGTTGGATGTGCGGACCCATAAATAGCTCAATCAAATCAAAATCGTTTATTTGACTGACATCCACAAGTTTTCCATATTTATCGATAAACCCAGGTGAGCAATAAAGGCCTAACTCATCATCAAGAATTTTTTTTGAAATGAGATTGGAATCTTCAAGAGGTACAATGCCAAAACGCAAAGCAATGTCGACACGTTCCTTAACTAAATCGGTGTTTCGATATTCAAGTATAAGTTCCATTTCAACTTTCGGATTGGCTTCCATAAATGGCTGGATAACTTTGGGAATGAATATTTGTGAAAAATCGTTTAAAGCTGCTACGCGTAATAATCCAACCGCTTCCTTGCCGAGATTAGCGGTAAATTGCTCGGCTTCTTCGGCGGTCTCTACAATCTGTTGACAGTACTGATAATAGCCCTGTCCAGCTTCAGTAAGAGTCACGCTGCGAGTACTTCTATTTAATAATCTAACCCCCAGACGGGATTCAAGTTTCGCGAGATTATTGCTGACTGTTGATTTATCGACTTGTAACTCGGTAGCGGCCTTGGTAAAGCTTTTATGTTGGGCGATTTTTGAAAAAATTAGCAGTTGATTTAGGTGCATTGAATCATAGAATTGTTGATATTTCACAACAGTGTATTTAATATATTAGTTATTGTCAAATAAAAAAAACAACGATAATTGCAGAACAAGCACTAAAAATGAAAGTTGCCTTGCTCGATATTTCGGCTTTTTTTATTTCTCTTTATGCCTTAATTGATTAGGGCAACTTTCATTTTTAGAAAATAAAGTGAAAGACTTGTGATTAATAAAATAATGTTATTCGTGATTTAATTTTAACTGCAGCCAAAATTAAGTTGATTATGAATTCAGGCTGGCTATTTTTTTGGAGTTATATATGTGTGGAATTGTTGGATTGTTTATAAAAAACCCAGCACTGGAATCTCAATTAGGCGCTCTGATAGCACCTATGTTGAGTGAGATGACAGAGCGTGGACCGGATAGCGCGGGGATAGCGATTTACCGAGACCCTCATACAAATGGTTGCAAAATTTCTGTGCTGGCTCAGCATTCAAATTTTGACTGGAATGCTCTTGAAGTGGCAATTAAAACCGTTTTTAGCCTTAAAAAAATAGCGGTGGTGCACAATCAAGCCGTACTGTTTGTGAATTCAAGCGCTGACGAAGTTCAGGACTGGCTTGATAATAACTACAGTGAACTTAGTATTACCAGTGCAGGCACCAATATTGAAGTCTTTAAGGGTGTAGGCGATCCACTTGACTTTATTGAGAAGTTTGATATTAAAAGCATGAGTGGAACGCATGCCTTAGGCCATACTCGCATGGCAACGGAAAGTGCTATTACAACCGAACATTCCCACCCATTTTCAACCGGTCAAGATTTGTGCTTAGTGCATAACGGCTCCTTATCAAACCACAATCGTCTGCGTGAAACTTTACGTCGCCGAGGCGTTAAATTCACAACCGACAACGATACCGAAGTTGCTGCGGGCTACCTTAGCTGGCGCTTAAGCGAGGGCGACGACTTGGAGCAAGCTCTTAATCACGCAATTGATGATCTAGACGGTTTTTACACCTTTGCAATTGGTACTAAGGATGGCTTTGCGGTAATGCGAGATCCTGTTGGTTGTAAGCCTGCAATCATGGCAGAAACAGACGACTGGGCGGCAATGGCCTCTGAATATCGTGCCATTGCAACTTTGCCTGGCGCTGAAAATGCGCGTATTTGGGAACCAGAGCCGACTCAAATTTACAGCTGGAAAAGGAGCTAATCATGACAGAAATTAATTTAAATACAAGCACTGTTAGAAGCCTTAATGAGGCGTTGCAAGGAGCCGCTTCTGGAGGCAAGTTCAGCATCAGTAATACTGGTGGAAAGCACGCTGTCTCAGTGGGCTTAACCACGGCCATCAATGTTGGTATTAACGGCCATGTAGGCTATTACTGCGCTGGTATGAATCAACAGGCAAGCATTGCCATTAACGGCAATGCAGGTCCTGGTTTAGCAGAGAACATGATGTCAGGCAAAGTCCACGTGACCGGCAACGCCTCACAATACGCTGGCGCAACAGCACACGGCGGGCTACTTGTGATTGAGGGCGATGCTAGCTCACGCTGCGGCATATCAATGAAAGGTGTTGATATTGTTGTCGGCGGCAACATCGGCCATATGAGTGCCTTCATGGCACAGTCTGGCTGTTTAGTGGTTTGTGGTGACGCTGGTGACGCTCTGGGCGACTCTATTTACGAAGCGCGTTTATACGTCCGTGGCCAGGTGGCCAGTCTGGGCACAGATTGTATTGAAAAAGAAATGCGTGCTGAGCACAAAGAGCAGTTAGAGGAGTTATTAAAGCAATCCGAGATGGGTCACAATGTTGACGAGTTTCGCCGCTACGGCTCTGCCCGAAAATTATACAATTTTGATATTGATCAAGTTGACGCCTACTAAGGAGACAAGAACATGAGTAAAGATAATCCAGCATTAATTGAATCAGCTACATTTCCACGTCATGTGGTTGCGGAAATTCAGCGCGCTGCCAGAACGGGTATTTATGATATTCGTGGCTTTGGCGCCAAAAGAGCTGTCCCAAGTTTTGATGATTTGGTATTTTTAGGCGCCTCAACTTCCCGCTACCCCTTGGAAGGTTACCGTGAAAAATGCACCACTGAAGTGGTGTTGGGGGGTCGTTTTGCAAAAAATCCAATTCATTTAAAAACCCCAATTACAATTGCCGGCATGAGCTTTGGCGCTCTCTCGGCACAAGCTAAAGAATCTTTAGGTAGGGGTGCAACACTTGCAGGCACCAGTACAACGACAGGTGATGGTGGTATGACGCCGGAAGAAAGGGGGCACTCGAAAATCCTTATCTATCAATACTTGCCATCACGTTATGGCATGAACCCCGATGACTTGAGACGTGCCGATGCCATTGAAATCGTCCTTGGTCAAGGCGCCAAACCAGGCGGAGGCGGCATGCTACTCGGACAAAAAATTTCCCCGAGAGTTGCACAAATGCGAAACCTTCCTGAAGGAATTGATCAGCGCTCTGCGTGTCGTCACCCCGATTGGACGGGCCCAGATGATCTGGAAATTAAAATCCAGGAGTTACGAGAAATTACTAACTGGGAAAAGCCTATTTATGTCAAAGTCGGTGCCACGCGTGTGTTTTACGATGTCACCTTGGCGGTCAAATCGGGCGCTGACGTGGTCGTTGTGGATGGCATGCAAGGCGGTACCGCAGCAACCCAAGATGTTTTTATTGAGCATGTAGGTATTCCAACTATGCCAGCAGTACGCTTGGCTGTTGAGGCTTTAGTGGAGATGGATATGCACCGCAAAGTGCAATTGATTGTCTCTGGCGGTATTCGCAGTGGCGCTGATGTGGCCAAGTGCTTAGCCTTAGGTGCTGATGCTGTGGCTATTGGATCAGCCGCGCTCATTGCGCTTGGTGACCAAAGCCCTGAGTTCGATGAAGAATACAAAGCCCTCGGCTCTGCCGCTGGATTTTGGGATGATTATCAAGCGGGCAATGATCCGGCCGGTATTACTACTCAAGACCCTGAGCTTGCCAAAAGGCTGGATCCAGAACTGGGCGGACGCCGATTGGCTAACTATCTTAATGTTCTTACTCTGGAACTGCAAACACTTGCGCGAGCCTGTGGCAAGAGTCATGTACATAACTTGGAGCCAGAGGATATGGTGGCACTGACAATGGAAGCGGCAGCAATGGCTGGCGTGCCATTGGCAGGAACCAACTGGATTCCAGGTAAAAGTAGTTTTTAATAGCTTTATTCATACATATTCTATTTAAGAGGAAAAGGAGGTTTTATGACAATTAAACTAAGTGAGATAGCTGCTGAACGTGGCATTGAATATTTTCTTATCAGCTTTGTTGACCTATTCGGAAATTTGCGCTCTAAATTGGTGCCTACTAGAGCCATCGACGGCATGCAAAAAAATGGTGCGGGTTTTGCCGGGTTTGCTGCTTGGTTAGATATGACTCCTGCGCATCCAGATATGTTTGCTATTCCTGATCCTGACAGTTTGATTCAATTGCCTTGGAAGAAGGAAGTTGCCTGGTTGGCATCAGATTTATGGATGGACGGCAAGCCGGTTGAGGCCTCGCCAAGAGTTGCCCTTAAAAGGCAGTTGGTTGAAGCTGAAAAATTGGGCTTTCGCATGAAAACCGGTGTGGAGTGTGAGTATCACTTGATCAACAGTGATGGCACCAATATCGCTGATGACAAAGATCAGCATAGCAAACCTTGCTACGATCAACAGGCTTTAATGCGCCAGTATCCAGTGATAAAACAGATTTGTGATGCAATGATCGAATTAGAATGGAATCCGTATCAGAACGATCACGAAGATGCCAACGGCCAGTTTGAAATGAACTGGGATTATGATGATGTACTGAAAACTGCAGATCGTCATGTGTTTTTCAAGTACATGGTTAAATCTATCGCTGAGCTTCATGGTATGAGAGCAACGTTTATGCCTAAACCATTCAGTCATCTAACAGGAAACGGCTGTCACTCTCATCTATCCATTTGGAGTCTGGATGGCAGTAAAAACCTATTTAATGGTGAGGACGATGCTCGTGGTTTGGGGTTATCGCCTTTAGCTTATCAATTTCTTGGCGGCATTATGCACAGCGCTGACCGTCTCACTGCAATCTTCAACCCAACTATCAACAGTTATAAGCGCATCAATGCGCCAAGAACGGATTCAGGTGCAACTTGGTCACCGAGCTCGATAACTTATGGTGGCAACAATCGCACCCATATGATTCGAGTGCCAGACTCGGGGCGTTTTGAATTGCGCTTAATGGATGGTGCTGCTAATGCGTATTTAATGCAAGCAGCTATCCTTGCCTGTGGTCTTGACGGGGTTGCAGCTAATCGCGATCCGGGTGATCCACTAAATATTAACATGTACGAGCTTGGCAAAGATTTAGAAGGTTACAAGCAGTTGCCACGTAACCTACTTGATGCGCTACGCTTGCTTGACGGTAGTGATGTGTTGCGAGAGCGATTGGGAAACAACTTAATTGACTCTTACGTGAAAATGAAAAAAAGTCAGTGGGACGATCACTCCTCTCATCTAAGCCAGTGGGAGCGCGATCATACGTTAGACTGTTAATAATGGCAAACTTTGATGGATTGTCTGTATAAAAACAACAACCCTATAAGTAAAACACTCTTGATGATTAATAGCAAAAAATACGAATTAGGATCAGTCTCTCTTTTGTCGGGTGAGTGTCTGAAAGCGGCATTCTTGGTTTATAAAACATACGGTAAGTTAAATAAAAACAAAGACAATGTTGTGGTTTTGCCGACTTTCTTTACTGGCTCGCACCAAAGAAACGAAGGCTTTTTTGGTGCTGGTAGGGCAATTGATCCGCAGAAACATTTTGTTGTCTCAATTAACCTATTTGGTAACGGCTTGTCGTCGTCACCTAGCAATGCGCCAACTCCTCAGGATGGGTCTCGCTTTCCTACGATTAGTCTTTGGGATAATATTGCTTGTCAATATAGGTTACTAACTGAAGAGCTTGGTGTTAAACGTATAGCCCTTGTCACTGGTTGGTCAATGGCTGGCTGTCAGGCCTATCAATGGGCTGCGCAGTATCCAGATTTTGTTGAGGCGATTCTACCCTTTTGCGCATCTGCGAAAACCTCAACGCATAATCATGTGTTCCTTGAAGGGGTTAAGGCCGCACTGTGTGCTGATGGTCATTGGGATAGTGGTAATTACACAACACCGCCAATTGTCGGCTTGAAGGCATTTGCTAGAGTCTATGCTGGCTGGGCTTTTTCGCAAACATTTTATCGAGACGAGCTGTTCAAAGAGATTGGTTACGAGTCAGCTGAAGCGCTGCTTCTTGATTGGGAGAAAGATCACGCCGAGAATTGGGATGCCAATAACTTGTTGGCAAAGTTAAGCACTTGGCAAGCCGGCGATATAAGTGTTGGGCCTCTGTATAGCGGTAATTATCATCAAGCGCTCAGGTCCATTAAGGCAAGGACAATTATCATGCCATGTACTCAGGATTTGTATTTCCCGCCGGCAGATAACCAAATTGAAGCTGAACTCATACCGAATGCGGAACTTAGGGCTTATAACTCGCCCTGGGGGCATTGTGCCGCCAACCCGGGAAACGATTCTGGTTTTACAGGAGCACTTGAGCAATTCATCAGAGATCTGCTTGATTAGGTAACTTGAGATAAATTCATAGCTTTGGAGGGGTAGAATTAAGAGCTTCCTTGTTGTCTTGTAACTACTTATGCTGAAAAGTATTGAAACAAAAATTCCACCACCGATGTTGGCAGCTTTTTTTGTTATCGGTATGTGGCTAGTGAATCAATATTTGCCGGGGTCTGTGCTTGATGAAACAATACGAATATCAGTGGCAATAGGTCTTGCTTCATTCGGGGCATTGTTTTCGATTCTGGGTGTCGTGTCTTTTGTGAAAGCTAAGACCACAGTCAATCCTCTTCAGCCTGAGAAGGCTGGAACGTTAGTGACAACGGGAATTTATCAATATACTCGTAACCCAATGTACTTGGGTATGCTGTGTGTGCTATTGGCTTGGGGCGTGTTTTTGGCCAACGGCTTTTCGCTGGTATTGGCTGTATTATTTGTGCCGGTATTGAACTTTCTGCAAATAATCCCCGAAGAAAAGGCGATGGAGCTTAATTTTAGAGAGCACTACACAACTTACAAAGCCAAAGTCCGGCGTTGGTTTTAATCCTTCTCTTTGGTAAAAATGATTGATAAAGTTGTTGTTGAGAATATCAATGTACCGGGGCGCACTTCACGAGTGAACAAAATTAAGTATTCGGCAATGAAAGAAGCTTTCCTAGCCGTTTTGTCAATTGATATAAGTGGCATCACTCAAAAAGAAATGCTGGTTTTGATTCAGCCGCATTTGCCACAAGAGCTTTTTCCGGAGAGTGCAAAGTCTGGCTGGTGGACAAAAACCACGCAATTCGATCTTGAATCGGAAGGTGTCATCAAAAGAAATAAAAGCAAGCCACTTACTTGGTATCGGTTGTAAATAGGAATATGATTATGGCAAAAATAAGTTGGCAAGATTTTGAAAAGGTGGACATTAGAGTAGGCACGGTGCTCTCAGCTCAGGATTTTCCCGAGGCTAGGAATCCCGCCTATATCCTCACCGTTGATTTCGGCGATGAAATTGGTGTCAAAAAATCAAGTGCACAAATAACCGATTTTTATGACAAGGGCGACCTTATTGGCAAACAAGTACTTGGTGTTGTGAACTTCCCGCCAAAGCAGGTGGGGCCAGTCATGAGCGAGTGTTTAGTGCTTGGTTTTTACCGCAAAGATAATTCTGTCACTTTGGCAATACCAGACGGTGAAATTGCTAATGGTTCGCGGCTTCTCTGAGTAAAATGAGCACAAATTAAACTGCATAAAATATTTCCTAATTTATGAGTCCAATCATCTCTATTGATAATCTTTGCAAAACTTATGAAACGGGTTTTGAGGCATTAAAAAATATATCGCTCGATATTAAAGCAGGGGAGATTCTTGCTTTATTGGGCCCAAATGGTGCGGGGAAAACAACGCTAATTTCGGCGGTTTGCGGCATTGTTTCACCGAGTTCTGGCGCCGTCACTGTCGCCGGCAAAGATATTATTAAAGACTTTCGTCAAACCAGAGAAATTATTGGCCTAGTGCCGCAAGAGTTAACGATTGGCGCCTTTGAGACAGTTTGGAGTACCGTTAAATTTAGTCGTGGACTGTTTGGCTGCAAGAAAGACGAGGCGTACCTCGAGCAATTGTTGAAAGATCTCTCTCTTTTTGATAAAAAAAATGATGAATTAAGAGCGCTTTCTGGGGGTATGAAGCGCCGAGTATTGATTGCCAAAGCCTTGTCCCATGAGCCAAAAATATTGTTCCTTGACGAGCCGACAGCGGGCGTTGATGTTGAGTTAAGAAGAGACATGTGGTCGATTGTTCGCAAGCTTCGAAGTTCGGGCGTTACCATTATTCTCACCACTCACTACATTGAAGAGGCTGAAGAAATTGCGGACAGAGTGGGGGTGATTAACAATGGTGAATTGCTACTGGTCGAAGAGAAAGATCAGCTGATGGCAAACTTTGGTAAAAAACAACTTACTTTAGAATTGAGTGAGCCCAGTGAGTTTATTCCTGAATCTTTATCTGCATTTAATCTTGAAGTGTCGGAAGATGGTTTCTCTATTATTTATACATACGACCCTACAGGGGGTGGTGCAGAAATTGCCGACGTCTTACAAGCAATTGGCAAAGCGGGCTTGGCATTTAAAGACCTAAAAATCTCCCAAAGTTCACTTGAAGATATTTTTGTCGATTTGGTAAAGGGGGCGGCATGAATTTCCGTGCAATCAAAGTGATTTACATCAACGAAATGACGCGTTTTTGGCAAACTTTATTCCAAAGTATTGCTTCTCCAGTGATTTCAACAGCACTGTACTTTATTGTTTTTGGTGCGGCAATTGGCGCCAGTATCGATAAGATAGAGGGTGTTTCTTACGGTCTCTTTATTGTGCCAGGCCTAACCATGCTTTCCATTCTGACACAAAGTATTTCAAACGCTTCTTTTGGTATTTTCTTTCCAAAATTTACTGGAACAATTTATGAACTCCTCTCGGCACCTATTTCGTTCTATGAGGCGTTGATTGGCTTTGTCGGTGCTGCAGCAACTAAATCGCTTATTTTGGCTATTATCATCTTGATCACTGCCAGTTTTTTTGTCGAGTTGCAAATTGCCCACCCTATATGGATGGTGTCTTTTCTTGTACTCACTTGCATCACTTTTAGTTTGTTTGGATTTATCATAGGGCTTTGGGCGGGGAATTTTGAAAAACTGCAAGTTGTGCCCTTGTTAATCGTTACCCCTCTGGTCTTTTTAGGTGGTAGCTTTTATTCGATTAGCATGCTGCCGGAGTTTTGGCAAAAGATCACTTTGTTTAATCCTGTACTGTATTTAGTTAGTGGTTTTCGCTGGAGCTTCTTCGAGGTTTCTGATGTCAGTGTTGGTATCAGTTTAATGATGATTTTGATTTTTTTGAGTTCCTGCTTAGCGGTTGTCGCTTGGATGTTTAAAACAGGCTATCGCCTCAAACAGTAAAAACAATTTATTTCTTGGTAGTTTTGTGAAATTCCGCTCTAAAAAGGGTTTTTTTTGGCAGCCTGGGGGGGGTACGCTGAATGATTAATTGAATTAAATTCAGACTTTTTTACAAATTTCTCCTCTTGGTACTAAAGAGTTTTTGTTTTACAATAGGCGTTTTCTTCATATGCGATTAAGTTATGAGTCACCGCCTTATTAATCACCCGATTGCTTTCCCAAAAACCCTCCCTGAGGGCTATCAATACTTGGATAAAGAGCCGATTTACGCCCCCGATATGCATTTAGCTTTAGAGTATCCGAAAGAATCACTCTCTTTACAAGATTTTGGTTATAGCGATGCCGAAATTGCACGATGCCCTACAGATTATGGTATTTCTGGAATCGCGCGATTACTTTCTGAAGAGGGTGTGAGTGCGTTGATGAGCGTCATACAGCAATTAAGAGTATATACAGTTGGTGGCGAGAGAATTCAGTACATGTTGCGTGGGGGTGTTTATCGCTCGCGTTTTTTACGAGATTTGTGTTTGTGCCCAAAAGTTTCAGAGTTTCTTTCAAAAATATACGGTATTGCCGTTGCCCCACATAGTATTCCTTTGCATTTAGGCCACTGTAATTTTGCGCCTGATGATCTCGATC
>Ga0207990_1000064_pt1 | contig 57769 bp, 47 predicted proteins | sample ETNtaG_8_FD_185780 | JGI IMG/M metagenome (GOLD analysis project Ga0207990, IMG submission 185780) | Marine microbial and viral communities from oxygen minimum zone, Eastern Pacific Ocean - ETNP201406SV75 (SPAdes) (version 2) | ecosystem: Environmental > Aquatic > Marine > Oceanic ...
CCGGACATCGATGGCATGGAAGAGGTCGAGGGTTCAATTCCCTCTAGCTCCACGTGACGCCGCAGGTCAACGACCTGCGGTGCTCTCGTTTTCAGGAGTCGGCGTCGAATCCGAGTGCGGCTATGCACCCCGGGTAGGTGGGCTGGTCGATGAGGACCTGGTTCACGACCGTGCTCCGGAGGTGCTCTACGAGACCGTCGGCATCCAGACCGATCGTCTCGTCCCGTAGTCCTTCGGCCAGGAGAAGCCTCAGGTCTCCGAGCGATCCCTCGGCATCGAGCAGGATCCGCAGGCGGGCGGCCTCCAGGCGTCGGGCCTCGGCCCCCATCTCCATCTCTCGTCCCACTATGTCCACGGAGTTGGCTGCCACGCGGGCCAGGAACCCGGTCCGCCCGTCCATGGCCGGAACCACCTCGGACCGCAGGTACACGCTGACGCTCTCCAGCAGCTCGTCGATCCGTGGGAGGTCCATGCCGTCATCGCCACCTTCCCGGACGACCCCGGCGGCCGGGCCGGGGATGACCAGGTTCACGCAGTCCACCTGGCACTCCGACGAACGCCGCCCGATCGCCGCACGCTCCACGCTGCGGTCCGGACCGGACCGGTACTGGTCTGCCATCCCCAGGCAGCCGACCGACCACCAGAACGACCCGAACACCTCCCAGAACCTGACATGGGCCGGATCCACGGCCCGACCCGACTCCTCCTCGTAGGCGACGAAGAGGTCCTCATAGGAGCCGAAGCCGCCGACCGGCTTCTCCGGACGGCCGAAACGCCAGCTGGCGGTGCAGAGCCACCCCAGGTCGCGCACCGGGTCACCGATGTGGGCGATCTCCCAGTCCAGGACCGCGACCATGCCGCCCGGGTCGACGACCAGGTTGCCGTTGCGGAAGTCGCCGTGCACGAGGGACAACTCCGACTCCGGTGGCAGGTGGTCGAGTAACCACCGGGCCGTGAAGTCGATCATCGGCTGGGGACTACCCAACCCCTGGTAGCGCTCCCATGTGTACCTCACCTCGGCAGCCGGATCGACCTCGTTCAGTACGTCACGCAGGCCCGTGGAGTCCAGGTCGATGGCGTGGATGCGCGCCAGTGCCCGACCACACTCGCTCGCCAGGCCGGCCCTGGCTGCAGCCAGATCCTCGGATCGGTTGATCCTGGCTCCGATGCTCTCGCCCTCGATCCACTCCATGACGAAGCCTTCTCCCAGGCCGTCCTCCGGCTGGAGGACAATGTGGACGTCCGGTCCGGGCACCCCGACCCGGCGGGCAAGGCCCATGAGGTTCGCCTCGACAGGGAGACCGGGCCCGCCGAAGCCGCGTTTCTCGACAGGACCGACGCTCCTACGCAACGCCAGGCTGCGCTCACCATCGGCCATGTCGACGCGTAGGCGGTACGTCTCCTGGCTGGCTCCCCCCGACAGCCGATCCATCGACCGCAGCGCCACGAACCCGTCCAGGCGCTCAAGGACGCCGGCCAGGAGGCGCTGGATCTCGTCGGGGCTCGGCATCGTCGGCACTCAGTCCTGGGCGACGCCCTTGGGGGCCCGCTGGGACATGAAGCCGAACATGTAGCCGGCGATGCGGCGGATCTGGATCTCCTCTGCGCCCTCCGTGATCCGGTAGCGCCGGTGGTGGCGGTAGATGTGCTCGAACGGTCGGTGGCGGGAGTAGCCCAGTCCGCCGTGGACCTGCATGGCCCTGTCGGCCGCATCGCAGCACAGGCGGTTGGCCCTGTAGTTGCACATGGAGACCTTGTCCGAGACCGAGAACGCCCCGTAGGCGTCCATCTGCCAGGCGGTCCTGTGCACCAGCGCCCGGAGCATCTCGCACTCCGTCTGCAGTTCGACGAGCGGGAACTGGATGCCCTGGTTGATCGAGAGCGGCCTGCCGAAGGGCCGGCGCTGCTTCGCGTACTCCACCGACTCGTTGATGCAGTACTGGGCGGCCCCGAGACTCGACGCCGCCTGCCGGATCCGGTTCTCGTTGAAGAAGTGCTGGGCGATCTGCAGGCCCCTCCCCTCCTCGCCGAGGATGGCGCTGTCGGGCAGTCGCACGTCGGTCAACGACACGCGGCCATGGTCGGTCGGCATGTTGAAGGTCCAGAGGTACTCCTCGATGACCAGCCCATCGGCGTCCATCGGGGTCAGGAACGCCGTTATGCCATGGCCGTCACCGGGGCCACCGGAGGTCCTGGCCAGGATCATGTCGCTGTGCGCCCGGTGGATGCCGGTGTTCCACGTCTTCTCGCCGTTGATGACCCAGCCATCGCCGTCGCGTACGGCATTCGTCTCCATGTGGGTGGCGTCGGATCCGTGCTCGGGTTCGGTGATACCGAAGGCGAACCCACGCGTGCCTTCCAGAAGGTGGGGTACCCACTCGGCCTTCTGCTCCTCGCTGCCGTACTCCAGCATCAGCAGCAGGCCGACGTTGTTTCCCACGATCGAGTGCTCGTTCTGGAGGTCGTTGTGGAGCCCGAGGCCCTTCGTGGCGAGGTGCTCACGGATGACGGCCATTCCCAGGTTGGTGCCGTTCCGGCCACCCAGCTCCGTCGACAGCGGGTACCGGTAGTGGCCGGCCTCATCGGCCCGGCGTCGCGCCTCGGACAGGAGGTCCTCCCATTCCCGGTTGGGAAGCCCGTCGCGGTCCCAGTCGGTGCGGGCGTCCTCACGCCGATGGTCGAAGAACCTGACGTTGTCGTCCATCTCCTCCAGCGGCCTGATCTCGCTCTCGATGAAGTCGTCCAACTCGACGAGGTAGTCGACCAGCTCGGATGGAATGTCGTGGTCCATGGACCCTCCCCTATTCGATCCGCCCACCCTGACCGATCCACAGCGGTCCCGCCACATGCAGGCCGACACGTTCCGGGTCGGCCGTCAACTCCCGAGGGCGGCGACGACCTTCTTCTGGCGGTACTCGAAGACCAGCGAGGTCCGTTCGTCGACCACGCCCTCGATGCTGGAGATCCCCTCCAGGACCAGCTGCCGGAGGCTGTCTGTGTCCGCGACGCTGAGGTGCACGACCACGTCGTCGATGCCGGTTATGAGGAACACGCCGAGCGTCTCCGGCAGCGCCCAGAGTCGTTCCACCGCCCGATCCACCACCGGGCCGGTCTTCGGACGGAGGCGCAGCGCCACGATCGCCTGGATGGGACGGCCCAGGGCCTTCAGGTCCACGGCGGCGTGGTAGCCGGTGATGACCTCGTTCTCCTCGAGTGACCTGATGCGATCCAGGGTCGTCGAGGGCGCCAGGCCCACCTGGGTCGCCACGGCCCGATTCGTCTGCCGTGCATTCGACTGGAGAGCGGCCAGAATCCGAGCGTCGGACCGGTCGATCTGTGCCATCTCTTCAGGCTTTCCGTTGTTCGTTCGGTTTGATTGAAGATACATCGTATATCTGCCACCGTATGGGTCGAAAGACCGGTGCCGAAGCCGGAACCATGGGCAACTGGGGGCGACCGTGTCACTACTGGACGACTACCAACTGGAAGACCGCTACCGCGCCGACCACGGACGGACCTTCCTCACCGGCATCCAGGCACTGGCCCGGATCCCGATCCAGCAGCTACGGGTGGACCACAGCAACGGCCTGAACACCGCTGCCTTCGTGTCCGGCTACCAGGGCTCCCCCCTCGGAGGCTTCGACGTCGAGGTGGCCCGGGCAGCCGCACTCGTCCCCGACCTGGCCATCGTGAACCAGCCGGCCGTGAACGAGGAGCTGGCCGCCACGGCCGTCATGGGATCACAGCTGGTGGCCGAGCAGCCCGACTGCCGCTACGACGGCGTGCTCGGGATCTGGTACGGCAAGGCCCCCGGCCTTGACCGTGCCGGCGACGCCCTGCGCCACGCGGTCTTCGCCGGCACGTCGCGTCACGGTGGCGCCATCGCAATCGTGGGCGACGACCCGGCTGCCAAGAGCTCCACGCTGCCATCCAGCTCCGACGCCACACTGGTCGACCTCCACATGCCGATCCTGTACCCGGGCGACGTCCAGGAGGTACTGGACCTCGGCATGCACGCCGTCGCCCTGTCGCGGATCACGGGCCTCTGGACGGCGCTGAAGATCGTGGCGGCCGTCGCCGACGGGAACGGCACCGTCGACCTCGACCCGGGCAACGTCGTGCCCGTCGTCCCCGACCTGACCATCGACGGGAAGCCCTACGAGCACCATCCCGACGGCCAACTCCTGACGCCCCACACACTCGACCTGGAGCGCGACTTCCGGGAGGCCCGCTCCGAGCTGGTGCGCCGCTACACGATCGCCAACCGCCTCAACCACACCACCATCGACCCCCCCGACGCCTGGATCGGCCTGGTCGCCAGCGGCTTCACCTACCACGAGCTGCTCCACGCCCTCGGCCGCCTCGGCCTCACGACACCAGCCGAAATCGCCGCGGTTGGCATCCGGCTCCTCCACATGAGGGTCCCGGTGCCGTTCGACCCGTCGACCATCCGCACCTTCGCCCGCGGCCTCAACGAGATCCTCATCGTCGAGGAGAAGAACCCGACGCTCGAATGGCTCGTGAAGGATGCCCTCTACGGCGGCCCCGACCAGCCCCGCGTCGTCGGCAAGACCCACCCGGACGGACGCACCCTCATGCCCAACCACGGAATCCTGGAGGCCGACACGATCCTCGTCGGCCTCCGGGAGCGCCTCTCGGCCCGGCTGGCGGACAGGCTCACGCCCGAACCCACGGTCCGCCAGCGCGCCCTGCTTCCACTGTCGATCGAACGAACCCCCTACTTCTGCTCCGGTTGCCCCCACAACTGGGGAACCAAGGTCCCCGAGGATGCCCTCGTCGGCGCCGGCATCGGCTGCCACGGGATGGTCCTCCTCATGGAGGAGGACCAGGTCGGGAGGAGTGCCGGGATCACGGCCATGGGCAGCGAAGGCACCCAGTGGATCGGGATGTCCCCATTCGTCGAGAGGGAGCACTTCACCCAGAACATCGGCGACGGGACCTTCTTCCATTCCGGCCAGTTGGCCATTCAGGCAGCCGTCGCCGCCGGCATGCGGATGACCTACAAGCTGCTCTACAACGGCACCGTCGCCATGACCGGCGGCCAGGATGCCACCGGCGGCGTGGGCGTCCCGGAGATCGCCTCGATCCTGCTGTCACACGGCGTAGTCCGGGTCCTCATCACGACGGAGGACACCGCCCGCTACAAGGGGGTCCGCCTTCCGGGCGACATCGAGGTCTGGGATCGGACCCGGATCCTGGAGGCCCAGGAACTCCTGGCCGCCGTCGACGGGGTCACCGTGCTGATCCACGACCAGGCCTGTGCAGCCCAGACGCGCCGGCTCCGCAAGCGCGGGAAGGCCGAGACCCCGGGATTCCGCGTCGTCATCAACCACCGACTCTGCGAGGCGTGCGGCGACTGCGGCGAGGTCTCCAACTGCCTCTCCGTGCAGCCCGTGGAGACCGACCTGGGCGTCAAGACCACCATCGACCAGTCCTCGTGCAACCTGGACGCCTCCTGCCTGGAGGGCGACTGCCCCAGCTTCATGACCGTTGCCGTGGATCCCGACGACCCGACCAGCACCGAGAACCCGACCATCTCCGGGAGCAGCAACCTGGTCGCACCCGTGGCCATCGTGGACGTCGAACAGGTCGACATCCGTCTCGCCGGCATCGGTGGAACCGGAGTCGTGACGGTTGCCCAGATCCTGGCCACCGCAGCGATGATCGACGGCTACGACGTCCGCGGGCTGGACCAGACCGGACTCTCCCAGAAGGCCGGCCCCGTCATCAGCGACCTTCGCCTCTCCCGCAACGGCCCACGGGCCTCGAACCTGGTCGGCGAGGCCGGCGCCGACGTGATCCTGGCCTTCGACCTCCTCGTCGGTGCCAACGCCAAGACCATGCACGCCGCCGGCGTCGAGCGAACGGTCATGGTGGCCTCCACCTCCGAGACCCCGACCGGTTCGATGGTCGGCCACCCGGAGAAGGACCTCCCCACCGTCGAGACGCTCAGGGCGCGGGCGGATTCCAGGACACGCAGCGGGGCGAACCGGTTTGTGGACGCATCGAGCATCAGCCTGTCCCTGTTCGGCGATGCGGCGCCCTCCAACGTCCTGCTCCTGGGCGTCGCCGTCCAGGCCGGGGCCATCCCCGTGGATCCAGCCTCGGTGGAGCGGGCCATCGGCCTCAACGGGGTGGCGGTCGACCGCAACCGTGCGGCGTTCCGGGCTGGTCGCCGCTGGGCCATCGACCCGTCGGCGTTCGACTCCACCGGGGATCCCGAGACCGCGACGACCTCGACCACCCTGGACGTCCCGGAACTCGCCGACGACCTACGGGCCCGCGTGGAGGCGCTGGACGGGCTCACGGGGCTGGGGCCGCTGATCGGCCTGCTGGCCGCCGACCTCGTCGGGTACCAGGACGCCCGGTGTGCGTCCGGTTACCTCGACCTGGTCGAGGCCGCCTCGACGGCTGAACTGGCGGTGGCGTCCGGTTCGGTGCGACTCACCGAGGCCGTGGCCCGCGGCCTGCACAAGCTGACCGCCTACAAGGACGAGTACGAGGTCGCCAGGCTGCTGATCGGAAGGGAGGGTCGCAAGGCTGCGGCGTCCGTCGGCGGCACGGGAGCCGCTGTGACATGGCGGCTCCACCCGCCGTTCCTCCGGGCGCTCGGCATGGCAAGGAAGTTGGCCGTCCCAGCGACCATCGGACGCCCGGCAATGTGGCTGCTCTCGAAGGGCAGGCGACTGCGTGGAACCGCACTTGATCCGTTCGGGCGGGCCGAGGTCCGGCGGCTCGAGCGAACGCTGGTCGCCGAGTACCGCTCCGCTCTCAGCCAGGTCCTGAAAGGCCTGACCGCAGACGGCATCGACGACGCCGTGGCGACCGCCGCCCTGGCCATGGACGTCCGCGGCTACGAGCACATCAAGGTGGAGTGCGGCAATGCCGTGCTCGAGCAGCTCAGGAGCCGGTCCACAGGCGGCCGGTGACGATCGTCAGGTCCCGGCCCACGTCTGACCCCGACACAACCGTGGCTACACTTCCGCCGCGGTCTGGAGACCGAAGCCCGGTGTGAACCCGGCACTGTCCCGCAGCGGTGATGCCGTCCCCCCCAGGGTGACGACGAGTCCGAGCCAGCTTCCGGCCGTACGAACCAGACACCCTCGAGGCAAGGGATTCGGTTCGGCCGATGGCCTTCGAGCGGCCCGTCGATCGAGCGAGGACACCTCGACGACAGGAGGAATCCGTTCCCATGCGCAAGGTCATTCTCCTACTTCTCGCAGCCCTGGTGCTGGCCGCCTGCGGAGGCACCCATCCCAGCACGGCGATCTCGGGCATCCCCGGCACGACGGAGTCCGTCCCCGACGGACCGGGCCGAATCGTCTCGATCTCGACGGTGGCGACCGAGATGCTGTTCGCCATAGGGGCCGGTGGCCAGGTGGTGGCCGTCGACGCACTCTCCACCTTCCCGGCAGCCGCTCCCGTCACCGACCTGAGCGGCTTCGAGCCGAACATCGAGGCAATCCTCGGCTTCCAGCCGGACCTCGTCGTGCTCTCCTACGACCCGGGTGACGTGGTGGCCGGCCTGGAGGCGGCCGGCGTCGAGTCCCTTCTCCAGGGAGCTTCGATGACCATTGCCGACACCTACGCGCAGATCCTGGCCCTCGGGGAGACCACCGGCCGCGCGGCTGAGGCGACCGCCCTGGTGGACGCCATGCAGGCCGAGATGGCCGACCTGGCTGCGTCGGTCAACCAGCGAGACGAACCACTCAGCTACTACCACGAGCTGGACGAGACGCTCTACACCGTGACATCGGCGACCTTCATCGGCGAGGTGTACGCCCTGGCCGGCCTGGTCAACGCCGCCGATCCGGCCGACGCCGACGGATCCTCCTGGGGCTATCCGCAGGTCTCGGCCGAGTACCTCCTGGATGCCGATCCTGACATCATCTTCCTGGCAGACACCAGGTGCTGCGGCCAGACTGCAGCGACGATCGCCGAACGCCCCGGTTGGGGGACCCTCACAGCTGTGTCCACCGACCGAATCGTCGAACTCGACGATGACGTGGCGTCCCGTTGGGGACCGCGGATCGTCGACTTCCTGCGGGCCATCGTCGATGCCGTGAACTCCGTCGACTGACCAGGTCCAAGGCGATCCGATGACATCACCCCCTGCCGGAGCGCGGATGGCCCGTGACAGGTGGGCCAGCCCCACCGGGCCCGACACTTCCCGGCTCGGAGGGCGCTGGCTGGCCGCGGGAATCGCCTCTGTCCTGGTCGCCGCGGTCATAGGCGTGGCCACAGGTCCCGTTCCCATCCCCATCTGGCAGGTCATCCGGGAGTTGGCGGACCGCCTCCCGCTCATCGACGTCGACTCCTCGCTGTCGCCAGCCGACCAGGCGATCGTCTGGGACCTGCGGGCGCCGAGGGTGGTGCTCGGCCTCCTCGTCGGAGCCCTCCTGGCCGGGTCGGGCGCCGCCTACCAGGGAGTGTTCCGCAACCCGCTGGCGGACCCCTACCTGCTGGGAATCGCCGCCGGAGCCGGCCTGGGTGCCACCATCGCCATCGTGGCCCGGCTCAGGGACGCAGTCGGCTTCATCGATCCGGTCCCCCTGGCAGCCTTCCTCGGCGCCCTCCTCGCCGTGGCCGCAGCCGGCACCCTGAGCACACGCCGAGGCAGCAGCGGGTCCCCAGCCACCCTCATCCTCGCCGGCGTGGCCGTAGCCAACTTCTTCACCGCCATCCAGACCTTCATCCAACAGCAGAACTCGGAAACCCTCCAGCAGGTCTTCGCCTGGATCCTCGGGCGCCTCTCGACCGCCGGGTGGGGGGAGGTGCGACTCCTTGCCCCGTACGCGGTCATCTGCGTGGTGGGCCTGTTGCTGTCGGTCGGCTCGCTGGACGTCCTGGCGGTCGGCGACGAGGAGGCCACCACCCTCGGCCTCAGGCCACGCACGGTCCGAAGGCTGGTGCTCATGGCGGCCTCGTTGGGCGCTGCCGCAGCCGTGGCGGTGAGTGGCCTCATCGGCTTCGTCGGGTTGGTGGTGCCCCACGCTGTGCGCATGCTCGCCGGAACCAGCCACCGGAGGGTCATCCCGCTCTCGCTGCTGTTCGGCGGTGCCTTCCTCGCTCTGGCCGACGTGGTGGCTCGAACGGTCCGGTCGCCCGCAGAGCTTCCCATCGGCGTGATCACCGCCTTCATCGGTGCACCCTTCTTCCTGTTCATCCTGCGAAGACAGGCCACGCCATGACCTCCACAGGTCGGTCCGTGGAGGTGGAATGGTCCGAGGTCTCGGTTGTGCTCGGAGGCCGGACCGTCCTCGACGGGTTCGACCTGACTGTCCCCGGCGGATCCTGGCTGGCGGTGATCGGCCCCAACGGCGCAGGAAAGACCTCACTCATGCGGACCCTGGCCGGCACCCTCGCCCACACGGGGACGGTCCGGATAGGCGACGATGACGCTGGCCGGATGCCGGGGCGGGAGCGTGCCCGGCGGCTCGCCGTGGTCCCCCAACACCCTGTCATCCCACCTGGCATCGGCGTATTCGAGTACGCCCTCCTGGGCCGCTCCCCGCATCAGGGGCTGCGATTCTCCGCGTCCGACCTGGACCGGAGGCGTACCTCCGAGGTCCTGGTCCGGCTGGAACTGGACGGCTTCGCCTACCGGAGTGTGGACACGTTGTCCGGTGGCGAACGCCAGCGGGTGGTGGTGGCACGGGCCCTGGTACAGGACACGCCGATACTCGTCCTGGACGAGCCCACGTCGTTCCTGGATCTGGGGCACCAATTGGAGGTCTTGGAGCTGATCGCGGAACTCCGGGCCGAACGCCTGCTGACCGTCATCAGCACCCTCCACGACCTGGCCGTCGCTGGACAGTTCGCCGACGTGGTCGCCGTGCTCGATGATGGACACCTGATCACACACGGAATGCCAGCCGAGGTGCTAACCCCGGAGATCATCGCCAACCACTGGGGGGTCCACGCAGACAGCGTCGTGGACGAGGACGGGTCGGTGACCGTGACGGTCCACCGAAGGCGGCCGACCTGAGCTCAGGCGGCCTGCCAGTCGATGCGTGGGCAGTCGGACCAGAGCCGTTCCAGGTCGTAGAAGGCCCGGTACTCGTCGTCCAGGACGTGGACCACGAAGCCACCGAAGTCCATGAGGACCCACCGGTGGTCGTTACGACCCTCCACCCTGAGCGGCTTCGGGCCGTCCAGGATCGTCAACTGCTCCTCGATCTCCTCGGCGATCGCCCGGACATGTCGGGAGGTCGGAGCACTGGAGATGACGAAGAAGTCGGTAACCGATATGACGTCACCCACGTCGATGATGATCGTGTCGCGCCCCAACTTGTCGTCTGCGGCGCGGGCCGCATTACGGGCCCAGTCGGCCAGGGTCGCCGTGGGGGCATCGGCATCTGCCGTGGCTGGACCCGGAGAAGAGTGTGGCATTGGAAGGTCGAGGCTATCCGCCGAGGCGAAAGTCGGCTCCGATGACCACCGTCAGATCGGTCACGGGGCTGGCCATCTCGTCGAACAGGACACGGGCCCCCAGAGCCGCCGCAAGGGCGTTGGCCTCCGCGGCCAGGGCCGGATCCCTGTGGACCACGCGGGTCTGGATCGCTCCGTCGTTGCGGAAGTTGCCCACGACGGCCAACTCCACGCCGGTACGCAGGACCGCCTCACGAGCCGGGGCGTCAAGCGTCGGGTTCCCCGTGCCGTTCAGGAGTCGGACCGTTGGCCTACCTCCGGGCACCAGCGGAACAGGGAACGGGAACATCGAGACGACCAGGTCGTCGAGCAGCGATGCGTTCAGCACCGTCGAGGAAGCCTCCAACGCCCAGGGGCCGGCGACGACGCTGACCGGGCCACCGGCCACCGTTGCCAGGAGGTGGACGATGTCCAGGTCCAGCGCAGGCAGGTTTCCAGCAGGGTCGCCTACCCCGACCTGACCCAACCAGGTCGTCCACCAGTCGCGTTGCCGGGCAAGGCGCGCCGCTCCGTCGCCATCGTCGGCAAAGCCAAGGAGGTCGGCCACCTCGGCCGGAGCGACAACAACCTTCCCGGCTGGGAACCGCACGACCGTCGTACCGTCGGTGGCCGTTGACACCAGGTCTCCGGGCAGATCCACCACGACCGCCGGCGAGGCGCCGGCGAGGCTCTCCCAACGGCCCGGAGTGAGGAGGGCCGTGCCGGTGACCCCCACGTCCATGAGAGCTGTGACCGAGGCCGTGACCATGTCCACGCCGCCCTCCCGGTGGCGATCCACCAGGGTGCACGGCTGGCCGGCACAGCCGCTCACGGCCACCTCCGGGGGCACCAGCAGTACCGTGCCTCCGCCGGCCGTCCTGTCTGCGACCGCCAGGACGGCAACCTGCACGAGTTCACCGGCCCCATCCTCTGTGGCAACCAGGATGGACCAGGTCTGTTCTACGAATGCCTCGAAGCCCGGTGCCGACGGATCCGTGACGGCCTCGCGGATAGCGCCCTGTTCGCTGTCCAGGATCATCTGAAGGCCATCGGCCAGGAGCCATCCGGCCCAGAGGACGACCAGCACCAGCGCCGCGGGAAAGCCCCATCGCCAGGCACCGGGCAGGGCCGGCGCCGGCCGGCGCCGCTGGGTGGGCGGGGCGCCGGCCCCCTCCGGCCCTCGGTGGGGATCCTGCTCCAGGTCGTTCACCGACGCACCCCGTAGAGACCTCTCTCCCGGATTATCTCGGCCACGCCGGTCGACACCGCACCATCCAGTTCGCCCGTGGTGGCGAAACGATCCCTCAGGTGGTTGCTGGCCAGGTCCGGGAAGGATCCTTTCAGGACCTGGTGTTCCCAACCGGTCGGCGGGCGGCCTTCCTCGAACCCGGGGCGCTGCATGACCACGATCGTCGCACGTCGACGCACCTCGTCGGGGCGCACCCACGTGTCCAGGCCCGGAGCGATGTCGCTGCCCAGCAGGAGGAACAGCTCGGCGCCGGCATGGACGTCGGCGTAGTGGGCCAGCGTGTCCGCCGTGTAGGAGGGCCCACCCCGACGGATCTCCAGGTCGTCCACGTGGACATGGTCCATGCCGGCCACGGCCGCCCTCGTCATGGCGAGGCGCACCTCGGACGGCGAGGCCATGTCGGCTTCTCCGATCCTCGCATCGGCGGTCTTCTGCCACGGGTCGTTGGCGACGACCAGGACCACGAGGTCGAGGGCGAGCGAACGACGGGCCTCCAGGGCGGCGGCGGCGTGCCCCCGGTGCGGTGGGTCGAACGTCCCCCCGAGGAGGCCGATCCGGCGCGGCGCGACGGTGGGCTCGGAGCCTGGCACAGGTCAATGATACTGACCAGAGGCCCGTCCTGCCGCCTCGACGCCTGGGCATCAACCTGTCACAGGACGGGCGTACATGCCCGTTGACCTGCACGGATGACCGGATTCTGGCGTATACAACCGATGTATGACAGACGTCATAGATCCGAGGCTTCACTCTGGGAGCCATCTGTGCTTAACTATTCGTCAGACGACGCCATCTGAAAGATCCAGATCAACAATTCGGATGGCACTTCTATTCCCCTGAAATCCCTTCCCGGTCGCGGCGCGCGTCGTGACCAAGACGAATGAGATGTGAACAAAGATGAGTGATTCCGTAGGCCAGTACCTGAACGAGATCGGCATGGTCCCCCTCCTGAACGCCCAGGAGGAGCGTGAGCTGTCCCAGATCATCGAGCGCGGCGCCGAGGCCCGGGCCAAGAAGGAGGCCGGTGAGGTCGACCGTCAGGTCGAACGTGCCATCAGGGCCGCCGCCCGTGCCAAGGACCGCTTCATCCGTGCGAACCTTCGCCTGGTCGTGAGCGTCGCCCGCCGCTACCCCCTGCCGCCCGGCATGGAGCTGCTGGACCTCATCCAGGAGGGCAACCTCGGCCTTGAGCACGCCGTCGACAAGTTCGACTGGCGCAAGGGGTTCAAGTTCTCGACCTACGCCACCTTCTGGATCCGTCAGGCCATCGGCCGGGCGCTCGACCAGAAGGCCAGCCTGGTGCGCCTTCCCGGCGACCGTTCGGCCAGCCTCCGTGCTGCCCTTCGGGCCGTCTCCGGCAACGGCGACGAGCTGGACGAGGAGCACGCCAGGCTGCACCGCCTGACGACCCCCACCTCGCTGGACCGGACCATCGGCGACGACGACAGCAACGAGTTGGTGGACCTCCTCCCCGACGCCGCTCCCGGCCCCGAGCTGGAGGTCATGGCGATCGCCGAGAACGAGATGGCCACCCGACTCCTGGACGTCCTGGACTCCCGCGCCCGCTACGCGGTCGAGCAGCGCTTCGGCCTGACCGATGGCCGCAAGCGGAGCTACCGCGAGGTTGGCGAGGAGCTGGGTGTCACAGCCGAGGCGGCCCGCCGCCTGGTCAAGCGTGCGGTGACAACCGTCCGGGACCGGGCCACCGAGGTCATTGACGCAGCCTGAGCGCTCCGGCCACCGCCCAGCCGGGCGGACCCTCCAAATGCATGACGGCCCCGTATCGGGTCGCCCGTAGGCTGGATGCGTGAGCACGAGCACAGACCCACGCGCCTCCACCGACTGGGATCCCCGATCCTGGCGTGACCGCGTCGCCCTTCAGCAGCCCCAATGGCCGGACGCCGATGCACATTCACGTGCCCTCGGAGAGCTCAGTGCGCTACCCCCGCTGGTCTTCGCAGGTGAGTCGCGTGAGTTGACCGCCAGCCTGGCCTCCGTGGCCGAGGGGAGGGCCTTCCTCCTGCAGGCCGGCGACTGCGCTGAATCATTCGACACCGTCGCCGACTCGATCCGGGACCGGTTGCGGGTGATCCTCCAGATGGCCGTGGTCCTCACGTACTTCACCGGGGTGCCGGTGGTCAAGGTAGGCCGCATTGCCGGGCAGTTCGCAAAGCCCCGCTCCAGGGACACCGAGACCATCGACGGAGTGGAGCTGCCGGCATTTCGTGGCCACATCGTCAACGACGTCGGTTTCACGGCCGGCGAACGCGCCGCCGACCCCCAGAGACTCGTCACCGCCTACAACAGGGCCGCAGCCACCCTGAACCTCCTGCGGGCCTTCACGAAGGGTGGCTTCGCCTCCCTCTCGCGGGTCCACCAGTGGAACCGCGAGTTCGTGGCCTCCAGTCCCGCCGGCCAGCGCTATGAGGCCCTGGCCGACGAGATCGACAGGGCCGTGCAGTTCATGTCCGCCTGCGGCATCAACAGCGAGACCCTCACCGACCTTCGCCAGGTCGACTTCTACACGAGCCACGAGGCGCTCCTTCTGGACTACGAGGAGGCCCTCACCCGCCGGGACTCCCTCACCGGCGACTGGTACGACTGCTCTGCCCACATGCTCTGGATCGGCGAACGCACCCGCCAGGTGGACGGTGCCCACGTGGAGTTCCTCCGCGGGGTACGCAACCCACTGGGCTGCAAGATCGGGCCGACGGCGACCCCGGACGAGGTCATCGCCCTCTGCGAAGCCCTCAACCCGGAACGCCAGCCCGGCCGGCTCACGCTCATCACCCGCATGGGGGCCACCAAGGTCGTGGACATCCTCCCTCCCCTACTGAAGGCGGTCAGCGACACCGGCCACCCCGTGGTGTGGGTCTGCGACCCGATGCACGGCAACACCTTCACAGCCGACGACGGACGCAAGACCAGGCACTTCGAGGACGTGCTGGCCGAGGTGTCCGGATTCTTCGCCGCCCACAGGTACACCGGCACCCACCCGGGCGGCGTCCACCTGGAGCTGACCGGCGACGACGTGACCGAATGCCTGGGCGGAGGGTCAGACCTGGTCACCGCCGACCTGGCCGACCGCTACGAGACGATGTGCGATCCCCGACTGAACGGCAGTCAGAGCATCGACCTGGCATTCCGCCTGGCCGAACTCCTGCGCAACGGAGGCAGCTGACCGACCGGGAACGGCGCCACCGTCCGACGGCCCGTCCCTCTCAGATCAGGTTCTCCACGAAGCCTTCCAACTGGCGGAGGTTGCGCACCTCGTGCACCCCGTCGCACCAGGTCCCGTACTCCCCCACGATCGAGTCGCCGGTGTCCCAGTAGGCCTTCGGCTCGGGGTTCAGCCAGAACACCTTGCGCGACCTGTGCTGTAGTTCCTTGAGGATCCAGGACTGCGAGGCGTGGTAGTTGTTCCGGGCATCGCCCAGTATCAGGACCGTGGTCTTGGGGCCGACATCCTTGCCGAACCGCTCCCAGAACACCCCGAAGGCATGTCCGTAGTCGGAGTGGCCGTCCACCCAGACCACGTCGGCCTCCATGTTGACCCTGTGGACCGCTTGGCCGATGTCCTCCACGCCCTCGAAGAATCCGGTCACCTCGTCCAGGCCGTCGATGAAGACGAACGACCTGACCTTCGAGAACTGGCTGCTGAGGGCGTACACGAGGTGGAGGGTGAATCGCGCGAAGGCCGCCACCGACCCTGATATGTCCGCAACCACCATTATCTCGGGCTTGGCCGGGCGGGGAAACTTGAACTTCGGCTCCGCCGGCACTCCGCCGTAGCTCAACGAATGGCGCATCGTGTTGCGGAAGTCCAGGGCGCCCTTCCGACCGTGCCTCCGCTTGCGTGCCAGGCGGACGGCCAGCTTGCGCGTCAGCGGGTAGATGGCCTTCTTCAGGTTGGCCATCTCCTCGCGTGAGGCGTGCATGAAGTCGACGTCCTCGGGGAGTGGTTTCCGCAGCGTCCTGGCCATCGCCTCGACCCCACGGTCCGCCACCAGGCGTCGCCGGATCTCCGCCTCGATCTCCATCTTCAGGCGATCCAGGCGATCGCTGAACTCGTCACGCTCCAGGCGCTCCTCCAACTGCGTGAGCTGGGCGGGCGCATCTGCCTGGGCGGCCTCCATGAGGCGGTCCAGCATCTCGTCCAACTCGAGGTTCCTGAGGGTGCGGTACAGGTAGTACGTGCCGCCCACCGGCCGCCCCGGTTCCATCCCGGCGAAGCGCATGACGGCCTGTCGAGCCAGGGCCCGGAGCATCGCATCGTCACCGTTCATGAGTGCCCTGAAGAGCATCTCGGCCAACTGCTCCGGCGTGAGGGCCGACATTCCGCCGCCACCGCCACCACCGCCCTGTGCCTGACCCTCGCCCGGCATCGTGGCGTCATCGTCGTCCGACGGATCACCCGAGGCATCCACGATCTCGTACTCCGGGCCCCGAAGCGAGAAGTACACCTCGAATACCACCTCGAAGGCCCGCCAGTGGCTGTGGTTCTTGACGAGCGTGGCACCAAGGGCGTACTTGAACGCCTCGCGGTCCTGGATGGGAATGTGGGTGACCGCCTCCATGGCGTCCAGGTTCTCCGTGAGGCTGACCGGGAGTCCCGCGTTGCGGAGTTCGATGATGAAGCCGCTGAGGAGACCCAGCAGCGGCTGGTCCGACGACTGTACGGCAGCCGAATCGGTGATGGTCACTTCAGGGGCCGGAACTTCCGCCTCAGCTGGCGCTTCCGGTCAACTCCACCGGATTGTCGGCGAACTCCTTGACCACCTTCTCGATGTCCGTTCGATACTTGAGGAGCACGTTGGCGGTATCGGTCGCGGTCTTGGCGTCGATCTGTTCGATCCCCAGCAATACGAGGGTCCTGGCCCAGTCCAGGGTCTCGGACACCGACGGGTTCTTCTTGAGGTCGAGTTGACGGATCGACCGCACTATGCGGGCCACCTGGTCGGCCAGGTTCTCATCCACCCCGGGCACCTTCATGGAGACGATCTCGCGTTCGCGCTCCAGGTCCGGGTAGTCGATGTAGAGGTAGAGGCAGCGGCGCTTCAGCGCCTCGGAGAGTTCCCTCGTTCCGTTCGACGTGAGGAACACCAGCGGAATCTGCCGTGCCTCGACCGTTCCCAGCTCGGGAATGGAGACCTGATAGTCGGAGAGGATCTCCAGCAGCAGTGCCTCGGTCTCCACCTCGACACGGTCCACCTCGTCGATGAGCAGCACGACCGGGTCCTCGGACCGGATGGCCTCCAGGAGCGGTCGGGTCAGCAGGAATTCCTCCGAGAAGAGGTCATCCTCGACCTCGCTCCAGTCGGCGCCGTCACCCTCGGTCTGGATTCGCAGCAGTTGCTTCTTGTAGTTCCACTCGTATAGGGCCTTGGACTCGTCGAGGCCCTCGTAGCACTGCAGCCGTATGAGCCTGGCGCCTGCCATCTCGGCCACGCTCTTGGCCAACTGGGTCTTGCCGGTTCCCGCCGGACCCTCGACCAGCACCGGCTTGCCGAGCCGATCCGCCAGGTACACGACGCCGGCGATCCCGTCGTCAGCGAGGTAGTTCACGTCGGCTAGCGAGCTGCGAACCGAATCGAGGTCGGAGAATCGCGGGGTCTGTTCGGTCATGTTGCGAGGCTACCGACCGGTCACTTCCACTCCGGCATCCGGAGCACGGGATCAGGACCGGATCTGGCCGTCGCCCCTCACCACGTACTTCTGGGTGGTGAGCTGCTCGAGGCCCATCGGACCACGGGCGTGCAGCTTCTGCGTGCTTATGCCGATCTCGGCGCCAAAGCCGAACTCCTCGCCGTCCACGAACCTCGTGGAGGCGTTGACCAGGACCGCAGCCGCGTCCACCTCAGCGGTGAAGCGGGCGGCGGCCATCTCGTCTGTGGTCACAATGGCCTCGCTGTGGCCGGAACCGGTCTCGTTTATGTGGCCGATGGCCTCGTCCAGGTCGTCGACCACCCGCACGGAAAGCTTCAGGTCGCCATACTCCGTCGACCAGTCGGCATCGGTTGCCACACCCATGCCGGGTACGACGCCACGGGCCCGTTCGTCACCCACGATCTCCACTCCCTCCAGGGTGTCGACCGCCATGGGAAGGAACCGCCCAGCCACACCGGCGTGCACGACCAGGCTCTCCGCCGAGTTGCACACCGACGGCCGATGCATCTTGGCGTTCGCCAGGATCGACGTAGCCATGTCCAGGTCGGCAGATTCGTCAACGTAGACGTGGCAGTTGCCATCGCCGTCGATCACGTAGGGCACGGTGGCGTTGTCCAGGATGGAGCGGATCAGGGACGGGCCACCCCGGGGGATGAGGCAGTCGATGTAGCCGCGCTGCTGCATGAACTCGACGGCGGCGTCACGGCTGACGTCGTCGACGAGCACGAGGGCATCGGCGGGCAGGCCGACCTCGACTAGCGCCACCCGGATGCTGGCGGCGATCGCCAGGTTGGACATCAGGGCGGCTGAGGAGCCCCGCAGGAAGGCGACGTTCCCGGACTTGAGGCAGAGCCCGAATGCATCGCTCGTCACGTTGGGGCGGTTCTCGTAGATGATCGCCACCACGCCGAGCGGAACCCGGACCCGGGTGATCTCCAGCCCGTTGGGACGGGTCCAGCCATCGGTGACCTGGCCAACGGGATCCGCTAGGCCCGCCACCTGCCTGAGGCCGGATGCCATGCCGGCGATCCGGTCCGGGTCCAGGCGCAGGCGGTCCAGGAAGCCCTGGGCCATCCCGGCTGCTGCACCACGGGCAACGTCTTCGGCGTTGGCGTCCAGGAGCCTCGCCATGTCGGCTTCCAGGCGGTCGGCGGCGCCGTGGAGGGCCGCGTCCTTCTGGTCGGTCGGCGTCCTGGCGAGGATCGGGGCGACGATGCTGGCCCTTCGCGCCAACTCGGGTATCGAAGTCGGTGTCCCGGACATGGTCGGCAGGCTACCCAGAACCCCTGAGCCGTCGGTCGGCGGGGTCGGGCCGCGGGTACCGTTGCACCGATGGCGCCGGATACCGACGATCAGTCGAACCGACCGGACGGTGGGGGTTCGTCAGCGGTCGCCGCCGGCATCGCCCTGTCCCGGGTCGCCGGCCTGGTTCGCGAGTCGTTCCTGAGGGCGGTGTTGGGCCTCGGGCCGGCCGCAGATGCCTTCGCCGCCGCCCTCCGGATCCCGAACCTGCTCCAGAACCTCCTCGGAGAGGGCTCGCTGTCGGCGTCGTTCATACCCGTATACAGCCGCCTGCTCGGCGAAGGCCGGGACGACGAAGCCGGCCGGGTGGCCGGTGCGGTGGCCGGGCTGCTCACCGCCATGGCAGGCGGCCTCGTCGTGGCCTCCATCGTGCTGGCCCGACCCCTGGCCATTCTCCTGGCACCGGGCTTCGAGGGGCATCGCCTGGACCTGACCGTGGACCTGCTGCGAATCACCACCGGCGGCCTCGGACTCCTCGTGCTCTCCGCCTGGTGCCTGGGCGTCCTGAACAGCCACCGACGGTTCTTCCTGCCGTACGTGGCGCCGGTCCTCTGGAACGCAGCCCAGGTGGCGGTCCTGGCAGCGGCGGCGTTCGGCGACTGGTCGCCCCGGCGGGCAGCCACGGCCCTCGCATGGGGCCTCGTAGCGGGCGGGTTCCTCCAGTTCGGGGTGCAGGCCATCGCCGTCTGGCGCCTCGCCCCCGACATCCGTCCCTCCTTCGGCCGAGGCAACGCAGCGGTGGCCGACGTTCGGAGGCGCTTCGGACCGGCGGTCCTGGGTCGTGGCGTACTGCAGCTCTCCGGGTACCTGGACCTGCTGCTGGCCTCCCTGCTGGTCACCGGAGCGGTCGCCGGGCTGCTGTCCGCCCAGATCCTCTATGCCCTGCCGGTGGCCCTGTTCGCCACCAGCGTGGCGGCAGCCGAGCTTCCCGAGATGTCCCGCCTGACGTCGACCGCCGGCCTGGCAGAGCGTGCCCTGGCCGCCCGACGCAGGACCGCCTTCTTCGTGGCCTTCTGCACGGTCGCATACCTCGTGCTCGGCGAATCGATAGTCGGCGCTCTGTTCGGCTGGGGGGCATTTGACGCAGACGACACGCGGACGGTCGCCCTGGTGCTGGCCGCCTATTCGCTGGGCCTACCGGCTGTCGCCTCGTCGCGGATCTTCCAGAACACCCTCTATGCGATCGGTGACACCAGCGGTCCCGCCCGCATTGCCGCCCTACGCGTGGGCCTGGCCGCCGCCGTCGGGGTGACCCTGATGTTTCCGCTGGACAGGCTCGCCGTCCATGGCGGCGAACTCCTCGCCCTCGATGGCGTCGGCTGGTTCGGTCCGTTGGGCAGCGGCATCCGGAGTGGATCGCCGGACCCCCACCTGGGTGCGGTCGGCCTGGCCCTCGGTTCGGCCTGCGCCGCCTGGCTGGAGTTGGCCCTACTGAGTCGACGTTGCCGCCGCTCAATCGAGGGAAGCACGGGGCCAACAGCGGTCATGTCCCGCCTGGCACCCGCCACCGCCGCCGCCGTGATCGTGGCCCTGTTGGCCAGGTGGGCCACCGGAGGCCTACCGGCAGTCCTCGTGGCCCCGATTGGGCTGGCCCTGGCGGGTGGCACCTACGTCCTGGTGGCTGCGGCTACCGGGGTGGCCGAGGCCGACCTGCTCACTGGCCCGTTCCGTCGCCGGCTTCGTCGCTGACGCCGGGAAGGGACCGGCACAACCCTCAGTCCGGGAGGACGACCAGGTCGTCGGCGTGGATCACCTCGTGTGCCATGCCTTCCGGCAGGTCCGAGGTACGTAGCCCCATGTGTGCACGCAGCAGGGCGGAGTCATGGCGGACCATGCCCTTGGCGAAGACCGCTCCGGAGGGGTCACAGACCTCCACCGCCGAGCCGGCCTCCCAGGTGCCGTCAACCTGGACCACGCCGGCGGGAAGCAGCGAGACCCTCCGCCCCTCGAGGGCCTGCCGGGCCCCCGCATCGACGACGATGCGTCCGGCCGAGCCGACGGCGAAGGCGATCCAGAGGCGTCGTGCACCCAGGTCGGACTCCCCTGCGTGGATGGTCGTTCCGACACCCGGCGCACCGTCACAGGCGTCCACCATCACGCCGTCGCGGCCCGCATCGGCTATCACGGTCCGAACCCCCGACCAGCTGGCGATCTTGGCGGCGGCCAGCTTGGAGGCCATGCCGCCGCTACCGCGAACCGATCCGGTTGCTCCGGCTAGGCCCTCCAGCTCCTTGTCGATCTCGATGATGTCCTCGATGAGCGAAGCCCCGGAATCCATCCTCGGGTCGGCGGTGAAGAGGCCCGGCGTGTCGGTCAGGAGCACCAGGGTGGCCGCGTCGACGAGGTGCGCCACCAGGGCGGCTATGCGGTCGTTGTCTCCGAACCGGATCTCATCGTCGGCAATGGCATCGTTCTCGTTGACCACCGGCACCACGCCCAGGTCCAGCAGACGGTTCAGGGTCCCCCGGGCGTGCAGGTACTGGGCCCGTACGAAGAAGTCCAGGGGGGCGAGCAGTACCTGACCGGCAACGAGTCCGTGCCGGCCCAACTCCTCGCGGTAGGTCCGTATCAGGGCGCCCTGCCCGACGGCGGAGACCGCCTGGAGGGTCACTGGATCCCTGGGTCGCATCGCCCCTCCCATGCCGAGCTCCGGCAGGCCGGCGGCGATCGCCCCCGAGGTGACCACGACCACGCGTCGGCCACTGGAACGCAGGGCGGCCACCTCGTCGCACAACTTGGCGACCATTGAACGATCGACGACACCCTCGTCGTCGGTTATCGACGAGGTGCCGATCTTCACGACGGCGGTGTCACTCCGGCGTGCCATCAGTCCTCTTCGTAGGTGAACTCGAGCCGACCGATCCGTACGGGCTCGCCGTCGCGCACCCCGGCCCGCTTGAGGGCCCTGTCGACGCCCATTCGCTTCAGGCGATCCTGCAGGTAGTAGAGGGCATCGTGGTTCGTAAGGTCGTTCAGGTTCGCCACGCGCGCCACGCGCCGGTCCGTCACCTCCCAGGTGCCGTCCTCGCCCCGCACCACGTTCACGTCCTCCGTGACGGGCCGGTGGACCACTACGGCCGGCCCCTCCGGCGGGATCTCCCTGGCCTCTATGACGAGGTCCACGAGGCGGTGGACCAGCGGGTCCAGGCCCTCACCGGTAATGGCCGAGACCCTCTCACCATCGAAGACCACGTCGGGTTCGGCCACGTCGGATCGCGATCCGACCGTCAGGCGCGGCCTCTCGAGGAGCTCCGGGCGGTAGGCGCCCAGCTCGCCGAGCAGGACCTCCAACTGGCGCTCGGGCGTCTCCATCGCGGTAGGCGCCAGGTCGATCATCACGAGGAGTACGTGGGCGCGTTCGATGTGGCGGAGGAACCGGTGGCCCAGTCCCCTCCCCTCGCTGGCGCCCTTGATGAGGCCGGGTATGTCGGCCACCACGAACTCCGGTCGTCCGTCCGGCTGGACCACCCCCAGGTTGGGTTCCAGCGTCGTGAAGGGGTAGTCGGCGATCCGGGGCCTGGCTGCCGAGATCCTGGAGATGAGGGTGCTCTTTCCGACGTTCGGATATCCCACGAGGGCCACGTCGGCCATCAGGCGCAACTCGAGGCGCAGCCACCGCTCCTCGCCCCCTTCCCCCTGTTCGGCGAAGGACGGTGCCCGGCGCCTGTTGCTCAGGAACTTCGCATTGCCACGGCCGCCATGGCCCGCCTCTGCAGCCAGCCAGCGGTCCCCGTGGTTGACCAGATCCGCGAGCAACTCCCCGCTGTAGAGGTCGTGCACCGTGGTCCCCTCGGGAACCTTCACGATGAGGTCATCCGCGGCCCGTCCGTGCCGCTTGCCCCCCGACCCGTGGGTACCGCTGCCGGCACGCCTGTGGGGATGGTCTCGGAACGCCAGGAGGGAAGCGACGTTGTGGTCCGCCACCATCCAGATGCCACCACCGTCGCCACCGTCGCCACCGTCGGGTCCGCCCTTGGGGACATGGGCCTCCCGACGAAATGACACGGATCCCGCTCCTCCGTCGCCGCCGCGCACGTTGAGCCCGCATTCGTCGACGAACTGGGACATGGGTACGAGCCTACTGAGATGGTTGCTCCGGCCCGCTGGGCTTCCAGCCTCCCTAGGGTGACCCGGTGGACGACAGGAACCCCCCGACCGGCCGACCGGACCAGACCGAGCGGGCCAGAACATGGGCGTCGACGATGGATGGACACGCCTCCAACCGCCTCCGAACCGCCCACCACGACAGCCACGCCGCGATCGCCGTCGCCCCACCCGTCGACCGACGGGACCGGGAGGACGCCAATGGCCTGGCCCTGTCCGAGGGGGCCACGCTGCCCACCGGGGCCGGCGACCGGCGGATCGCCGAGGAGCCCGACCCGTTCCGAACCTGCTTCGAGCGGGACCGCGACCGGATCCTCCACGCCACGGCTTTTCGACGCCTGGCCGGCAAGACCCAGGTGTTCGTGTTTCCCGAGGACCACCAGCGGTCCCGTCTGACACATGCCCTCGAGGTCGCCCAGGTGGCACGGGCAATCGCCACCAGCCTCGGCCTGAACGTGCCGCTCGCCGAGGCGATCGCACTGGGCCACGACTGTGGACACGGTCCGGGAGGCCATGCCAGCGAGGACGCCCTCAGCCCGTACGTGGATGGCGGCTACGACCACGCCCGTTGGGGGGCCGACGTGACCCTGGTGCCGCTCAACCTCTGCCGGCAGACCCTCGACGGCATCCGCAACCATTCCTGGTCACGGCCCGCCCCGTCCACGCCCGAGGGCGAGGTCGTGAGCTGGGCCGACAGGATCGCCTACGTCTGCCACGACTTCGAGGATGCCGAGCACACCGGGATCGTCGCTGCCCACGAACTTCCCGAGCTCGTGCGGGAACGCTGCGGTACGAGTCGCCGTGAGCAGCTGGGCGCCTTCATAGGGGGCGTGGTGACGGCGTCGGCAGGGTCCGGTCGAATCAGCATGGACGCCGACACGGCCGATGCGTTGAGCGCCTTCCGGACCTTCGACTACGAGAGGATCTACCTTCGGCCGGAATCGGTGGACCAGGCAGCGAGGGTGATCGACCTGCTTCGGGCCCTCGTCGACCACTTCACGGCCAGCCCCGCCGACATGCCGTCAGACGCCCTCCCCGAACCGGATGCGACGGGCAGCGACGTGGTGCGCCTCGCTGCCGTCCGACACGTCAGCGGTATGACGGATCGCTACGCCTGCAGGAGCGCCATGAGACTCCTGGGCTGGGAAGTGGACCGACTCCCCGCCGCACTGGACTTCGGCCCCTAGGGCCGGACAACTCTTCAGCGGCGACGCCAGGTCGCCTTCCGAGACCCTCAGTCGGTGAGGATGTCGACCAGCTTGCGACCAGCGCGGCGGCCGAACTTCACGACGCCGTCGGCGGTCGCGAACAGGGTGTCGTCATTGCCACGACCAACGTTCGCACCGGGGTGGATCTTGGTGCCACGCTGGCGGATGATGATGCTGCCGGCGGTCACACGACCACCGTCGTAGACCTTTACGCCGAGACGCTGCGAGTTGGAGTCCCTACCGTTGCGGGTTGAACCGCCGCCCTTGGTCTTTGACATGTCCTCAGCCCCTCGTGATCCCGGTGATCTCGATCTCGGCCAGGTGCTGGCGGTGTCCCCACCGGCGACGCTGGTTGCTCTTGTTCTTGTAGGTGAAGGCCCGGATCTTGGGGCCCTTGACGTCGGCCACGATGCGGGCCGAGACGTTCGCACCTGCGAGGGCCTCAGGGGTTGCCAGGACCTCGTCACCGTCCACGACCATCACGGTCGTCAACTGGACCTCGGCGTCCACGGCGCCGAGACGCTCAACGACGACCCGCTGGCCCTCCTCGACCCGATACTGCTTTCCACCTGTGGCAATTACTGCGTACATAGTGTCCTCACGATATCCGGGGTGGCCTGTGCCGCCACCGCCTGCCGCACACCGGAGGTGTGACGGTTGCCTACTGGTCGGACCCCTGGGCCCGATGTCAGTTCGTTCAACGTTGTCCGGCCCGTCCGGAACCGGCCAGCAGTTCATCGTCCAGGATCCGGCCGCTGCTCCCGCAGTCGGTGCATGCCGTGCTGAACGACTCCAGCAGGCCCTCGCCGATGCGCTTTCGGGTCATCTCCACGATCCCCAGCTCCGAGATGTCGAACACCTGGGTCCTCGTCTTGTCCCTCGCCAGGGCATCGCGCAGCGTGGTGGCCACCGCCTCCCGGTTGGCCCTGACCTCCATGTCCACGAAGTCGATCACGATGATGCCGCCGATGTCCCTGAGCCTGAGCTGCCGGGCGATCTCCTCGGCGGCCTCCAGGTTGTTCCTGAACACGGTCTCCTCGAGGCTGGACCGACCGACGTTCTTTCCGGTGTTCACGTCGACCACCGTCAGGGCCTCCGTGTGCTCGATGATGAGGGAACCGCCGGAGGGCAGCCAGACCTTGCGATCCAGTGCCTTTCGGAGCTGCTCGTGCACATGGTGCCTCTCGAACAACGGCAGCGACTCGGTCTCGGGGTCGTGGTACGAGATGCGTGATACCAGGGCCGGGTTGACGCTCTCCACGTAGGTCCGGACCCGCTCGTACATCTCGGCATCGTCGATGACGACTCCACGGAAGTCCTTGTTGAACTCCTCGCGGATGAACCGGAAGGCCATCTCCGGCTCCCTGTAGAGGAGGCTCGGTGCCTGTGAACGCTTCGCCAGGGCCTCGATCTCGTCCCACTGGGTGAGCAGGCGTCGGACGTCGCGCTCGACCTCCTCGGTGGTGATGTTCTCCGCTGCCGTACGCACGATCATGCCGTGCTGCTTGGGCTTGACCCGATCCAGGATGGACCGCAGGCGCTTCCGCTCGGACTCGGGCAGGCGCTTCGAGATTCCGAAGGTCGAGCTGTTCGGAACCAGCACGACGAACCTCCCGGGGAGGGACACCTCCTGGGTCAGGCGGGCCCCCTTGTGGGCGATCGGGTTCTTGGTGACCTGGGCGACGATCGTCTGGCGTGCCCTCAGCACCTGCTCGATCCGCGGCCGGCCCTTCCCGTCGAAGTCGGCATCCGAATACTGGAGGTCGCCCCGGTAGAGCACGGCGTTCTTGGGGGTCCCGATGTCCACAAAGGCGGCCTCCATGCCCGGGAGGACGTTCTGGACCTTCGAGAGGTACACGTTTCCGTGGATCTCGCTGACATCGTCGGCAGGGCGGGACAGGTAGTGCTCTATGAGCTGCCGACCCTCCATCACCGCGATCTGTGTGACGCCACCGCTGACGCTGACGCACATGAGGTAGCGGCCGATTGGCTTCCCACGACGTTCGCGACCGCGACGGCGCTTGAGGGTGTCCTCGTCCAGTTCCAACGGAGCATCGTCGGTGATGGCCTCCACCGGCCGGTTGTCCTGCCCCTGGCTACGCCTCTGGTCCTGCCGGCCGTCACCTGACGACTGGCCCTCGCCACCACCACCGGGCCGGCCACGACCGCCGCGCTTGCGCCGGCGTCGACGCCCGCCACCCGATCCGGACTCCTCCTGGCCACCGCCGCCATCCGGTGCCGGTCGGCTGTCGCCGATGCGCGGCGCCGGACGGCTGTCTCCGATCTGCGGCTTCCTGTCACCGCCTGAGGCTGGTCGGCTGTCGCCGAGCCTCGGAGCGGAAGGGGCCTCAGTGACCTCTGAACTGGTTGTATCTGGACGGCCCGTACTGGACCGTGTTTCGTTGCCCGTGTTTTCGGACATATCTGGTTTCCCTTCTAGTCACGCCGGCACCGTGGCCGACGGGGCAGGGACGATCGGGGCCGTCAACGGCTCCTCGCGTTCGTCTCCCTGCGACATCCATTGGTTCATCCTGCACACAGTCCCGGCCTTCAGCGGCGGATATAGCGCCGCCAACAACTCGGTGGGCCTGAGTGCTCGGGGTTGGGTCCCCAGGTCGGCCAACAGCCGAACCCCGGTTTCCGTGGTCCCGGTGACGTCCAGCGCCAGGACATGGGGCCGGAGGTCTTCGACCACCGGCTTGCCCTTGCGCTCGCGCTCGACGACGATCTCTTCGCGGGACAGCAGGTCGGCCACCCACGCATTCATCTCTTCCATGCCCACGCCGTCCACCTCGATTGACCAGGTGCACGACGTGACGGCCTGCTGGAGCGAGTCGCCCTTCTCCGTCGGAACAACGGCGACGACGTCCAGCCCTGTCGGCAACGCCCCTGTGAGGCGCTCAGCCAGGTCCGACCCCCGCTCCGTGCTCCAGTCGGCGGGCCCGCCCTCCTCGTCGGCGAGCTCCAACTCCAGGAACTCGGCCTCCGACTCGTGCCCGGTCGAAAGCGCAAGACCGAACGACAACTTGGGGCGGGGTGAGAAGCCCCGGCTGTAGGCCATGGCCAGGCCGACCCGACGCAGCGCACGCTCCCAGATCCGGGCGACGTCCCGGTGGCTGGTGAAGCGGACCTTGCCCTTCTTGACGTATCGGACACGGAGACGCATCACGCCACCACCATCTCGGAGCCCTGCTCCGCGACGGGACGCGACGTCAGTGCCACCGGCACCTCGCCACCGGTGCTGCGATCCTGTCCGGTCCCCTGGCTGCCGCCGGCAGGCGGCACGGCTGACGCCACGACGTGCTCGATCCCGAAGCCGGTGCAGGCGCCGCAGTCGTAGCAGGGAATCCACCGGCAGTCCTCCAAACCGACCTCGTCGAGGGCATCGCGCCAGTCCTGCCATAGGAAGTCCTTGTGGAGGCCCGCCGAGAGGTGGTCCCATGGAAGGGCCTCCTCAGCAGTCCGGTGCCGGTAGACGAGGTCCTCGAAGGACATCCCGTGGGCATCCATGGCGGCCTCCCAGAGACGGATGTCGAAATGCTCGCCCCATTCCTGGAATACGCCGCCGGCCCGCCAGACGTCCTCTATGACCCTGCCGAGGCGCCGGTCTCCGCGGCTCATCATTCCCTCCACGACCGAGGCACGGGCATCGTGCCACTTCAACTGCACTCCCCGGTAGGCCTTCGGCTGGCGCTTCAGTTCCTCGCGCAACAGCCCTACCTTGCGGCGGAGCTCGTCCTCCGTGTTCTGACCGAACCATTGGAACGGCGTGAACGGCTTGGGCACGAAGCCACCGACCGACACCGTGACCGAGGGGCTGCGCTGGTGCCGCCGTCCCACCTCGATGCACTTCCGTGCCATTTCCAGGATCGCCAGGGTGTCCTCGTCGGTCTCGGTCGGAAGGCCGGTCAGGAAGTACAGCTTCACCCGTCGCCAGCCCTGCGAGTACGCGGCCTCCACGGCGGAGTAGAGGTCCTCTTCGCTGATGAGCTTGTTGATTACCTGGCGCATGCGCCACGATCCCGCCTCGGGAGCGAATGTGAGGCCGGTGCGCCGGGCCCTCTGCACCTCTGCGGCTATACCCACCGTGAAGGCATCCACCCGGAGGCTGGGAAGGGAGACGGATACCTGGCCACAGGCGTCGTCGGCCACGGTGGCAGCCACGACCTCCTGGATTCCACTGAAGTCCGCCGTGCTGAGGGAGGTGAGCGAAACCTCGTCGTAGCCGGTCCGCCTGATGCCCTCGGCGATCATCGTTCGAACCTGTTCGGCCGGACGCTCACGAACCGGGCGGGTGATCATTCCCGCCTGGCAGAACCGGCAACCCCGGGTGCAACCCCTGAAGACCTCGACGTTGAGGCGGTCGTGGATCACTTCGGTGAGGGGCACCAGCTGGTTCTTCGGGTACGGCCAGTCGGCCAGGTCGGCCACGGTGCGCTTCTCCACCACCGGAGGGGCATCGTCGATCGGCACCACGCCTGTCAGGAGGCCGCCATCGAAGTCCGCCCGGTACAGGGAGGGAACGTAGACGCCGCTGACTCCGGAGAGGGCCTGCAGCAGCTCCGGCCGGGAGCCCGAGCCGGCGGCCTTCCAGGCCGCCACCACCTCGGTGATCTCTCCGACCACCTCCTCACCGTCGCCGAGGACCGCAGCGTCCACGAAGTCGGCCACGGGCTCCGGGTTGTAGGAGCAGTGTCCGCCGATGAGGACCAGCGGATGCTCGGGACCTCGGTCCGCTGCCCGGATCGGCAGGCCTGCCAGGTCGAGGCACTCGAGGACATTCGTGTACACGAGTTCCGCTGCCAGGTTGAAGGCCAGGATGTCGAACTCCCCGGCAGGCATGTGGGTATCCACCGAGAACAACGGAAGGCCTTCGCGGCGCAGCACCTCGGCCATGTCCGTCCAGGGGGCATAGCTCCGCTCGGCCACGGCGTCGGGCCGTTCGTTGAGGATCTCGTACAGGATCTGGAGACCCTGATTGGGAAGGCCTACCTCGTAGGTGTCCGGGTAGAGGAGGAGCCAGGCCACCGCGTCGGGGTGGTGGTCCGGGACGGTCATCCCGTCCTCACATCCGATGTAGCGGGCCGGTTTCTGAACCTCACCCAGGACACGTTCGAGTTCGGACCAGAGCGAACTCATGATTCGACCAGCGTACCGACACACCTGGGGATCGGTGCCGTCGGGCCCTTGCGGCAGGGCCCCCCACTCAGACCCGCTCTGGGCGCTCGTGCCGGCGCATGTGGACGCTCTGGACGAAACCGATCGAAATGAACGTGGTCAGCAGGGAGGAACCCCCGTAGCTGACAAGCGGGAACGGAATCCCGGTGATGGGCATGATGCCGGTCGCCATGCCGACGCTCTGGAAGACCTGGAAGAGCAGCATCGAGAAGACCCCGGCAGAGATGAGGAGCCCGAACCGGTCATCGGCCATCTGTCCGATCCGCCAGACCCGCAACAGCAGGAGGCCGATCAGGCCCAGGAGGGCCGCGCCTCCTATGAAGCCTGTCTCCTCCGCCACCACGGTGAAGATGAAGTCGGTCTGCTGCTCCGGCACCAGGGCGGAGTTGTTCTGGGTGCCCTGGAAGAGGCCCCTACCGGTGAGGCCGCCGTTGCCGATGGCCACCTGTGCCTGCTCGAGGTTGTAGCTGGCCATGGTGTCGGACTCGTCGTCCACGAACACGAGCAGGCGCCGCATCTGGTACTCCTCCAGGACGTCCGACTGCAGCACCCCGACCAGGCCCGTCACGAGGAGCAGGCCGAGGATGAACAGGTGCCGACCCTTCACTCCGGCGACGAGTGCCATGCCGGCCGCTATCGCCCCGTAGACCAGCACGGTGCCCAGGTCCGGCTGGAGGATGATGAGACCGACCGGCGCAACCACCATGAGCACGGCGACCACCACCCGTGGAGCCGACGGCTCCTCTCCACGGGCCAGCCACGCTGCCAGCGCCAGGATGAGCACGAGCTTTCCGAACTCCGAGGGTTGGGCGTTGATCCCGCCGAACTGGAACCAGGCCCTGGCGCCCTTCACCTCGACCCCCACCACCAGGATCAGCCCGAGCAGGCCGAGCATCCCCAGGTACACCAGCGGTACGAAGCGGCGCAGCCGTCGGTGGCCGAACCAGCCCGCCAGCACCATGGCGACAACTCCGAGGGCTGCCAGTCGTGCCTGCCGAACCAGGTGGAAGGTCTCGGCCGGCCGCATCTCGGTGGCCGGACCACGGGTGGCCGAATAGACAATGACCACCCCGATGATCGCGACCAGGACGGTGAGGAGGGGAAGGGCCAGATCTACGTGTCGAAGCACACGGGGTCGGTCGTAATCGGGCCTCCTGAGATCGACCATCAGCCGTCCGCCCCCGCTCCGACCCCGTTGCCGAAGAGCGCCATCACGTCATCCAGGAGGCTTTCGCAGTCCACGCGGATTCCCCTGACCCTGACGGTGCCCGAGGCATCCAACGAGGGGCCACCGGTGTCCAGGGCGGAGGGATCGGCCGCCTCCAGGCGGTCCAGGGTGTTGCCAGACCTCCACTCGTACCACTTCAGGCAGAGCGGGAGCGCAGTTGAACGGGCGTACCGGACGGAAGCAAGCGGCGCATCCGGAACCGTCTCCTCTGCGACCTTCTCCATGATCCTGGCGACGAGCGGAGCGGCGACCGAACTGCCGAATCCCGCCTCCTCGAGGATGGCGACGATTGCGAACGTGGGCTCCCGGACCGGCCCGAAGGCGGCGAACAGCGACGTGTCCGCCTTGCCCCGGACCTCCGCTGTGCCGGTCTTGCCAGCCACCGGATACCTCTCCAGGGGGAAGTCGGCGCCCCCGGTGGCCAGCGAATTGAACGCCTGGTAGGCGGTGCCGGTCTCCTCTGCGGTCACGCCGCTGAGGCCCTCGAGTACACGCCACCTGAAGCCAGGGTCCATGTCCACGTCGGATATGACCCTCGGGCCGAACTGGCGCACCACCGAGCCATCACGTGCCACCACCCGGTTGACGACGTTCGGCGCATGGCGGATTCCGCCGTTGGCGAAGGTGGCGAAGGCGTTGACCAATTGCAGCGGCGTGACGAGGACCTCGCCCTGGCCGATGGCCGTGATCACGTTGTCTCCGGTGGACCAGCCCCACTCTGGGAAGGCCACCGGATTCATCTCGTTGCGCCGCCTCCGACTGGCCGGTGTCGGCAGGTAGCCGTCCTGCTCGAACGGCAACGTGATTCCGGTCTCCAGACCCAGCCCGTAGGCGCCGGCGGCATCCTGGATCGCCGTGTCCCGATGGTCCGGGTTCACGTAGATGGATTCGCCGATCCGGTAGTAGTAGACGTCGCTGGAGACAGTGAGGCTACGGACCAGGTCCACGTCCTCGTAGGGCTTCTCGCCGGCGTTTATGTACCGGCAGCCCGGCGGCGGGTCGCGGGGGTCGACGTCGCCGCAGCCGCGCAGGATGTGGGCACCGGGATCGTCCCAGAGTTCGTCGGCCCGTGGAATGGCACCGACGCCGAACACGCCCTCGTGCCACGCGGCATGGGCGGTGAACAGCTTGAAGGTGGAGCCGGGGGCGTACTCGCCCTGGATCGCACGGTTGAACATGGGGAGGTCGTTGGCAGGGTCGTTCAGCTCCGCCCACTGGTCGGGGCTGAACCCACCAATGGAGACGTTGGGGTCGTATGACGGGAAGGAGGCCATAGCCAGCACGTCACCATTGCGGGGATCCAGGATCACTACAGCGCCACCCGGCACGTCGAACGAGGGCATGATGTGGCCCGGCTGCAGGGGATCGGCCTCCGGCTCCTTGGACCTGGCCCGGTGGACCGACCGTTCCAGCTCCGTCTCCACCAGGAATTGTACGTCTACGTCTATGGACAGGACCAGGTCGGCACCGGGAATCGGTGCCATGTACAGGTCGTCGCGCTCCCGCAGGATCTCGCCAAGCCGATCCACCTCCACCACCTTGCGGCCGCTCACCCCCCGGAGGTCGTCCTCGAACATCAACTCCACGCCGGACTTCCCGATCTCGTCGCGCAGCCTGTACTCCTTGCCCGCCGAGGGGCGACGGCCCTGGAGCTCCCGGTCGTTGATGGAACCCACCCAGCCCAGGAGGTGGGTGGCCAGGTTCCCGTAGAGGTAGGACCGTACGGTGGCCTCGGCCACCCGTACGCCGGGAAAGCGTTCCGGCCGCTCGCCGAAGAAGACGAGTAGGTCCTCTCCCACATCGTGTGCGACCGGAATGTCGTCATAGAGCCCGTATGAAGGGTCCGCCAGCGCCCGCTGCACGTCAACGACCTTCACCAGGTGGCCCGACCTGTTGATCTCGATCGCTATCTCCGTGAACATGTCAAGCAGTTCACCCTCGCCCAGGCCTGCCTTGGCCAGCTCGTAGCGATTCATGGTGAGCACCGTGGTGAGGCGGTTCCCGACCAGGGTCCTGCCCTCCACGTCCAGGATCCGCCCGCGTGGAGCGGGCACGGGAATCACCCGGGTGATGTTGCTACGTGCCGTGACGACAGCCTGCTCGCTGATCATCACCTGCAGGTACCAGAGCCGCGCACCCAGTGCGACGAACATCGAGAGTCCGATGATGGCGAGAAGGCGCATCCGATAGCGGCTGGCCTCGTTCATCCCCGTGGCTCCACTCCCGAACCTCGTACGTCCACGTCGACCGGCAGTCCCCTGGTCACGGCCCAGCGAACCGCACGACTGGTCGGCACCGCCACCGGCACCGACATCAGCGAGGCCACGACGGCGGTTCGCGCCAGACTCGCCACCTCCACTTCATGCAGGTCGAAGAGTCCACCGGCGAGCATGGTGGCAAACACCCCGACGGCCATCGCCACCGACAGACCTGCCGCAAGGATCAGCCGGGTGGGACGAGCCAGTCGGATCTCCAGGTGACTGGTCGCAACCGCCAGGGGGGCGTATACGAGCGCATGCAGCCCCATGGGGGTGGCGGTGATCGAATCGTGCAGGAGTCCCGCGCAGAAGGCGACCACCGCTCCCCTGTCGGGCCCCCCGTGGAACCCGGCCAGTACGGACACCAGCAGCAGCAGTTCCACGGAGATCCCGTCGATCCGAAACTCCTCCAGGACCGTGACCTGGACCGTCATGGCGGTGAGGAGGACCGCCACGACCCTCAACCTGCCGGTCATCGGGCCCTCATCCCCGCTCCAGCGGGCCAGCGTCGTCCCGGCGTGGATCCAGCACGACGTTCAGGAAGCTGAGGTGCTCGAGCGATGCAGCCGGCTCCACGAGGATCTCCCTGTCCAGGTCGGCCCCCTCGTCTGGATCCAGCACACGACCGACCGGGATGTCGGCCGGGAATCGGCTCCGGCCACCGGACGTGACCACGACCTCGCCCACCGCCACCTCCACGTCGGGGCTGATGCCGGCATCGATCACCAGGTGGCCGGTGGCACCGGCGCCCCTCGCCAGTCCCTCGTCCTGGGACCCGATGAGCCGGACCCCAACCCGGAAGGCCGGATGGGTCGCCAGCCTCACGATGGACCGGGACCGGTCCACCACCTCGAGGCGCCCGACGAGGCCGGCACCCGTCACGACCGCCATTCCCTCGGAGAGGCCGTCGTCGAGGCCCTTGTCCACCTCAATGGTGTGGCTGGAGAAGTTCCCCGGGGGCGTGCCCAGAATCCGCACCACGACCGTGTCCAACGTCGTGTAGTCGATGTCCACCTCGCCCATCAGGCGCATGAGCAGCTCCCGGTCGGCCTCCGAGGAGAGTTGGCGGCCACGCATACGGGCCAGTTCCTTCTCCAGCCGCTCGGTCCTGTCCCGCAGGTCGTCGTAGTCGAAGACGCCCAGCCATGCGGAGCGGACTGGACGGGCCGCTCCCTCGGACACGGAGCGAACAGGGTCCAGGAGGTCCCGCATTCCCTGCTGGAACGAGTCCAACGGGGTGAACCCCCGGAACTGCAGGGTGAGAAGGGTGAGGGCAGCGACGACGAGCAGGAGGAGCGTCGGCCGGGAACGCCCCGTGGGTAGCGGGGCCGACATCGGCTAGTTCCCGTCGCCGCCGAAGATCATCTCTCCGTACCTGGCGAAGTTCTCCAGGACCATGCCGGCTCCCTCGACGACGGCGCCGAGAGGGTTGTCGACCACCCGGGTCGGCATACCGGTCTCGCCGCGGATCCTGTCGGGCAGGCCGATCAGGAGCGAACCCCCGCCTACCAGGTGGATTCCATCGTTCAGGATGTCGGTGACCAGCTCGGGCGGCGTCCTGTCGAGGGTCACCTTCACGGTGTCGATAATCGCCTCCACCGGCTCCTCGAGGGCCTCGCGGACCTCCCGGGTGGAGAACTCCACGGACTCGGGAAGCCCGGTCAGCAGGCTCCGACCCGTGACCGCCGCCCTGAACTCCCGGGTCAGCGGATGTGCGGAGCCGAGGCGGACCTTGATCGCTTCGGCGGTCCGGTCGCCGACGTCCACCCCCTTGTCCTTCTTCAGGAACTGCTTGATGGCGTCGTCCATCTCGTCGCCGCCCACCCGCGACGACTGGCAGCACACCACTCCCCCGAGCGAGAGGACGGCCACCTCCGTTGTGCCACCGCCGACGTCAACCACCATCGAACCGGTCGGGTCGGCTACCGGCAGGCCGGCACCGATGGCCGCTGCCATGGGCTCGTCGACGATGTAGACCGGCGGACGGGCACCGGCGAACTCGGCCGCTTCCTGCACCGCTCGACGTTCCACGCCAGTCACGCCCGAGGGGACGCAGATGACCATGCGTGGCTTGGCCCAGCGCCGACTGTGGATCTGCTGGATGAAGTATCGGAGCATCTTCTCGCAGTTCTCGAAGTCGGCTATGACGCCGTCCTTGAGTGGCCGGACCGCCCTGATGTGGGGCGGGGTCCGGCCGATCATCCGCTTGGCCTCCCTGCCCACCGCCAGCAGGGTCTCGTCCATCGAGTTCACGGCGACGACCGATGGCTGGTCCAGGACGACGCCCTCGCCACGCACGAGCACAAGGGTGTTGGCGGTCCCGAGGTCCACTGCGATGTCCCGGGTGCCGAAGGCCGGTCGCCGGGATGCCTGCCCGCGGGGCCGTCGAACTACGTCATCGGCCATTGACCGGGTGCTCCGTCAGATTTCGCGGGGAGGCCGGGATGCCTCCCGCTCGCTCCGGAGAAGGTACCGCGTTCGTCACCTGAATGCCACTCTGGGTGCATGCACCACCACGCTGCGCGGGCGGATCGTGCGTGACGACTCAGCCCGCCAGACCGGGAAAGAAGATCCCGATCTCGCGATCAGCCGATGACTGCGAGTCCGATCCGTGGACCAGGTTCTCAGTGAAGAGGGTTCCGAGGTCGCCGCGGATCGTTCCGGGAGCGGCTTCACGCGGGTTGGTGGTCCCCATCATCGAGCGGACGACGGCGAACGTCTCCTCCGGACCCTCGATGACCATGACCATCGCCGGCGACCGGGACATGAAGGAAACCAAGTCCTCGTAGAAGCCCTTTCCGACATGCTCCTCGTAGTGCCGCTCCAGGGTCTCGGCGTCAAGGAGCCGCAGCTCGGCGGCAACCACCTGCAGGCCCTTGCGCTCGAAGCGGCCGACTATCTCCCCGACGAGGCCACGTTCGACGGCATCGGGCTTGCAGATTACGAGGGTTCGATCCATGGCGGCAGGCTACGGCCCACCCGCCTCCCGTGGGCGCGGATCAGCCGTCGAACCCGTCCTCGTCCAGGTCCACGACGTCGCCGAGGGCGGCACGGGCCGCCGACAGCACGTAGAACGAGCCCGTCACCAGCACGAGGTCGGATTCATCGGCGGCGGCAACGGCCAGACGGACCGCATCCACGGCATCCGGCACCACCTCGACCTCGATGCGGCGATCATGGAGGAGCACCGCCAGGTCTGCTGCTGGCACGGCCCTCGGTGACGGAGCAGTGCAGGCCACGATCAGGTCCGGGGACATGGCCACCAACTCGTCGAGGAACTCCGTCGGCTCACGGGGCCCCAGGACTCCAACCACCAGGATCCGCCGACCGGCGGGAAAGACCGCCGGGACCGTCGCCGCCAGGGCTCTGGCCGCATCCTGGTTGTGCGCGCCATCCAGCACCACCAGTGGTTCTGTGGCCACCACCTCGAGTCGCCCGGGCACCTTCACCGCTCCCAGCCCATCTGCCACAACCTCGGAACTGAGCGGTGCGTCGAGGAACGCCTCGGCGGCCATCAACGCCATGGCCGCGTTCTCGGCCTGATGGTCGCCGTGCATCGACAGGAAGATCTCCTCGTGCGTGCCCGACGGGGTCCACAACTCGACCAGCTGCCCACCCACGGCCTGTTCGGCACCGCCGACACCGAAGTCGGAGCCCATGAGGAGCAGAGGCTCGGGCGACTCGCTCGCGAAGACGTCGAGGAGCTCAATGGAGGTCTCACCGAGGACCAGCGGTCGACCCTCGCGGACGATGCCCGCCTTCTCGCGTGCGATGTCGCCCCGCCAGTCCCCCACGCCGTCGGTGTGGTCCCGGCCGATGTTGGTGATGACCGACACGGTCGAACCACACACGTTCGTTGCATCGAAGCGCCCGAGCAGCCCGACCTCCACGACTGCAGCGTCGACTGCCTCGTTGCTGAACCAGAGGAAGGCCGCTGCTGTGAGCAACTCGAAGTAGGACGGCACGGTGGCAACCACCCCTGCATAGCGCTCCAGGTCGGCCACCAGGTCGGTGAAGGCATCCTCCGATATCAGCTGGCCGTCGATCGCCAGCCGCTCGCGCACGGTGTCCACGTGGGGGCTGGTGTAGCCACCAACCCGTAGGCCGGCGGCGGCCAGGAGTGCCGAGGCCATTGCCGAGACCGAACCCTTGCCGTTGGTTCCGGTGACGTGGAGCGTCCTGACGTCGTCCTGTGGGTCGCCCATGGCCCCGACGAGGCCCCGCATCGCATCCAGGCTCAACCCGTGGATCCGACCGGCCGACGCCTCCAGGTTCACGAACCGACCCAGGAACCGGAGGGCGCCCTGGTAGCCGTCCACGGGTGGCCAGTCCACCGGCCCCGTCACCGCGGTGCCCCCACAGCCCCGACTATCAGGAGGCGGCGCGGTCTGGATGATCGGCGCTACGCGGGAATACGACCGGAGAGGTCCGTCCGAACACCGAATCCACGTCCACCACCACTCGACCGGCTTCTTCGTCGCCCGGCAACTCGTACATCACGTCGAGGAGGACCTCCTCCAGAATGGCGCGAAGTCCACGGGCACCGGTTCCACGTTCCAGGGCCTGGGTGGCGATTCCCGAAAGCGCCTCGGTGGTCACCTCCAGCTCGATGTCCTCGAACTCGAAGAGCCGCTGGTACTGCTTGACCAGGGCGTTCCGGGGCTCGGTCAGGATCTTGACAAGTGCGTCGACCTCCAACTGGGAGACGGATCCGACCACCGGCAGTCGACCGATGAACTCCGGGATGAGGCCGAACTTGATGAGGTCCTCGGGTCGCACGTCAGCGAAGAGGGCGCCCACGTCCTTCTCCGCAGCCGACCGGATGTCGGCGCCGAAGCCCACTCCAGCGCCACCCTGCCGCGTCTCGATGACCCGCTCCAGGCCGGCGAACGCCCCGCCGCAGATGAACAGGATGTTCGTCGTGTCGATCTGCAGGAACTCCTGGTGCGGATGCTTGCGCCCACCCTGGGGCGGCACTGCTGCCGACGTTCCCTCGAGGATCTTCAGCAGCGCCTGCTGTACTCCTTCCCCGGAGACGTCCCTGGTGATCGACGGGTTCTCGCTCTTGCGGGCCACCTTGTCGATCTCATCGATGTAGATGATCCCGGTCTCGGCCTTCTTGATGTCGTAGTCGGCGGCCTGGATCAACTTGAGGAGGATGTTCTCGACGTCCTCGCCGACATAGCCCGCCTCGGTGAGGGCGGTGGCATCGGCAATGGCGAACGGAACGTCCAGCATCCGGGCCAGCGTCTGGGCCATCAGCGTCTTGCCACAGCCGGTGGGGCCCAGCAGAAGGATGTTGGACTTGGCCAACTCCACCTCGACGCCCGGTCCGGCTCCGGACCGGACCCGCTTGTAGTGGTTGTAGACGGCTACCGAGAGGATCTTCTTGGCCTGGTCCTGGCCGACGATGTAGTCGTCCAGGAATGCGTAGATCTCCCGCGGTCGGGGTAGTTCGCCCAGCGACGTCTCCGTCGGCTCGGAGAGCTCCTCCTCGATGATCTCGTTGCAGAGGTCGATGCACTCGTCGCAGATGTAGACACCGGGGCCGGCGATCAGCTTCTTGACCTGCTTCTGGGTCTTGCCACAGAAGGAACACTTGAGGAGTTCGCCCTCACCGAGCTTCGCCATGCCAGACCCCCCGGTCGCGTAGTCCTACTTGACGGCGGCGATGGCGCCGCTGTTGTCAGGCACGTTCCGCTGGTCGATGACCTCATCGATGAAGCCGTACTCCTTGGCCTCCCGGGCGGTCATCACGTAGTCACGGTCGGTGTCGGCGTGGATCTTCTCCAGGTCCTGACCTGTGTGATGGGCCAGGATCTCCTCCAACTGGGCCTTCAGGCGCTGGATCTCGCGCGATGCGAGCTCTATGTCGGACACCTGACCCTGCGCTCCCGCATAGGGCTGGTGTATCAGGACCCGGGAATGGGGCAGGGCCAGGCGCTTGCCTGGCGTTCCGGCGGCCAGCAGAACGGCGGCGGCGGAGGCCGCCTGTCCGAAGCAGATGGTCGTGATGTCGGGCTTGACGTACTGCATCGTGTCGTAGATGGCGAAGAGGGCGTTTATGTCGCCCCCGGGCGAGTTGATGTAGAGGCTGATGTCCCTGTCGGGATTCTCCGACTCCAGGTGCAGCAACTGGGCGCAGATCAGGTTGGCGATCGTGTCGTCGATCGGCGTGCCGATGAAGACGATGTTCTCCTTGAGGAGGCGGGAGTAGAGGTCGAACGCGCGCTCACCGCGACTGGTCTGCTCGACCACCGTGGGAACGAGGTAATTCTGCACCTTGAGTTCTGAGAGGGTCATCGGATTCACTCTTCTTCTCCCTCGGTCGTATCTGCGACCGAACTATCAGTCTCCCCCACCTCGTCGCCATCTGCAGGGATGGCCGCCAGGTCCTCGGGCAGCTGGATCACGGGCTCAGGCGGTTCCAGAAGCGCCGGGTCCACGGGGTCGCCCCGCTCGTCGACCACCTCGGCACGGTCGAACACCCAGTCCAGGGCGGCCTGCTTGCGTAGGTCCGCACGCACCTCGAGCATGCGACCCGACCGGGTGAGCGCCTCCCTCAGGCCGTCAGCGTCGCCGCCGGTCTGCATGGCCAGCGAGCCGAGGTACTCCTCGAGGGACCCGTCCACGTCACCCAGGCCCTCGGCATCGGCGACCGCGCGCAGCCCCAGGTCCACGCGGGATGCAACCTCGGCTCCCTCCCGTAGTTCGTCACGCAGGGACTCGACGTCGCGCCCCATCGCCTCCATGTAGACGGAGAAGTCGATGCCCTGGGAGCGCATCCTCATGGCCATGTCGTTGATCCGGCTGTCCACCTCGGCCTCGACGAGGGCCGGGGGAATCTCGATGTCGACCAGGTCCGCTATGGCCTGGGCCACCCGATCCCGAGCGAGCATCGGCGCCTGTTCCCTACGCATCGCCGAGATCCGTTCACGGACATCGGCGGAAAGCTCGGCGATCGTGTCGAACTCCGAGGACGCCTGGGCGAAGTCATCGTCCAGCTCGGGAAGCACCGGGGCCTGGACCTCTGAGACCTCGATGCGGAAGGCGAGATCGCCATCCTCCTCCGGGTGGTCGGCGTCGAACTCCAGCACGTCTCCGACGGATGCCCCACGAAGGTTCTCGTCGATCTCGGGGACCACCGCTCCGGCTCCCACCTCGTAGAGGTAGCCGGTGGTGGTGAGGCCCTCCACCGGTTCTCCCTCGAAGGTGCCGTCGATGTCGATGGTCACCTGGTCGCCGTCCCGGGCGGGACGGTCCACCGCCTCGAGCGTCGAATGCTGGCCACGCAGCGCCTCCAACTGGGCGTCGACGTCCTCGTCTGCCGCCTCGGGAGAGGGGATCTCGACACGCAGCGAGCCGTGCCCGGCGATGGTCGCCCTTGGCCTGACCGGAACCACGGCATCGAAGGTGAGGTCGCCATCCTCCTGCCCTCCCGTGATCTCGATCTCGGGCGAGTCGATCGCATCGACGTCGTTGTCGACCAGCGCCCGGCCGTAGTAGTCGGGAAGGGACTGCTGTATGGCCTCCTGACGGCCGGCAGCCACGCCGATGCGGGCCTCCAGGAGCTTGCGGGGCGCCTTGCCGGGTCGGAACCCGGGAAGTCGGACCTCTTTGGCGATGCGTCGGAAGGCGGCCTCGACGGCGACCTCGAACTCGGTCTCGTTGACGGCGATGGTCAGCCTGACCCGGTCGCCGTCCAGTCTCTCAAGGGTGCTGTCCACAGTGCCGGGAGTGTACCGGCGACCCCCTGACGGCCACCCGGTGAAATGGCCTCCGAGGAGGCCGCGAACGGTCAGGCCAGGCTGTCCAGGATCATGGCGACGTCATCGACCGTGGTCAGGGGATTCACGATGCAGATCCGCAGTGCCGGCTCGCCATCCACCTGGGTGGGGAGCACGAAGGCGGTTCCCTCCTCCATGAGGCGGGAGGACCAGGCGTCATAGTCGGCCTGACCCCACCCGATCCTCCTGAAGGCCAGAACCGAGAGTGTGGGGGCCATGAGCATCTCCAGGTGTGGGGCGGCATCCAGGAGCCCGGCTCCCGCACGGGTCACCTCCAGCGTCCGCTCGACGGCTTCGGAGTACGCCCTGGTGCCGTGGACCGCCAGCGAGAACCAGAACGGCAGGCCCCGGGCACGACGGGTCAGGAAGTGTCCGTAGTCGGTGGGATTCCACTCGGAGTCCACGTTGATCGGATCCAGGTAGCTGGCGTGCTGGGCGTGGGCGAGCCGTGCCACCTCGGGCTGGCGGTAGAGCAGGGCGCAACAGTCGAACGGTGCGAAGAGCCACTTGTGGGGATCGATCACGATCGAGTCGCATCGTTCGATTCCGGCGAAGTGGGGGCGGGCGGACTCGGCGGCCAGCGCCGCTCCCCCATAGGCGCCGTCCACGTGGAACCAGATCCCATGTTCGGCAGCAGCATCGGCAACCTCGCCGAGAGCATCCACCACGCCCAGGTTCGTGGTGCCGGCCGTGGCGACCACGGCGAAGACCTCTGTGCCCTCCGGCCGCGCTGCGATGGCGGCTCCCACCTCGGCGCCCCGGAGACGCCGGTCGTCACCGGTCGTGGCGAGCAGGACGTCGACGTCCATGACCCTCGCCGCCGAATCGATGGAGGAGTGGGCGCCGTCCGAGGCCACTACCGCCCACCTGACCGGTCGACCGGAGCCGTCCGCCTCCCGACAACGCATCGCATGGTCGCGACCCGCAATGAGCGCCGACAGGTTTCCCATGGTTCCCCCGGAGGCGAAGCAGCCGCCGGCACCCTCAGGGAGGCCCACCAGGTCGGCGACCCAGCGGAGGGCCTGGTTCTCGGCGTACACCGTGCCCGCCGCCTCCAACCACGAGGTGGCACACATCGCAGATGCCCCCACCACCAGGTCGAACAGGACCGAGGCGTTCGTGGGAGCGCCCGGAACGAAGGACAGGAAACGCGGATGGTCGCTCGACAGGCAGGCCGGCGCAAGGTGGTCCGCGAAGGCTGCGAGTGCCGACTCTCCCCCGAGGCCCTCCTCTGTGATGGTCTGCCCGACCGCCTCCCAGAGCTGTTGATGGGAGCGGGGGCCGTCCAGGGGCGGGTCCACCTTCACCCGGTTCAGGGCGTAGCGGAAGATGGCCCATGCCAGGTCGTCGGTCGACTCGTCGAACTCGTGCATTGTCACGCCGGCGAGGCTATGGCCGCCCGACCCTGACCGGTGTGGTCACCGGATGGTGAACGGATTGGCCATCGGCTGCTCCGAGGTGTTGATCCACACCGTCTTGGTTCTCGTGAACTCCCCGATGGCGTCGACACCGGCCTCCCGCCCGGATCCGGAGTTTCCGAACCCACCGAACGGGGCGATCGGCGAGATCGCCCTGTAGGTATTGACCCACACGATTCCGGCCCGGACCGCACGCGAGACCCGATGCACCCGCGACGCATCGGAACTGAAGATCCCCGCTGCGAGGCCGAATTCGGTGTCGTTGGCCATGGCCACCGCCTCGACCTCGGTATCGAAGGAGAGAACCGACATGACCGGCCCGAAGAGCTCCACCCGGGTGCATGCCACGTCCTGGTTCGGGCACCCGAGCACGGTGGGCCGGTAGTACCAGCCGGCGTCCAGCCCGTCCGGCCGGGATCCGCCCGCGTGCAGGATGGCACCCTGCGCGATGGACTCGGCCACCACCGCCTCGATCCGGTCCCGTTGGGCACGGGTGGCCAGGGGGCCCATCTGGGAGTCATCTGCCAGCGGGTCTCCTATGCGTATCGCCTCGGAACGTCGCACCAGTTCGGCGACGAAGCGGTCGTGGATCCCAGCCTGCACCAGGACCCTGCTGCCGGCGACGCAACTCTGGCCGGACGCCCCGAAATTTCCGGCGATCGCACCGTTCACAGCTCCATCCAGGTCGGCGTCGTCGAAGACCAGGATCGGGGACTTGCCGCCCAGTTCCAGGGAGACGGGGGCCAGGTTCAGCGCTGTGCTCGCCACTATCTGACGGGCCGTGTCCACGCCTCCGGTGAACGCCACCTTGGAGACCATCGGGTGGCTCGTCAACGCCCGACCGCATGGTTCTCCGAACCCCGTCAGGAGGTTCACGACGCCCGGCGGGAAGCCCACCTGGTCGAGCACCCGGGCGAACTCCAGGAGGGGTGCGGGGGCGACCTCGGAGGCCTTGATGACCACCGCGTTGCCGGCCGCCAGAGCCGGACCGACCTTCGTGGCGGTCAGGAACATCTCCGCGTTCCAGGGCACGATCGCGGCCACCACGCCTATCGGATCCCGGGTCGTGAAGACGTGCAGGTCGGGCTTGTCAATGGGCAGCGTGTCGCCCTGGATCTTGTCGGCCAGGCCTGCGTAGTAGCGGTAGTAGTCGGCGACGTACGCCGACTGGGCCCGGGTCTCGGCGGCCAGCTTTCCGCTGTCGGTCGTCTCCACCTCGCCCAACCAGTGGGCGTTCTCAGCCACCAGGTCGGCCAGCCGGTAGAGGAGGCGACCCCGCATGGTGGCCGTCATGGATGCCCACTCCCCCGTGGTCATCGCCCGGTGTGCCGCCCGGACCGCCCTGTCCACGTCGGCTTCGGTGGCCGCCGGAGCCGACGCCCAGACCTCGCCGGTGGCCGGGTTGGCGGTATCGAATCGGCCACCGTCGGAGGCCTCGCAGAACTCTCCGTCGATGTAGAGCTGGTAGTCGTTCACCTGGTCGCCTCCCGGGCGGGTTCGGGTGTGGTGGATGCGCCTGGTGGATCCAGGAAGTCGAGCAGTGCCGCGACGAACTCCGCCGGCGCCTCCACCGGCGGCAGGTGGTGGAGCCCGGGTAGGACCCGGGCGCTGCAGCCGGGGATAGCAGCAGCCAGGGCCTCTCCCATCGCCGGTGTGGAACCGGGATCCAGCTCGCCGGTGATCGCCAGGGAGGGAGCCGTCACGAGGGAGGCCCCGGCGGGCATGAGGGGGTCGCCGTCCACGAAGACCCGGTATGCCTTGAGGTACCCGTCCGGGTCGTTGTCGGCCAGTCGGGCCCGCACCGATGCCACGAGGTCCTGGTGGGCCTCCTGCCAGGCGACATCGAACCAGCGGTCGATCGCCAGGTCGGCAACCGGTCCCAGGCCGTCGGCGCCTGCGAGGGCGAGGCGTTGACGTGCGCCCTGCACCTCGGCTGGCGTCCGATCAAAGACCGTGTTCAGGAGCGCCAGACGGCCCAGTCGGGCGGGGTGTCGGGCGGCCAGCCCGAGGGCGACGACCCCGCCGAGCGAATGACCGGCCACGTCCGGAACGGGGCCGGCATGGGCCTCGACCACGGCCAGGCACTGGTCCACGAAGTGGTCGACCGAACGGGCCCCGGGCGGGTCTGGCGACCGTCCGTGCCCCAGAAGGTCGTAGCGGACGACCAGGCGGTCGACAGCCAGGTCGTCGACCACGAGGTCCCACATGGTGTGGTCCAGTCCGACGCCGTGCACCAGCACCAGGGGTGGCCTGGTGCCGGAATCCCTGCCGTCCAGACGGACGAAGAAGTCGGTGCTCACTCCCCGGCGATACCCATCTCCTCCATATCGGAGTATCGGTTGCCGATGCGGTGGTGGGGTCGCCCGCCGGCCGCCGCCCCGATGGCGACGAGGATTTCGTCAGGACCGGGAGCGTCTGCGACGGTGACCTCGAGAGTCAGGTAGTGGGACCGCCAACCGGGGTCGACCTTGTGCATCATCGGTATGGACACCACCGACCCGGGACCTCCCCGGGAGTTGGTGAACGACAGGTAGGCGGTACCTCCCACGGCGTCCCGGAACACGTTGCCGAATCGCAGCGTGTGGATCAGGGCCGATCCGTGTTCCACCTCGCCGGAGGTTCCGACCATCGCCGCCTTGCCGTAGGCCTCCACGGCATCCGAACCACCGGCCACCTCCAGCAGCCGCGGCACCATCACGTCGGCCAGCTTCGGCGCCACATCCAGGATGGTGGGCCGCAGGTCCTCGACGAATCCCTGGCCGGCCCACGGGTTGGCGATCACCGCCACCACGCCGAACAGGAGCAGTGGCGGATCAGCCGGTCGACCGCCCTCGATTCGGACCTCCTCGGTGTGGCTGACCACCTTCCGGATCTCCAACGACATTAGGCGACCTCCTCTGTGACATCGGCGAACTGGGGCATGACCTCTTCGGTGAACATGGCGATGCTGTCCATCGTCGCCTCGTGTGCCACGCCCGGGAAGTTGGACCACACCAGCAATTTCCGTAGGCCCAGCTTTTCCTTCATCTCGTGGATCTTCCCGGCCACGTAGTCGGGTGTGCCGAAGAGCATGTTGCGGGGGTGCAACCACTCGTATGACAGCGCGTCGAGCCTCCCGGACGTCTCGGGGAGTTCCTCCCCCGGGTACATGTGGTTGCCGAGGCCCCGGAACTCACATACCCACTGCATGTACCTGACGATTCCGTCGCCAGCCAGGCGCTCTGCCTCGGCCATGGTCTCCGTCACGAACATGTCCCGCAGCACGGCCACACCCTCGCCGAGGCCGACCTCTGTCCCGCCTGCCTCGGACGCGGCGTCCCGGTAGGCCTCGAACCTCGGGACCAGCGAATCGGTGGGCGGAATCCAGAACATGGCCTGAAGGTCGTTACGGGCCGCAAACTCGATCGAGGGCGCTGTGTCCACGACCTGCCAGAGGGGTGGGTGTGGCGACTGCAGTGGCTTGGGAACAACCGACAGGGCCGTGATGTGGCCGGTCCCGGGATCGGTGTTCTGGGGCAGCGGTGGGCTCATGGCGTGGCTGAACGAGACGCCTGGATGCGGGAACCGGAAGAACTCCCCCTCGAAGGAGAAGAACTCGTCGGTCCACGCCCGCCGGATCACCTCGAGCGTCTCGGCGAACAGGGCCCGGTTGACCTCCTGATTCCTGACGTCCGCCATGGGGTTCATGTTCACCGTCTCGCGTGGGTACACGCCGCGACCCACCCCCACCTCGAGACGGCCGGCGCTCATGTGGTCGAGGAGGGCCAGGTCCTCGGCCATCTGGATCGGGTGGCGGAACGTGATGATGTTGGCCGCCTGTCCGATCCTGATCCGTTCGGTGTGTGCGGCCAGGTCCACGCCCATGAGGGTCGGGTTGGGGCACACCTCCAGCCCCTCGTGGCCGAAGTGGTGCTCGGTGGTCCAGATGGAGTCCCAGCCGTTCCGGTCGCAGTACCGGGCGATCTGGCGACCCTCGGACAGCACCTGGCCGTACGGCTTGACGAGGCCGAGGTTGTTCTGGTTCAGGAAGTAGCCGAACTGCATGGACACGCTCTTCGTCCCGCCGGATCAGCGGGGCCTACCGGGCTTCACATAGGCGGTCCGGGTCCGGGTGAAGAACTCCTGGGCGGTGTCGCCCTGCTCGCGGGCCGCATGGCCTGAGGAGTTCTTCTCACCTCCGAACGGGGCGTGGATCTCCGAACCGGTGGTCGGTCCGTTGACCTTGATCAGGCCGGCCTGCAGTTCGTGGACGGCACGGTCGATCTTCCACATGTCGTTGGTGAACACCGACGCGGACAGGCCGAACTCGGTGTCATTGGCCAGTGCGAAGGCCTCGTCCTCGGACTCCACCCGCAGCACCGTGCTGACCGGCCCGAAGACCTCCTCGCGGGTGATGGTGAGGTCCGTGCCACCGACGAACAACGTGGGCGGATAGAAGCAGGGACCGTCGGGAGTGCGGCCGTTGACGGCGACGGCCTCAGCTCCCTCGGCCCTGGCCTGCTCAACGGCGACGGAGACCTCAGCCCGGGCCCCGGGCGACACGAGCGGGCCGATGCCGACGCCGGCAGCCTGTCCGTCGCCCACCACCAGGGCCTGGACACCAGCCACCAGTCGGTCCACGAGCTCGTCGTGAACATCGCCTACCGCGATGATCCGACGGGTGGCGGTGCACTTCTGGCCGGTGGAGCCCATGGCGCCGCCGACAGCCGCCGCCACGGCCATGTCAAGGTCGGCATCGCCGAACACGATGCACGGGTTGTGGCCTCCCAGCTCCAGCTGGACGCGCCCGTTGCGAGCAGTGACCACGTCGCGGATCCGCTGGCCCACCTCCACCGACCCGGTGAACGTGACACCGTCAACCCGCTCGTCGGCCACCACGGCCCCACCCACCGATCCCGGTCCGAGAACCAGGTTCAGGACTCCGGCCGGAACGCCGGCGTCGTACAACAGGCTGGCTATGGCCACCGACGTCAGGGGCGTGTTGCTGGCCGGCTTCCACACCACCGTGTTGCCGGCAGCCAGGGCCGGGGCGATCTTCCAGACCGGTATGAGGATCGGGAAGTTCCATGGCGTGACGATTCCGACCACTCCGAGCGGCGCACGGACCGTCCGTATGGTCTCCCCCGGGTTGTTGGTCGGAAAGATCCGCTCGGTGGAGGTCTTGGCCAGCCCCGCCTGGTAGCGGAAGGTCTCGGCCGCCAGCACCGCCTCACCCCTTGACTCGGCGAGCGTCTTGCCCTCCTCCATGGTGCACAGGAGGGCCATCTCGTCTGCCCGCTCGTCGAACAGGACAGCGGCCCGCTCCATGATCCGGGCCCTGCCGCCGAATCCCATGGACCGCCACGAGGCCTGCGCGTCTACCGCCGCACCTACGGCATCCGACGCCGTTCCGGAGTCGCCCAACGGATACTCGCCGACGGGGTCGTCAGGTCGGGCCGGATTCTGGCTCACAGCCGTTCCACCCGGAGCCTCGGTGCTCCAGTCCCCGCCTATGAGGTGCGCTCCCTGCGGCGCCGTGATACCCACACGCGGCATCGTAGCCATCGGCCACAGAGCCGTCCTGCTCCGTCCGGCGGTATGTTCATGATGTCCGGTCCGCCGGGTACGCGGGTGTAGTTCAAAGGCTAGAACCTCAGCCTTCCAAGCTGATGATGAGGGTTCGATTCCCTTCACCCGCTCCGCTTCGGGAACCGCCGCCGTCGTCGCTCACCTAGGGTCCGGGCGTGCTGATAGCGCAGATCTCCGACTGCCACATCCGCGACCACGGTGGAGAGCTCGCCCGACTGGTCGACACCACCGAGACGCTCCGGAGGGTGGTGGACCACCTGGTGGGACTGGATCCGGCACCGGACGTGATCCTGGCCACGGGCGACCTGACCGACGACGGCACCGCCTCGCAGTACGCCACCCTCCTCGAGGTCCTGGCTCCGATCGCCGACCGACTCCTCCCCATCCCAGGCAATCACGACGAGTGCCAGCTGTTCCGGGAGGCCTTCAGCGACCTCGTCCCCGAAGACATCGCCGATGACCACTGCAGCTACGTGGTCGAGGACCACCCGGTCCGCCTCGTGGGCCTGGACAACTCGATTCCCGGGCGACACGACGGCCGCTTCGACGCCGTACGGGAATCCTGGCTGAACGACGTCCTGGCCGCAGGCCCGGATCGGCCCACCCTCGTGTTCACGCACTTCCCGCCCTTCGAGACCGGCCTGCGCTTCATGGACGACGCTGGGCTGCTGGACGCCGATCGCCTTCGGGCCGTCATCCAGCGGAGCCCCCAGGTGCGCCTCCTGGTGACCGGCCACCTGCACCGACCCATCCACACGGCCATCGGTTCGACCCCGGTCTCAACGTGTCCGTCCACCGGCAACCAGATCGGGTTGGACCTCCACCCGGAGCGGGGAGCCGCAGTGGACGAGCCCCCCGCCTACCAGTTGCACCGCTGGGACGGCGAACGGTTCGTGACCCACACAGGGCTGGTGCGGGATCCCGCCTCCGTCCGGACGATCAACCTGGATGACTTCGTGGCCGAGATCCGCCGGCGCGTCGAGGACGGGGAGCCGTTCACCAAGGACTGAGGCCGAGAGAGCCGAGCGTCAGGCCTGGCGATCGAGGAACCGGTAGACGTCGAGCAGGTCGATTCCCGGAAATGGCGTGAACTCCCGACTGGCGGACGGCAACGCCGTCAGGATGAAGCTCCGCTCGGAGGCCGACGGCCACGCCACACCGTCCCAACGACGCAGGACCTCGGGCTGGACCCGGTCGTCGTCTCGCCGGCCGCTGACCCGTCGGAGTGTCCCACCGCCCCTGAACAGGTCCGCATCGGCCACCCTGCATCCCAGCGTCACCGCGTACGGCGTGCGCTCGGTGGCGTTCTCCACATAGGTCACGCACCAGAACTCTCCCCGGTCCGTGTCCGTGAGCTGGTAGTGGAGCAGGTCGGAACCGTCCCAGGCCTGGCGGGCTCCCCAGTGTCGACCCAGTCGGGCCCCCTCCAGACCACCATCGGCGTCCGTGGGGAACTCGATGCCGTCGTTCTCGTAGGCCTTCGTGACCGTTCCCTCGGGGTCGGTCCGGATGAAGTGAACCGGGATGCCGAGTCGGGCCGTAGCCAGGTTCGTGAACCTGTGGGCGGCCATCTCGTATGAGACGTAGTACCTCTCCTTGAGGTCCTCGATCGAGAGGTCCTGCTGATCTCGGGCGACCGTGAGGAAGTCCACTGCGGCGGCCTCCGGCACCAGCACCGCCGCAGCGAAGTAGTTGGACTCGATCCGCTGGCGGAGGTACCCCTCGAAGTCCGTGGTCTCGGCGTGCTCCAGGGCGAAGTGTCCGAGCGTCTGGAGGATCACGGACCTGGCGGCCCGCACGCTGAGGTCGTCGCGTTGCGCTATGTAGATCACCCTCCGACGGGTGTCGGTCACGGACCTGGCCGTCCGGGGCATGCCCTTCACCCGTGCGACGGTGAAGCCGTAGTGGGCTGCGAGGTCGACCATCTGCCTCTCGGTGGGTGGGCCTTCGCCCGTGTACCCGGCGGCTTTCAGGCTGGCCGACGCCTCCGCCTCGATCTCGGGGAAGTAGTTGTCGCGGGCACGCATCTCGGTACGCAGCGCGAGGTTGGCGACGCGGGCACGATCCCCGGCCTCCAGGTTCGCAAGCCCGGACCTGGACACGTCCACTTCGGGTAGGGCCGTGTAGAGGCCGACGAGTACTTCCAGCACGTCGTCGTCCAGCCGGGCACCGGCCCGGAGTTCCGGCAGGTTCAGCGTGGACCGCCACGGTCCGGCCTGGGCCCGCTGCAACTCGATCTCCAACTGGGCCCGGCGACTCGGTGGGGTCGGGTCCAGGATGTCGATGGTCGAGCAGTCGAGGGCCGTCGCCAGGTCGCCCAGCACCCCCAGCTTGGGCTCGATCCTGCCGTTCTCGACCTGGGAGAGGTAGGAGGCGGGCCGACCGATCCTGGCTCCGAGTTCCGAGAGGGTGAGGCCGGCGCCACGGCGCAGGTGTCGGAGCCTGTGGCCCAGCACGATCCGGTCGAAGGCCTGTCCTGATGCCGGTGCAACCATCGTCCTGTTCCCCTTCAGTCGCGGCCATCAGGATGCCCGCCGTTGACCGACCGTCCGGTTCCGGACGAGAAGGGGCAGAACTCTGCTGATTCTTCGCGCTTTCTGCAGTCTAGGTGAACTTTCCGATCCGCCGGTCAGGCCAGGGTTCCGGAAATTCGTCAATACTCGTCCTGCGAGACGTACCAGGAGAGCCACGGGAGCACGAATGTCCGGCTTGGACGGCATCGAGATCAGCGACCATCCGAGGCGTGAGGAGATCTTCACCCCGGAAGCCACGGCGTTCGTAGCCGACCTCGTACGCACCTTCCGCGAGCGGCGCATCGACCTTCTCCGGAACCGACGAATCCGGCAGGAGAAGTTCGACAGCGGCCTCCGCCCGGACTTCCTCCCGGAGACCGCCGAGATCCGTTCGGGAACCTGGACCGTCGCTCCCCCACCCAAGGACCTCATGGACCGTCGGGTCGAGATCACCGGTCCCCCCGAGCGGAAGATGATGATCAACGCGCTGAACTCCGGCGCCCGGGTCTTCATGGCCGACTTCGAGGACTCCAGCTCCCCGACGTGGGACAACATGATGGAGGGCCAGGTCAACGTGCGCGACGCCATCCGTCGCGACCTCAGCCTGCGTCGCTCTGGCAAGAGCTACACCCTGAACGACGAGACGGCCACCCTCGTGGTCCGGACCCGCGGCTGGCACCTACCCGAACGTCACGTGCAGATTGACGGTCGACCTGCTTCGGCCAGCCTCGTGGACTTCGGCCTCGTCTTCTTCCACAGCGGCAGGGAGGCCCTGGACAGCGGAACCGGCCCGTACTTCTACCTTCCGAAGCTGGAGAACCACCACGAGGCCCGGCTCTGGAACGACGTCTTCTGCTACGCCCAGGACGCCATGGGCGTTCCACGGGGATCCATCAAGGCCACCGTTCTGATCGAGACGATCACGGCCGCCTTCGAGATGGACGAGATCCTCTACGAACTGCGTGACCACTCGACCGGCCTGAACGCCGGCCGGTGGGACTACATCTTCAGCGTCGGCAAGAAGTTCAACTCTGATCCCGCGTTCGTCCTACCGGACCGCTCCGACGTCTCCATGACGGTGCCGTTCATGCGTGCCTACACCGAGCTCATGGTCGCCACCTGCCACAAGCGGGGGGCCCACGCCATCGGCGGCATGGCGGCCTTCATCCCCAACCGCCGCGATCCCGAGGTCACGGCCCAGGCGCTGACGAAGGTCAAGGAGGACAAGCGACGCGAGGCCAACGACGGCTGCGACGGCACCTGGGTGGCGCACCCGGACCTCGTGACCGTCGCAGAAGTCGAGTTCAACGCCATCCTCGGCCAGGGCCCCAACCAGGTCGACCGGCTCCGCCCCGACGTGGTGGTCTCCGGAGACGACCTACTCGCCGTGGACCTCACTGGAGGCACGATCACCCGTGCCGGTCTGGCCACCAACGTCTACGTCGGCCTCCGCTACCTCGCCTCGTGGCTCTCCGGGAGCGGCGCCGCCGCCATCAACAACCTGATGGAGGATGCCGCCACCGCCGAGATCAGCCGGTCGCAGATCTGGCAGTGGATTCGACACGGCAGCCTCCTGGAGGACGACACGGTCGTCACCGCCGACCTCGTACGCCGGGAGATCGCCAACCAGATGCACGTCATCGTCGACGAGCTCGGCAGCGAAGCATTCGCCGACCTGCCGTTCGAAGATGCCAGACGGGTCTTCGAGCAGGTCACCCTGTCCTCGGAGTTCGTCGAGTTCCTCACCCTGCCCGCATACGAACTCCTCGACTGACGGGCCCCACCCACAAGATCCCCTGACGGGATGGACCGGAAGCCCCGGTCCATCCCACATGAAAGCGAGCAACAAATGCGAAACACCTTCGATGACCAGGTCGCAGTCCTGGAGAAGGACTGGGCCGAGAACCCCCGCTGGGAGGGCACCAGGCGCGACTACAGCGCCTCCGACGTCGTCCGACTGCGCGGTTCGTTCCTCCCGGAATGTTCGATCGCCCGCCACGGCTCCGAGGTCCTCTGGGCCAAGATGCACGAGGCGGACTACGTCCACGCACTCGGAGCAATGACCGGCGGCCAGGCCATCCAGTACGTCAAGGGTGGCCTCCCGGCGCTGTACCTCTCCGGCTGGCAGGTGGCCGGCGATGCCAACCTGGCTGGTCAGGTGTACCCGGACCAGAGCCTCTACCCGGCCAACTCTGTGCCGTCGGTCGTGGAGCGCCTCAACAACGCCCTGCGTCGCGCCGACCAGATCGAATGGTCCGAGAACAACGGCGTGATGCTCAGGGACTGGATGGTCCCGATCGTGGCCGACGCCGAGGCCGGCTTCGGCGGCGCCCTGAACGTCTACGAGCTGATGAAGCGGATGTTGCGGGCCGGAGCGGCCGGCGTCCACTTCGAGGACCAGTTGGCCTCCGAGAAGAAGTGCGGCCACATGGGCGGAAAGGTGCTCATCCCGACCCAGCAGCACATCCGGACCCTGACCGCTGCACGCCTGGCGGCCGACGTGCTCGGCGTTCCGTCGATCGTGATCGCCCGGACCGACGCCCTCGCGGCCAACCTCATCACCAGCGACGTGGACGACCGCGACAAGCCGTTCCTTACCGGTGGCCGCACCGCTGAGGGCTTCTACGAGACCCAGCCGGGCATGGCCACCCCTATCTCCAGGGCCCTCGCCTACGCCCCGTACAGCGACCTCATCTGGTGCGAGACCGGCACGCCGGACCTGGACCAGGCCCAGGAGTTCGCCGACGCGGTGCACGCCGAGTTCCCCGGCAAGATGCTGGCGTACAACTGCTCGCCGTCGTTCAACTGGAAGTCGGCCCTCGACGACGAGACGATCGCCAAGTTCCAGAGCGAACTCGGGAAGATGGGCTACAAGTTCCAGTTCATCACGCTGGCCGGCTGGCACGCCCTGAACGCCTCCGCCTTCGACCTGGCGCGCGGTTACACGGAGTCGGACATGACCGCCTACGTGGCGCTCCAGCAGGCCGAGTTCGGCATGGAGGACGACGGATACACCGCCACCCGCCACCAGCGTGAGGTCGGTGCGGGCTACTTCGATGACATCGCCACGGTCATCTCCGGCGGTACGGCCTCCACTCTGGCCCTCGAGGGCTCCACCGAGGAGTCGCAGTTCTAGGCACCGCCTGATCCCCGCTTTTCGTGGCGATCCCCCGTTTCGGCCGGGGGTCGCTGCGCGTCCGGGGCCCGATGGGCTGACCCGACACCACCGTTCTGTACCGTCCCCTCGTGCCCACTTCTCCCGGAAACCCCCTGAGCCGCCTCCTGGTGGGCGCTGCGGGTGTCGCAATGGCTGTGGCCGCCGTGGGAGTCGGCACGGCGACGGCTCTGGACGGTGCTGTCTTGGGGCCCGAAGAGGTGATCCTGCCGGTCCTCGAGAGGCTTTCCGGTGGGACGGTAGTGAGCTCCACCTGCAGCAACCAGGTCGTCTACGACGATGGAACCCCGTACGGACCTGTCGACGTGGTGCTCGACCCCGGACACGGAGGGCCGGAGTCCGGATCGATCGGATCCAACGGCCTCACCGAACGCGACCTGAACCTCATGGTGGCCTTCCACGCGCAGCTCGCACTCGAGGAGCTCGGCTACACGGTGGCGCTCACCCGCCGTCGTGACCTGCACATGCCGATCCGCCAGCGGACCGCCATCGCCAATGCGCTGGAGCCGAAGGCCTTCGTGTCGATCCACCACAACGGTGGCGCGGTCAGGCGTTCCGACACCCCCGGGACCGAGACCTTCCACCAGGTCGACCACCCGGAGTCGACCCGGCTGGCCGGAATCCTGTTCGAGGAGGTCCAGTCGCTCTTCGCTCCGTTCTGGGTTCCGTGGGTTGACACGGCCCACCAGGGGGTGTCGACACGCCTGCGGGAACCCCGCGCCGAGACCTACGGGATACTCCGGATGACGCCAGACCTCACCTCGGTGATAGTCGAGGGCCTGTACCTCTCCAACCCACCGGAGGCACAGCTCCTGGCCCTGCCCGAGGTCCAGGAGATGGAGGGCCGAGCCATCGCCGCCGGGATCCACCGCTTCCTGACCACGTCGGATCCGGGGTCGGGATTCCGACCCGAGTTCTTCGACCCCCACACGACCGGAACCGGCACCGCCCGGGGATGCGTGGACGCCCAGCTCACACCGCCGGTCGGGATCACCACCGGCTTCACAGCCGAGGAGCACGCCGACCTGGTCGCCACCGCACTGGCACTCGGAGAGTCCACGGACTGGCTGTTGATCTTCGGAGTCCACACACTGAAGTTCCTGAACGACCTGCCCGGTGCGGTCCCGATCACCCGGCTGGACACCGATGACCGCCCCGATGCCTCCGGGCCGTTCACGGAGACCGTCGAGTGGAACCAGGCAGACCAGGTCGTGCTGCTCCAGATGGCGGACGCCTACGGAATCACCACGTCCGAGGTCCAGAAGCTCGGGGGCACCCTGATGGTGTTCCTGGCGAGCCTGGGCGCCACGAGCGGCTAGTCCCAGTCCCGTCTCCGCTCGGCCTTTCGTGCCCCCTTCTGGCGCTTGGCCTCCAGGCGGCGCTCGACGGCACCCCTACGAGGACGGGTGGGCCGCCGTGATCGCTGCACCACGAGTGCCTCCCGGATGCGGAGTTCCATCTCGTCCAGGGCCCGCTCGCGATTCCGGGCCTGAGACCTGTGACGATCCACCACCACGCGGAGCCTCGGCCCGAGTCCTGCCACCAGCCGTTCACGGATGCCATCGTCGATGCCCCGCACGCTCCGCAGGTCCAACTCGGCCTCGACACGGGTGTGGGCGCGGTTGGCGTGCTGCCCACCGGGTCCCCCCGTCGGGCCGAACCGCCATGTCACCTCAGATGCCGGAACCCTGCATCCGGGACCGGCTGAGAGGAGTCGGTCGTCCGCCCTTGGCATCTCCCGAGGCTAGGTGTTGCCGGTCCCCCGGTTGTCGACTCTGCGACCCGACGATCCCGGTCGGCCCCCACAGCCAATTTTGCCCCTGTGGCGGCTCCTGCTCTACTGACCGCCGTGACCGCCGTGACCGCCACCACAATGGACTCCGCCGCCGTGGACCCGGCTTCGGGTCGACGGGACCTCAGCTTCGCCGTGATAGGCGCCGGCATGTCGGGAATCCTGTCGTACATCAAGCTCCGGGAGCACGGCTACACCGACGTCACGATCTACGAGAAGGCCGACGGGCTGGGTGGCACCTGGCGGGCGAACACCTATCCGGGCGTGGCGTGCGACGTCCCGTCGGTGCTCTACTCCTACTCCTTCGCCCCGAACCCCGAATGGAGCCACCGCTTCGCTGCCGGAGCTGAGATCCTCGGCTACCTCGAGGGAGTCGCCTCCACCAACGGCGTGGTGGAGTCCATCCGCTTCGGCGAGGAGGTGGTCCGGTGCGACTTCGTGGACGGCCGGTGGCACCTCGAGACGTCGCTCGGCGCGCACGAGGTCGCCGACGTGGTGATCGCAGCCACAGGGGTGCTCCACCACCCCGCCCTCCCCGACATCGAGGGCATCGGGTCGTTCGGCGGCCGGACCGTCCACACCGCCCGCTGGGATCCGACGGTCCCCATCGACGGCCAGCGGATCGGCATCATCGGCACCGGTTCGTCGGCCATCCAGATGGTCGCCGCCATCGCCGACCGGGTACAGGCCCTGTCGCTCTTCCAGCGCACCGCACAGTGGGTGATGCCCCAGGAGAACCCGGCCTACACCGAGGAGGAAACCCGGGTATTCAGGGACGACCCGGCCGTGATGACCTCCCTCCACGAGGAGATCTCCGAGATGTTCGCCAACGGCTTCTCCAATGCCGTCGTCGACGCCGAGTCCGAGGGGATGCGGATGATCGAGGCCGCCTGCGTCGCCAATCTGGATGACAGCGTCGCCGACGTGGAACTGCGCGAAAGGCTCCGCCCCGACTACCGGGCCGCATGCAAGCGGCTCGTCGTCTCACCCGACTTCTATTCGGCCATCCAGCATCCGAACGCCGACCTGGTCACCGATGCCATCCAAGGCGTCGAGCCCGACGGGGTCCGCACGGTCGACGGCCGACTCCACGAGCTGGACGTGCTGGTCCTGGCCACCGGATTCCGGGTGGACAGGTTCATGCGCCCCATGGATGTCGTCGGCCCGGACGACACCAGGCTCGCCGACCTCTGGGCGAGGCGCCCGACGGCGTACATGTCGATCGCCGTGCCGGGCATCCCCAACTTCTTCATGCTTAACGGTCCGAACGGCCCGATCGGGAACTTCTCGCTCATCGAGGTCGCCGAGCTCCAGTTCGCCTTCATCCTGCAACTGGTGGAACGGATCCGTTCAGGCGAGTGCAGCCTGGTCAGCGCGACGGCCCGGGCCACCGAGGCGTTCGAGGCCACCCGGGTGGAGGCGGCGAAGAAGACCGTCTGGGCCACGGGCTGTCGGAGCTGGTACCTGGACGACCGTGGGGTGCCTGCGGCGTGGCCATGGACGTTCCAGCGGTTCCGCGAAGTCATGTCCGAACCGGACATGGACGACTTCCATCTGACAGGCTGAGAAACCCGGTCCCGCTCACCGAAGGCCTCCGTGGACGCCAACCACTTCCTCTCCGCCTACTACCCGGACACGTCGTACGGTGGGAAGCGCCTGTTCGACGACATGGTCGAGCAGGCGAAGGCCGCCGAACGCCTCGGCTACAGCGGTGTCACGCTGCCGGAGCACCACCTCATCAACGTGCTGCTCACGCCCTCCCCCCTCCAGATGGCGGTCAGGTTGGCATGTGAGACCGAACGCCTCGAGCTGGTCACCTCGGTCGCTGTCCTGCCGTTGCGCGACATGCGGATCTTCGCCGGAGAGGTCATCCAGGCCGACATCCTCACCGACGGCCGGTTGGTGCTCGGCGTGGGCCGCGGCGCCTTCGCCTACGAGATGGGCCGCCTCGGCTCTCCCCTGGAGGAGTCGAAGGCCAGGTTCGACGAGAGCCTCGACGTGCTCGTCGCCCTGATGACCGAAGAAGAGGTCTCCTGGGACGGCGAGTACTACAGGTTCGAGCCGCTGACAGTCATGCCCCGACCCATGACCCAACCGATGCCCAGGGTGATGGTCGCCGTGATGAACCCGCCTGGGATCGCCGCCAACACCCGGCGGGGCTTCGACATACAGACCACGCCGTTGGCCGGCAGGCCCGAGTTGTTCCGGGCCCAGACAGCCGCCCACAAGGAGGCCAAGGCCGAGATGGGCGAGGCAGGTCGCCACCTCCGGATCATGATGTCGCGGGTCGTCTACTGCACCGACAGCGAGGCACAGACGCGTGAGATGGTCCAACGGGCGCACGACTACTACAGCCGCTTCGACAACGTGTTCACCGGCCCCGGGATAGTGCGGAACGGTGATGTCGCACCACTTCCCCGGGCCCAGACCATCCAGGAACTCGAGCAGAACCTCATCATCTGCCAGGCCGACGAGATGCTGGACCGGCTCGCCGAGTACGCCGGAGCCGGCATCGACGAGCTCATCCTGAGCTCGAACCTGGGCCAACCCCAGGGCGACCACCTGGAGGCCATGGAACGATTCGCCAGCAACGTGCTCCCCCACCTGCAGCGAATTTCCACGGCTGCCTGAGCCGCACACGTCCAGACCACCCACCCGGAGGACCCATGCCGATGACAGGAGGACACTGATGGTCGCCACAGAAGTCGCTTACACGATCTCCGGAGAGGGACCGCCCCTCTACATGGTCCACGGCATCGGGTCGCGACGGGTCACGTGGGACGGGCTGCTACCCGGCCTCGAGGAGCACTTCACCTGCGTCCGATACGACCTGCGAGGTCACGGTGGGAGCCCCGTCCCGCCCGTGCCCTACTCACTGGACGACCTCGTCGAGG